>Ga0079224_100003650_pt1 | contig 19518 bp, 19 predicted proteins | sample Stecom2015_FD_80414 | JGI IMG/M metagenome (GOLD analysis project Ga0079224, IMG submission 80414) | Agricultural soil microbial communities from Utah to study Nitrogen management - Steer compost 2015 | ecosystem: Environmental > Terrestrial > Soil > Agricultural land | place: USA: Utah... | reverse complement strand
TAGCAGAAACCTGATCTTAGATTGTGGTAACAATCAGGTTGGGAGAAGAAATCAGACCTTTTTTAACAACACAGGTCAATAGTGCAGAGAATAGCTGCTCTGGATGTATATACTCCGAAGCAGCATGTAACGCATTAAAGATATTGTAAATTAATGATAACGCTCGCTTGTATCATTAAACAGGCTAAACTTTTTGTAAGTCGCGCAGTATGCTTTCTATCTTCTCGATGCACTCGGCAGGCAAACGAGATTTATCGAGATTAAAAATCACCTTATCGCCTTTGTATAGGGCTGTCGCACCAGGTACAAATTGATGACGGGTATTAAGGTTAGCTTTTTTACCTGATGGCTCTTTCAGAACATCCGTCAGTAAACCAATAACTTCCTCGGATTCAAAGATAACTCCCGCTTTCTTTTGCTCATGAAGCTGTTGTGTCCTTTGCAACAATAAAGCTTCTTTTCCCGAAAATGCTTTGTACAGCGCCTCCCCAGAGCGGGCGGAAAGTTCCCCTGGATGAGTAAACAGGGCAACCACTGATTTTGGCAAATGGGCCGTGTTGATGCAACGCGTGATGATTTTACGGGAAATATTCTCAGCTTCAGCCAGAGCAGAGATATTTCCGTTAAAATCATTTTCCAACCGCTGTGCATAGCGGTTGCCCCGTTCATAAGCGCTGACAGGGCGGTAATCATTACCCAGCCGTGATAAAGCCATCATCTGTTCGTCATCGAGATCCCCGACGAGAACACGATAATCCGATGATGTGAGCATGGCGGCTTTACGACGGCGACTACCATCTGCAATCTCAATGACACTTTCTACCCGTCGTCCGAACGCAGGCGTCTGCTGACCACTCAGGATGAAAGAGGGGATCAGATCATCAAGCGCGTCTTCGGTCAGTAGTTCCTGGTCACGTTCATTACCTGACCAGACTCTCGATGCCGTTTCAACACTTTCGCCCGGGATGGCTTCCAGAATAAATTTCACTTCCCGCCCGCAAACTGGAAGCATAATGGCATTCCCGCGGGCCATGGCTCCAACACGTGCAATTAATGAATCAACCATCGGTGCAGCGGGTGCCGCTGATGGCTCAGTTTCGGGGCGAATATCTTTTACGGTATGTTTTGGAATAACTGGAGCACGTTTCATTATCTGATCTCCCAGCGAGGTTTAATCAGGCGATCAAAAATTTCATTACAGACAGGTTCCCAGATAGCCAGCGCATTTCGCCAGGCTCCTGTAGACGAGCGTTGATCGATAGCCTGCTCAAACACTGTTCTCATACGGATCTGACCTTTACCGACCTCATCGGTCTCGCGTACAACGTTTTTCAGTACCATACTTCCCCACGCATCGCGGATCTGTTCTTCCATCCAAGGTGACTGTGAGCCATTGTTATTGCTGTACTTTGTCAGAAGAATTCTGACGTCAGGTTCAAAACCCTGCAGGTCCACGTTTTTTAACAGATCGCGCAGCATGTCAAAAAACTGAAGGGCAGAGGTGTAATCGAATAACTCTGCTGGCGTTGGCACGATGAGTACATCCGCAGCACAGACAACATTGATGGTACCAATACCGAGGTTCGGTGCACTGTCGATAACAATGACATCATAATCATGAGCCACCGTTTCGATGGCCAGGCGAAGCATCATGTGGGGCTCTGTCGGGAGTTTTCCGTCGTCAAACCTTCCCATGAGCTCTGTTTCAATGCGGTGCAGAGCCAGGCATGACGGAATGATGTCGAGACCAGGCCAGCAGGTGGGTTTGACGGCGTAGGCTGCATCATCGCGCTCACCGAGATAAAAAGGCAACAGTGTATCTTCGGCATGGATATGCAAATCAGGGACCCAGCCGTGGTACATGGAGGCTGTGCCCTGAGGATCATTCCCTTCGACAAGCAGTACCCTCAGCCCTTTCAGCGCCAGATCCTGTGCCAGGTGGACAGATACCGATGTCTTATAGACTCCCCCTTTATGTGCTGCCACCGCAATGACGGGCGGAACGCTGTCATCAGGACGGCGCAGACGGGTGCCAAATACATCCCGCATATGATTGATTTGTTCAATGGTGTAGCCCACCCGCTGCTCCACCCGCCCACGCATTTCCATATCAGGATGTGGAAGGCGTCCTGCTTTTTCTGCATCACGGATTGCCTGAGAAGAAACGCCAATCAGATCGGCGGCCTCACCCACACGCCAGCGACGGGTAATTTTCCTGGCTTCCGGACTATCATCGTTAAACTGTGCAATCGCGATAGCTTTCGTCATTTCATGACCGGCCTTAATGCACTGGTCAAGCGTTTCCATCAGTCCCATTCTCTGTTCCTTTTTATCATCTTTGCATTAATCTATTAAATCTTGATGAAAAGCGCAAAGCAACATTAAAATTGCAAACCAGATTAAAAATTGCAAAGCTGACCAAAATGTAGCCGTGTTCAGTTCAGCATCCTCCTGAAAGGAGGCCGCATGCTTCAGTCAATATCATCCGCTCGCCGCAGAAAGCCTGCGCATGCAGGCGCATGCGTCGAGGAAGAGGAAGAGGAATTACAGCGTACTAACAAGGTGTGGCTGACGCTCTGACGCTAACGAAGATCCAGCGGACGGTTCTGAATGGCGAGGAATTGACTACAGTACGTAGATTATTGACTGCGGTATGAAGCAGAACAGGAATAGGGAAGGTCAATGAAATGCATTCTGCATATCACAGTCAAGATTATTGCCTTTCCGGGTGTTGAATGACCGGGTTGTTGTACCAAGATTCGTATTGTGTCATGTAAGTCGTCCATATGTACGGGATGCTGGCAGTTATTCCATATTTCGATCCAGTAATTGATCCTTAAGGAGATCATATTGAGATCAAAAAGAGATCCCCGGATCGTTCAGCGCCCCGCTGCGCCTGAGCCAAGAGACTGTCTTCATTTACTGTGGTGTGTAGTATGTTGACTGTTGTGTGCGGGATCACCTATTGCGGTATGCAATTGTATTAACTGGGGTATGTATTTCCGTTGACTGTGATATGTGTATATACTTTCCTTTGTGGATAACCGCGGGTTAATGAAATGGCTATGGAAAATAATGAGTTACCCCTGAACCTTCAGGAGGTCAACAAGACAACGGGCGAAGTTGTTAAGCTGGATGTCAACAGCGCCAGTACTGTTCAGCCTGTTGCACTCATGAGGCTTGGTCTGTTCGTTCCTACACTGAAATCGACTTCCAGGAGTAAGGCGAACCGCAAAAACGTCACGGATGCGACTGAGGAGCTCGTACAGCTGTCCATTGCCCGGAGTGAAGGGTATACCGATGTCAGGATCACCGGATCGCGCCTCGATATGGATACGGACTTCAAAGTCTGGCTTGGGATCATCCGTTCAATGTATGATTTTGGCGTCAAGGATGACACGCTCAAGCTGTCTTTTGTTGAGTTCGTTAAAATGTGTGGCTTTGACTCCCGGCGCTCTAACAAGAAAATGCGCGACAGGATCAGCAACTCCCTGTTCAAGCTGGCATCCGTAACCCTCAAGTTTCAGAGTGAAACGAAAGGGTGGACTACGCACCTGGTTCAGTCTGCCTATTACGACATCACTGCTGATGTCGTGGAGATCAGGGCAGAGCCCAAGCTTTTTGAGCTTTATCAGATGGACAGGCGGGTCCTGTTGCGTCTGAAGGCCATCGATGCCCTGCAGCGCAAGGAGTCCGCACAGGCACTCTATACCTACATCGAAAGCCTGCCACAGAATCCGGCCCCAATCTCCATGAAGCGTATGCGAGACAGACTCAACCTGACGTCTAACCTCTACACGCAGAACCACACGGTGCGCAAAGCAATGACACAACTGAAGGATATTGGATATCTGGACTATACCGAATTTAAACGCGGGCGAGCCACCTACTTCAGCGTGCATTACCGCAATCCAAAACTGATTAGCAGCAAGGTAGTTGTTCCACGTGAGCCGGAAGAGGAAACACCAGAGCAGAATTACGACGAAGTGATAAAAGCCCTAAAGGCCGCGGGAATTGATCCTCAGAAACTTGCGAAAGCACTTGCCGGCATGAAACCGGAAAATGACTGAGATATGCAGTTTTACGAATTATTGACTGCGGTATGTGATATCCATTCCACAGTCAATATGTCTCTATTCCCAACGCCGTTCAGGGTGTCCCTGCATTGACTGCGGTATGATGATATATTTATTGAGGAGCAGATATTGACTGCCGTATGTGGCAGAGTCTGCAGTTTGATGAATATATTCACTGTGATATGTTTTTTTGCATCAATCAGTCAATATTCTGTATCAGTCTTGATGTCTCAAAGCAACGTCTTTGGACTGACCCCATGCCTGTAGACAAATTCTGTCCTCACGACGAGGCCTGTTCGAAGTCCTCCAGACTGACGCCGCCGAGGTGACTGTGGCGCCGGGCCCGGTTGTAGAACACTTCAATGTAATAGAAGATATCCGCCCGGGCCAGATCCCGGGTTTTGTGTATTCTCTTCCTGATGCGTTCTTTTTTCAATGAACTGAAGAACGATTCGGCCACCGCATTATCCTGGCAGTTGCCACGCCGGCTCATGCTCGGTGCCAGGTTATTGGCCCGGCAGAAGCGCTGCCAGTCGTCACTGCCGTACTGACTACCTTGATCGCTATGTACGATGACCTCGCCGTCCGGTTTTCGGCGCCAGACCGCCATCATCAGCGCGTCGAGCGCCAGTTCGCGCGAGAGAGTGGGTTTCATCGACCAGCCGACCGCATTACGGGCAAAGAGATCGATAACCACCGCCAGATACAGCCAACCCTGCCAGGTGCGGATATAAGTAATATCGGTGACCCAGACCTGGTTGGCCCGGACAACGGTGAACTGTCGCTGCACACGATTAGGAGCAACGACTGAAGGTCTGCCAGCGATAAGACGTGGCGCTTTATAGCCGCGCATGGCTTTAATCCGGTTCAGTTGCATGATCCGACCCACCTGGATTTTACCGCAGGTTTCCCCGATTTCGTTCAGATCGCCATGAACCCGCCGGTAACCGGATACGCCTCCGCTCAGGGAATATGAGTCGCGGATAAGCATCAGCAGGCGCTGGTTATCTTTATCACGCGCCGAGACAGGGTTATGCAGCCACGCATTGAACCCGGCCCGGGCGACATTCAGTACCCGGCACATCGTCATCACACCCCATACAGTGCGGTGCTCATTAATAAAGCGGTACTTCAGTCGGGCTCCCTTGCAAAGTACCGCGCGGCCATTTTCAGGATATCCCGTTCTTCTTCGGTGCGTTTTAGTTGCGCCCGGAGTTTCAGGATCTCGCTTGTAGCTTCCAGTGAATCCCGGGCATGCTGCTCGTTGTTATCAGGTTTGATAGCCCGTAGCCACTTGTAGAGGCTGTGTGCAGAGACGCCCAGACGGTCAGATACTTCGGCGACGGAATAACCGCGTTCCGTTATCTGACGGACGGCTTCTTCCTTAAATTCAGGTGTAAATCGTGGTGTGCCCATACGCTCCTCCTATGCTCAAACTATAGGGCAGGATCGTCGACCGGGGCGGGGTCAGTCCACAGCATGACTACAGCATCAGTACCTGTCATTTGAAACTGCACTCTGGCCTTGGGCTACATTGCGCGAAAACACATTCGTATATCATCGCCAGGACGAAGTAGTCGCATTTCATTACCCCCATCGGCAGGGTTTAACTCGCGAGTGGCTGAATCGAAACCTACTCCTGGTTGGATAAAATATGCAGTAGCTCACAATATTAAAATTGTTAGATATTTATGAATCCACTCAAAAAATGCAGAACATCTTCTTTTTTACTGCATTGAACACTGAAGCTGATAACTATTCAAAAACGGACGTAAGGCTAGGATGACTTATCAATTCAAATGCTGCGATAGTAGATTTCGTTTGGGTCGATATGAAAGAGCATGAATTGGAAAGGCTTTTAATGGGCTAAAGTTATTTAACGAGATGATCTTGCCAGAGCCATTTCATAATAAAATTCATATGTTTTTCTTCACGGGAATTTGGACTTGGGACTGAGGTGAGATTTAAAATATAAAAATATATTATCTGATTTTTATGTTTTTTTAGTTCACGGGTTTGATTTTGTATTGATCTGATTAATAAGTTTGGGTTAGATTTAACTTGAGGGGGCTGGTTGTGCGAAATGATTTGCACCTGACAAATTTAATGTGTGTTCAAAGGAATTCACGTTATGTACAGAGTGTTTTTAATTGATTTTAGGAGTTTTATTTAAAGTGTGATTTTTCTTAATTAGGGTGAGGGGAAGCTGCGCATGATATGTCCGGTTTATGATCGACATAATGCGATATATCACGTTTAAATATCTGACTTATGGTTTATTCGTTTGTTGCGTATACATGTCTCATACCGACAATACTGACATCATAGTAGATTAGTGATTTTGCCCTGAACGAAAAAATGTTCGTTGCAGGTGGTTATAACTGCGTTAATACTCTTAATTATCAGGAACAAAGATGCGATTAAATAAAATTATGATGGCTGCTCTGCTGTCCATTTCTAGTGTGTCTCTTGCACATGCTAACCAAGGTAAAATTACTTTTGAGGGGGCCATTATTGATGCACCATGCTCAATTTCGGCGAAGTCTATGGACCAGACTATACAAATGGGAGGGATTTCCAATGCTCTTTTGAGTAAAAATACTAATTCAGGTGAGTCGGAACCTCAGAGTTTCTCAATCCAACTTGAAAACTGTACCGTTGCTACCGCTGGCACGAAAGACAAAGTGCAAGTAACGTTTTCTGGTCCATCCACTAATTACGATACAGATAGTTTTGGTATGGTCGGAGATGCGCAGGGGGCTTATCTCATTTTGACAGGTGCCGATGGTACAAAAGTGAAACAAAATGAACCTACAAGCGTTCAGAGCTTTATTGATGGTTCATCCCCCAACTTGACTTTTAGTGCTCGAATTAAAGGTGGTGGCTCAACCGCCAACATCACCCCGGGTGCTTTTAGTGTACCGCTGAGCTTCATGTTGTCTTACCCATAAGACGCCGAGTTTTAACCAGAGCCGTGGCTTATTTAACCAGAGCCGTGGCTTTTTTACCTGATGGAGTCGGTTGATGAAGTTGAGTCTAGGCGGGATATATCAGGTTTTCCTTTTTCTTTTGATTAGTTCGTCCGTTCTGCCATCAATTGCTGCATCAGTGAATGACGCAGGAAAGGGAGTTGTCAACATGGAAGGGATGATTGTCGAGCGCCCATGTGCAATTGATGTGGGAGATAATGACCAGACATTGGAAATGGATACGGTGCCAGTGAACCAACTCGTACGTGACGGACGCGGTCCTCAAAAGAACTTCACCATTCGGCTAGTCGACTGCGTTCTATCACGACTCGACTCGGAAAAACCAGACTGGAAATCATTTAGTGTGACTTTTAACGGTGAAAGTGACCAAGACTACTTTGCCTTATCCGGTGAAGCTGGAGGAATTGCACTTGCAATAACTGATGAGGAAGGAAATCTGGCACGGCCAGGGTATGCAATGCTTCCTGCAGCGGTTATCCCCGGTGAGATGCTCCTTCGTTATACCGTGAATCTTGTAGGCAATAGGAAAAATTTACGTGCCGGTAATTATCAGGCTGCAATACGTTTCACAATGAATTATAACTAAGAGCTTCTCTATGGTGCACTATTTCCCTCGCTACCCTTCAGCCGTGTTTTGGCAGGCTTCGCTTGGCTCAGCGTTAATACTGATGGGAACGGTAAGCGTCCAAGCCGATGATATTCAGTTCAACAGCGATATCCTTGACCTGAAGGATCGCAATAATATAGACCTTAGCCAGTTCTCAAAAAAAGGCTTTATTCTCCCAGGTACGTACAGTATGGCGGTTAGTCTGAATACGCAGCTCTGGCCAGAGCAGCCTGTAGATTTCATTATACCTGAGAATAACCCGAAAGGTAGTGAGCCCTGCTTGACACCTGAAATGGTAAATAGAATGGGCCTCACCAGAGAAGTGCACGCTGAGTTGACTTGGTTGCACGGTGGTCAATGTCTCAACGTAGAAAGTCTGGCAGGCATGCAGGTAAATCCTGATCTGAGCACCTCAACGTTAAATCTGAACATACCGCATGCTTATCTGGAATACAGCAACCCTAACTGGGATCCACCTGCTCGTTGGGAAAACGGTATTCCGGGGATCCTGTTTGACTACAACTTGAATGCGCAGAATGAACATCAAACACGCACTGATGGGGGTAGTGGTACATACATTAGTGGCAACGGTGTTACTGGGGCCAATCTGGGGCCATGGCGTTTGCGTGCTGATTGGCAGACCCGCTATGACAGCCGCTCAGAAAGTGCTGCAGGGAATGGTGTTAGCTGGGATTGGAGCAGGTATTATGCTTATCGTGCACTTCCTGAGCTGGGGGCTAAACTCACTCTAGGTGAGGATTATCTCTACTCATCTATTTTTGACAGCTTTCGCTTCACCGGCGCGAGTCTGGTTTCCGATGACAATATGCTTCCGCCAAACTTACGGGGATATGCACCGGAAGTACGCGGTGTTGCACGTAACAATGCGCGGGTAATCATTAGTCAGCAGGGACGCGTGATTAAGGAGATTCAGGTAGCATCCGGGCCGTTCCGTATTCAGGACCTGGATAGTGCAGTATCGGGGCGACTAGATGTCCGTGTGGAAGAGCAGGATGGTAACATACAGACCTTCCAAGTCGATACCGCCACTATTCCATATCTGACCAGACCTGGGCAGGTACGCTTCAAGATAGCTACTGGCCGGGCTACTGATTTCAAACACCGTGTAAACGGACCTACCTTTGGGAGCGGAGAGTTTTCATGGGGGGTAAGTAATGGCTGGTCACTGTACGGCGGTGGACTTGCCGGAGGGGATTATGCCGCAGCTTCACTTGGGCTCGGTCGTGATCTGCTGTTTCTGGGGGCGCTGTCTGCTGATATGACACAGTCGAAGGCGCACCTACCCAGTGAGGGGGATCTTAATGGGGGATCTTATCGCCTAAGTTATTCAAAGCGCTTTGATGAGACCAATAGTCAGGTGACCTTTGCAGGTTATCGCTTCTCTGACAGAACATTCTTGTCGATGAGTGATTATCTTCAGGTACTTCAGACTGGTATCAGGTATGGCCGAAATAAGGAGATGTACACCGTTTCCATTAATCAGTATATCGATTCGCTGAATATGAGTGCTTACCTCAACTATAGCCATCAGTCCTACTGGGATAAATCAACGGCTGAACGTTATGATCTGACCACGTCAAAAAGTTTTGATGTTGGGGGATTCAACGGCATCAGTCTTTCCCTGACAGCCTATCGTAACCGATTTAATAATACCGATGATGATGGGATGTATCTGTCACTGTCGCTACCGTTTGGTGAAACCGGTCGCATTAGCTACAACGGCTCTTATGCTTCTACAGATACGCGAAATTCTGTCGCATATTACAACCGGCTAAAGAACGGGGACACTTATCAGTTAAGCGGCGGAACGGCGAGAGACGGTGCTGACGTGAGCGGTTATTACTCTCATCGTGGTTCCGAGGCTGATCTCAGCGCTTCCGCCAGCTATCGCGAGGGACAATATAGTGCAGTGGGACTTTACGTTACAGGTGGTGCCACTTTCACGGCAGAAGGTGGTTCATTACATCGTACCAGTCTGATGGGAGGAACTCGAATGCTGATTGATACTAACGGAGTCTCAGGTGTACCGGTCGGAGCATATGGTAGCCCTGTCTACAGTAACAGTTTAGGTAAAGCGGTAGTCACTGACCTGACTAGTTATTATCGCAATAGTCTCAGAATTGACATTGACAAGCTGGCGGATAACGCCGAGGTGACACGCTCAGTCGTGCAAGGCACTCTGACTGAAGGCGCTATTGGGTATCGACAATTTGATGTGATTTACGGTGAGAAGGCGATGGCTGTCATTGTAATGGAGGATGGTTCGATGCCACCGTTTGGGGCTTCGGTACTTAATCAGAAGAAACAAGAGGTCGGTCTTGTGAACGATGGAGGCTACGTTTACCTGAGCGGCATCCGGCCTGAAGAGAAAATGGTCGTTCAATGGAACGGCAGTGTCCAGTGTCAGTTGACACTTCCTGCATCGATGCCCGCAGCGAATAGCACGAACAGCCTGATACTGCCCTGCATGAAGCATGCGTCTGTAAACCATTAATAACCTGCCCCTCGCTTTTATGAATATGGGGAGTTATAGCCGGTACAACTCTTATGAGCATAAAAAAATGAAAAATGACCTTTTGAATAAAATTCTTTCTGTGACAGTAACTCTTTTGCTGATACCCGTAGCCCATTCTGCCATTTCTTTAGACAGGACCCGAGTTGTATTTCCTGGTGGTGAAAAGTCTGTGAGTTTGAGCGTGAATAACCAAAATAAGTCTTTACCATATCTGGCTCAAGGATGGATTGAGGATATGAACGGTAGCAAACTAGAAGCTGGGGGACCGTTGACACTGCTGCCGCCGGTTCAGCGAATTGAGCCAGGTGGCAAGAGTCAGGTCAAAATTCAGGCCACGCCAGGATTAAACCTGTTGCCACAGGATAAAGAGACGCTCTTCTACCTGAACCTACGGGAAATTCCTCCCAAGAGCAACAAGCCAAACACACTACAGATTGCGTTGCAGACACGCATCAAACTCTTTTACCGTCCTGATGCACTGGCCCGTGCTGCGGTAAATCAGCAGTCTGCACCGTTTGAGGAAAAATTAACACTCAGCAAGAGCGGTGACACTTACACGGTCAACAACCCGACTCCTTACTACATAACTCTTATTGATGCGAGTGCAAGTTCGGGAGGTGAGACGGTTAAGGGTTTTGAAACCATGATGGTTTCTCCAAAAGGTTCCGCAATACTTGGGGGGAAGGCTTCTGAGCTAGGTGCAAATCCTGTCTTGGTGTATGTGAATGATTATGGTGGAAGACCTTCACTGACGTTTAACTGTGCAGGTGGGCAGTGCAAGGTTGATGAAAGCAAGCGGAACAAGAAATAATCCTCTATGACCTGCTGCTGTGCAGGATAAGGACTTAGAATGAACATAAAGAAGGGAGTCGTGGTGTCAAGCCTGAGTACAACAGTGATACGTTGCCCTACGATAATTATCCTGTTTGCTCTACAGGTGCCATATACACATGCTGGACTCTCCGATGGGACGGTTGATGGGGACAACGGGGTACTGCATGTGTCAGGTATTATCACAGAGAGCGCCTGCCGTCTTGAAATGCAGTCCAAAGATCAGACGGTGGACATGGGGACTATCGCGACGGGTGATTTACCGCAAGTAGGTCATCGGGGCGCTCCAATCGCAGTTCAGTTGCGCCTGCGTGACTGCGTACGCAGCGCGTCAGATAACCTCGATATGCTGGGAAATATCAGCTGGAGTGCCAGTCAGCCAGCGATGTCCCTAACTTTTTTTAGCGAACATGATGAACGTAATCCACAGCTCATCCATGCTAGGGGGGTCAGTGGAGTTGGACTTCGTCTCACAGACAGTGCACAGCGTGACTTAGTACTTGGGCAGTCGTCAAAACCGCTGTTTCTAACGCCTGGCAGTGATGTAATAACATATTTTATCATGCCAGAACGTACATCGGCACCTCTGCAGTCGGGAGCCTATTTTGCGAGCGTCAATTTTAGGCTGAGTTATGATTAGAGTAGCGAATCGGCAGGAAGAAGGACAGCGACTAGGGCGAATGTTTCAGCTGCGGGGACTTGGATTGGCAATCGCTATCACTATACCGTCCGTTACAGCAGCACCACTCGATGTAAATATCACAGGAGAGGTAGTGAGTGCTCCTTGCAAAATCCGTGCAGGAGATGAAAACCTGATGGTGGATTTAGGTGCGGTGGTTGACAAGTATCTATATATCAATACACGGACCGAGGGAACGCCGTTCACACTACATTTGGAAAACTGTAATACAACAACCTGGAGAACGGTCAAACTCACATTTAACGGCACAGCAAACTCCGCTATGCCAGCATTGTTGAATGTTACGGGGGTGAACGGGATTGGTGTGGGGATAGAGACTATGGGTACTATTACAGCGTTGTTGCCGTTAGGCACTGCTAGTACACCTCAAATCCTGTCGACGACAACAATGCTGAACTTTAAGGCATTTGTACAGGGCGAACCACAGGCGCTGATAAACAAGACAATAACTCGTGGAAGTTTCAGCGCGGTGGCTACGTTCTTGCTCGAATATCAGTAGGATGGGTATGTAACAGTTGGTAGGGGCGCGCCATATAGCTCTCTTGCTTTAAAAATGTAAGTCGTAACTTAAAATTAGGTAATGTATGACTTTATTTATTAAGATAATAGTGTTCTTTGCACTGGGTATGCAATCCCTATCTGTATGGGCTACCGCATGTCGAGTGAATGGCACCGGATATATTGATATAAATTCTGCAGGTTCTACAGATATACTGGTTGAGCCAGTTCCCTCTTTAGGGGCCATATATAGTTATGGAGATCTTCAGTTGGAATGCAGGTTTGAGACATCGGAAGTCAACTCTAGCTTCGTAGACTATATAAAGACTAAACCTCAGGCTTTATCTTTACCTGGCTTAGGCAGTTTTACTGGTGGGCTTCTGGTGGATGGAAATCAAATACCTATGCCCATTCCTGGGGATATCACTATAGCAACACTACCAGCACAGAATGCTGGGCCATGGACAAAGGTAAATATTACTCCATATATATATCCATCCAATACTCCTCAGTCGCTGAATATTGCTGCAGGGGCTACTATTGCAATATTAAATCTTTATCAGGTAAACAACTATAACGGTAATAGAGCTGAATTTCAGTTGGTGCTTAAAAGCAAGAAAAATACTACTTTGTGGCCTAATGATTGCAGTATAAATGGCGGTAGCCCGCTAGATATTGATTTCGGTAGCGTTAGTGATTCCGACATATCCAGTGTTCCCACAAACCCTGGTCAATATACAAAAACAGTATCAATTAATTACAGATGCTCAGACACGACGGTGAATCAGCCTATTGCAGTTTACCTGAAAGCACCCACTACGGCGTCGTTCAATAGTAATTTGATCGGTACCAGTAATGGCGATCTGGGAGTGGCTATGATCAGAAATAACAACTTAGTTGGAGTAAGTTCTTCATACACTTCCATGATGGCGAATGGTGCAGGCGGTGACTCATTGAATTTCAATCTAGTAAGGAACAGTTCAGGAACATTGCCTGCTACAGGTCCATTTACTGCTTCAGCAGTACTTGAGATCGGGCTGCCCTGACTGCAGATAGGGAAAGTTAATTTATAAATATATGCTGTGTGGCTGATGGTATCTCAATACCGACAAAAAACTGGGGGGGTCAGCCTCCCGTTGAGTCGAATTTTTTAAAGTGATAATCCAGTTTCAGGTGTAAGGATCATTGATGTGCCTGATACCTACTGATTAGCATCGTTTAGAAAATTTCTGTCTCAATGGACTAATTTATCTCCGCCATGCAGTGATAGTGATTCTGCAGCAGAAAATTATTGTTTTACTTCGTAAGGACCATTCGTGGAAACTGAGTTATACTTTTTACGTTGGGGAGCATTGCCAATCTTTCACCTTTTTATTAAGACACCATGCGTGGTTGTACAATGAAAAGGTATAAATACAGCGCCAGTAGGACTTGGAGTGAGGAACTGTGGCTACCTAGTGATAGAATAAATGACCACATTCTGAGCATTTAGTAGCAGTTGGATGAAAAAATTATCCTGTGGTAAGCACATTGTTTATAAAGGGGACACTTTTCAGTAGGTTATGCGGATTGTATGTTTAGAAGGCAATGTACGGGTTTATACTGGATGTTTCGATTATCCTACTGATAATGCTAAAGAAGAGCTTAAAACACTGCAGTGGTTCTGATAACGGTATCGCAGTTCTGGTTCGAGTTTTGATAAACACCTTTCTCACTGCGTCTGGTAAAAAATGAAATATATCATTGAAAATGCAGTAATTTTTGATAGTGAAAAGAAACAAGTATTTTCCTCTTCCAACCCGGATGTTATCGTTCCCCTGACTACGACGGCATCCCGTTTGCTGGAAGAAATTCTAAAGCATCCTAACAAGGCTCTTCCTCGTGCCTTCTTGTTAAAAAAAGTATGGGAGGATAACGGTTACGCGCCTTCTGACGCTAGTCTGAATAACAATATTAGCGTTCTAAGGAAATACTTTACCAGCCTCAGTGATACTGAGATCGATCTTCGAACTGTACCGAAAATAGGATTTCAGCTGAATGCAACTGTTCTGCTGCACGAAGAACAGCAAGGTGCAACTGAAAGTGATGAGATTCTGCAGATCGAAACACCGGATGCAATCCAGAACACAACACGTAGTTTTGCGTCGCATACTCGGTATAGGGTGTATTTTTTTTCAGCATGTACTACGGTTGTAATGCTACTTATCTCTCTGGTTTTTCTGAGCCTTCAGGATAGGGGGATCACCACCCTGAACAAAAAGAACCAACGCATAGTCAGATTTGAACAATGCGACGTCTTTAATCTTTCTTCTGATAGTATACCTTTCGAAAGGGTGCTCAGCAGCTTTCCATCTGTCCTTTCATTGTGTTCGAGTAAACCTGCAAATCTCTATTACGATTTTTCATCACTTAATAAAGAACGTGCCAAACATTTATTTGTATCAATTTGCTTTAAACATGATAAGTCAGGATATCTGAAATGCGACAATATAAAATCATACTCTCTGGAATAATTTCATTTGCAATAATACTGGCTGCAATCGTGAGCTATATGCTGTATAAAAAGCCGCTTCATGATGTTTTGATCCTGAAATGTGAAGCAGATGTCCGGTATGATGTCTTCGAAGAGGGTAAGCAGCATACGCTCGATGCACTTTATGTTCTTGCTCTGGGTACCAGAAACCAGGGTTTTTTGCATATTACAGGCGTCCTTAACAGTAAAGGAAAGAAGGAGGATATCGACAGAACGTACAATTTTACATTTAAGAAAAATGGAGAGGTAGGATTGTACGGCATTAAAATTTTCAAGGAAAAAGTTAGCTCCTATGATGGTGTCGACAGCAATTTTTTTCATACCTATTTCTTACCAGACAGGCCGGGCGAAGATCTTTATATAAAAGCCATTTCTCCTGACAATGGACTGTATTTATTTGGAGGCTTTTCTTACCCATTTTTCATGTGCTCCGTCCATTCCTAACTCTGTGTAGACGGTTGATTTAAATGAGCGTAAATTATTTAAATTTGTTTTGAGTTATTTTAAATTACCAACCAATTTCTATGGGTGTTAGCTAAAATAAAAAGTATAAATAGTGTGATTATCAGTTAGCCGATTATTCCTTTTTTATGCGTTAAAATGTGCACTCTCATTTTGTGCACGTTTGATCCTGAAGATGTGAAGAGAGTTATTGGTGGGCATGCTATAAATATCAATAGTATTAAAACTGAATACCAGTAACGAAAATTTAATCTGATACTTTACAAGCTGCAATGATAATAAGGAGGCGTGTTCATGAAGAAGTATGTTCTCATTTTTTCCGTTCTGTCTGCTCTAACAGTAAGCCCAGCATTAGCCAAAAAACCTGGATCAGGTTCTTGGCAGAATGGTGAAGCTGGACATCAACTGGGCTGTCTGATCATTAGTCTCCTCGGCATGCAAGGATGTGAAAAGCTAAAGCTGGCGAATAATATATAACGCCTTGATAAAAGGCGTTTTCTTTGAATCTAGTCTTATCACTATGTTGTTTTAAAAAACATACATTACTAAAGTTATTTAATTAATTCTATAATAGTGGTTGATATTTTTATAAATATCAGCGCCATCATTTTTAGTATAATTTCAATTCCATAATCTTTTCCCATGCCTTCGGCAGGATATTTCGCGAGGTATATGCTAATAATTCCGTTATTTCCTTTGGTTATGTTTATTATATTTTTCAATAACTTTTCGAAAGGTTTGTGGCCAGACCCCTAGATTACACACAATTGTCAGTTAGTAATATCGGTTGGTTTTTTTTCATATTTCCCGTTTCGCCAGCCCAACGCAAGTTCAGCTGGAGTCTGGTAATCCAGCGATGAACGTGGACGGCACTCATTATAACCCCACCGCCAGTCATTAATAATTTTCCTGGCGTGAACAGTATCGCTGAACCACTGCTCTTTCATACACTCATCGGCTTTGTTGAATAAATCGAACTTCTGACTGCAATCAGGATCAGATCACCACATTCCTGAATCTGTAGCGGTATCCCGTGGCAAAGCAAAAGTTCAAGATCACTAACTGGGCGGCCTACAACAAGGCTCTCGTCAACCGTGGTTCGCTGACATTCTGGCTTGATGAGTCGGCCATCCAGGCCTGGTACGACGACCCAAAAACTTCTTCACGAGGGCGCCCGCAACGTTATTCTGCATTAGCTATTTCCACCGTACTGATGCTCAAACGCGTTTTTCGTCTCACGCTACGTGCCGCTCAGGGATTCATTGATTCTATTTTTACGTTAATGAAGCTCCCGCTTCGTTGCCCGGATTATTCCTGCGTCAGCAGACGGGCCAAGTCCGTCTGCACCCCGTTTAAAAACCCCACACGCGGTGAGATTGCCCATCTTGTTATCGATTCCACCGGCTTAAAAGTTTTCGGTGAGGGCGAGTGGAAGGTTAAAAAGCACGGTCAGGAAAAGCGCCGCGTCTGGCGAAAACTGCACCTCGCCGTGGACGCCGAAACCCACGAGGTTATCTGTGCTGACCTGTCACTGAACAACGTGACCGATGCGGAGGCATTCCCGGGTCTTATCCGCCAGACCCACCGGAAAATCAGGGTCGCTTCAGCTGATGGGGCTTATGACACAAAACGGTGCCATGACGAGCTAAGACGTAAGAAAATCAAGGCACTTATCCCACCGCGAACCCGCGCAGGCTACTGGCCAACGGAGTACGCAGACCGAAATCAGGCGGTAGCGAGGCAGAGGCTTACCGGGAGCAATGCTTACTGGAAATGGAATACAGCTTACAACCGGCGGTCGGTGGCGGAAACGGCGATGTATCGTGTAAAACAACTGTTCGGCGGGCACCTAACGCTGCGTGACTATGATGCACAGGTCGGAGAGGCTATGGCCATGATCCGTGCCTTAAACAAAATGACGCGTGCAGGCATGCCAGAAAGTGTACGAATTGCCTGAGTAAAAGGCTGACAACCCGATGTTTTATCTAAATTCGATTTATTCAACAAAGCCCAGGGGCACAGACGCTGGGGACGGTTATGCAGAATGCGGGCAAACAAAATGCGGAAAGAAACGGACCGAGAATTCAGTACAGCCTATCCCTGAGCCAGTCTGCCAGTCAGTTTGGTTCTTTCTATATTAATATGTCACATCAGGGTAATTATGATGGTTCTAAAAATGTGAACTTAGGCGGTGGCTATAACCTTTCGCTCCCCTGGGCAGGTACACTGATGATCGACTGGTATGAGCAAAATAGGAAGAACACTCGTTCGGAGAAAATGAAAGATCGTATCCTCTCACTGACACTGAACCTGCCTCTGGAAAAAATCACGCGTGCCCCGGTCAATATAAGCTATCGACGGACAGCATTTCGCAACAGCATTACCCAGGATTACTCCCTTAACGGCGCATCCTCCGACCAGAACATTTTTTGGAATGCAGCGCACAGTACGGAAAACCCCTCTTCATCCGGTAGCATCAAAACCTCCTCCGTGCAGGTAATGATGGACACTCGTGCTGCACAGCTCGGCGCTTGGTATAGCACTAACAATAACTGGGAGACAGTCGGGACAGCAATTTCAGGCGGGCTGCTGGTTCATGATAAGGGAATTACTGCCAGCCCGTCATTAGGGGAGACCGTGACATTGGTGGATGCGAAAGGAGCTTCTAATGTCAGTATTTTCAATACCACTAATGTTGTGACTGATAGCAGAGGATATGCTGTCATTCCCTCTGTTGCCCCTTATCAGACAACAAACATCAGTCTTGATCCGTCAACGCTTGCGGAAAATATTGAACTCGCGCAGACCGATGCAACCGTCACCCCGACGCGGGGCTCAATCACTCAGGCAAATTTCAGTGCCATAACAGGAAATCATGCCGTTTTCAGTATTAAGCGTAAAAATGAACAACCCGTTCCCTTCGGTGCAGTGGCATCCCTTAAGGAAGGAGATTCCACGGGGATTGTTGATGAACTCGGCCGACTTTTCATGGCTGGACTGCCTAATGCTGGAACAATAAAAATCAAATGGGGAATGGAGCACTGTAGTATTAATTTCAGCCTGGCCAATGAAAATAAAGAGTCAGGCCTTCATATGCTAAGTGCCGTTTGTTCCTGATGTAGGTTTAAACAACATGGCTGGATAACATTGAAAGTACAAATTTATAAGCATCAGTTACAGATTTAAATATGCAGTGCTTTCGTTTCTGATTTCTTATCTTACCTCATCATAGTGCTATTTTCAGCTATGGCTACCCGATAAAATACAATATATGGAGTTCGCCCGACAAATGCAGACATCAGAAAACTCGCTTAACAGCGCCTCACAATGGATATTCGATCGCAACAATCCAGCTTCTAAGGTTGTCTCAACCCTGGCAATCACATTGGCTGCTGATAAGCTCGGTTCAAATCCCAGACACGCCAGCACGGAAAGCGTAATGGTAACAACCCGATACAACGTTCCATTCCCTAACTTCATAATCATAGAAAATGTACTACTACGTCGCGGCCCGAATCTACGTTCGTAACTAACTCATCCCCTTAGCGCCTTTTTCAATGTCAGTGATGCATAAAGATCATTACGCCTTACAACCTGGAAGATTCTAGTTTAATGAAAAAATCAATTTTGTGTCTGAACTTCATACCCCTTACGTAGTTGTTAATAAAATAACTTACACGTGCCTCAGGAATTTGCATTTTTTGTGCAATATCTCTATAACCCATGTTATAAAATGCATAATAGTAAATTGCTTTCTTCTCCATTACTTTGCTTTTGTAATTAGAGGGGAATGTCTTTAACAGCTTAGACTCTGGTATTTCAAATAAATCATCGAGCACATAGTCCTTTAGCTGAGCTATATTTACCAATCTGTACTCCCTGTCATGGAAAATAACCGATGTGATTTTACTGAATTGCTCGTCATAAAATATGATTACTTCCTCTTCGTGTGTCACCGAACAGAGATTCAGAAATTTATCAATCTCATCTTCATGAAAAAGAAATATGTTGGCATCATGTAGTGTTGATTTGAGACCAGAATACAGGTAATTGTTATGACTCATTAGTATTGCATATTTTTTCATTTTCATTTAACATCCCATAATTCATTAATATAAATTCCAATTTTTGATAGGTGAGCCGGGTAAATACGATTGCTGTATTCATTAGCACTGTTGCATTCAACATCAACATCCCACTCACCGTATCCCTCATAAGGATATGACAAATTAAACGTATAATGGATTAAAAGTAGCACAGTATAGTGATTAACATCACCTCCGTT
>Ga0079224_100003649_pt1 | contig 19519 bp, 16 predicted proteins | sample Stecom2015_FD_80414 | JGI IMG/M metagenome (GOLD analysis project Ga0079224, IMG submission 80414) | Agricultural soil microbial communities from Utah to study Nitrogen management - Steer compost 2015 | ecosystem: Environmental > Terrestrial > Soil > Agricultural land | place: USA: Utah... | reverse complement strand
TCCGGAGCGTCCGGGGCGGGGAGGGCGGACAACGCAGCCAAGGGCGGGGCCCACAGCGGTCTGTGGAACCCCACCCTCGGTGCGGCAGGAGCGGCGTGGATCAGCTCGCAACCTGGATCTGGTCCAGCACGTTCTGGATCTTCTCGCGGGTGGCGTCGGAGAGCGGCGCGGAGCCGGCCTCGTCGGCGGCGGCCTGCTGGCCCTGCTCGCTGACGACGTAGCCGATGAAGCTCTTCACGAGGTCGGCCTCGGACTGCTCGTCGTACTGCAGGCACACGATCTCGTAGCTGATGAGCACGATCGGGTAGACGCCGGACTCGTCGGTGGCGTAGTCGAGGGTGACGGCCAGGTCGTTCTCGGAGTTGCCCTCGCGCGGCTGGGCGGAGTCGACGATCGCGGCGGCGGCCTCCGGGCTGTACGGGACGAACTCGTCGCCCACGCCGACGGCCACGGTGCCGAAGTCGGCGGCGTGCGAGGCGTCGACGTAGCCGATGGTGCCCGTGCCGCCCTGGACGGCGGAGACGACACCGGAGGAGCCCTGGGCGGCCTCGACCGGGTCGATCGGCCAGTCACCGCTGACCTCGTGCGGCCAGTTGTCGGGGGCGGCCTCGGACAGGTACTGCACGAAGTTCTCGGTGGTGCCGGACTCGTCGGAGCGGTTCACCGGGACGATGTCGGCGTCGGGCAGGTCGACGTCGGGGTTGTCGGCGGCGATCGCCTCGTCGTTCCGCTTGGTGATCTTCTGGTTGAAGATGTCGGCGATCACCTCGGGGCGCAGGTTCAGCGAGTCGATGCCGTCGAGGTTGAAGATGACGGCGATCGGGCTGATGTAGGCGGGGAGGTGGACGACCTCGGAGCCGCAGCGTTCGGTGGCCTGCTCGGTCTCCTCCTCGTCCATGGCCGAGTCGGAGCCGGCGAAGGACACGGCCCCCTCGATGAACTGGGAGCGGCCGGCGCCGGAACCCACCGAGTCGTAGTTGACGGTGGTGTCCGCGCAGGCGCCGGTGTAGGCGGCCACCCACGCCGCCATCGCGTTCTCCTGCGAGCTGGCGCCGGCGCCGGCCAGGGTGCCGCCGCCCTGCACGCAGTCGACGCTGCCCGCGCTCGCGCCGCTGTTCTCCTCGGGGGCGACTGCCTGGTCACTGCCGCAGGCGGAGAGCGCGAGGGCGCCGGCGAGGGCCGCGCCCGCGATCTTGCCATACCTAGAGAGCTTCACAGCCCGGGTGTCCTTCCTCTGGCTTACTCACCATTCGTGCGGGGAACGGTCGGCGCTCCCGCCGAAAGCCAAGGTAAGGAGCGGAGGTGGCCAGTCGTACCAAAGAAGGTGAACGAGCAGTGAACGTCAGCATGAGGGACGCTGAAAGTACTTCATCCCCACAGTGGAGTTTGGGTGAACGAGGTGCGTTTTGAGGCTTTTGTCCCTAATTGACCTGCGGTGACGTCATAGAGTAGGGAGGTTGGATACCGAACGTGAATGCCCTGCTCACCCGTCCGCGCGGCCGTACATGACGTCGCTCTCCCACAGCTCGAAGCCGAGCGAGCGGTACAGCCGCACCGCGGGACGGTTCTCCTCGTCCACGTACAGCAGCACCCACGGCAGTCCCCGGTCCCGCAGGTGGCGCAGGCCGACCAGGGTCAGCACCCGGCCCAGGCCGCTGCCCTGCCAGGCGGGGTCGACCCCCACCACGTAGACCTCGCCCACCGGCTCCCCGTCGGTCAGCCCCGCCCCGTCGGCGTGCACCTTGGTCCAGTGGTAGCCGGCGATCCGGCCGCTGCGCGGATCGGCCGCGACGAAGAAGCCCGCCGGGTCGAACCACTCCTCCTGTTCGCGCTGGCGCAGGTCGTCCAGGGTGATACCGCCCTGCTCGGGGTGGTCGGCGAAGGCGCGGGCGTTGGTGCGCAGCCACTCCCGCTCGTCGGAGCCCACCCGGAACGTCCGGATCTCCAGGTTCTCGGCGACCTCGGGGGACAGGCGGGGCTCGGGCAGCTCCGGCGCGGCGGCCGGGTCCGCGGTGCGCAGCGGCAGCCGCATCTTCCACAGCGCCCGCATCCGCTCCAGCCCCGCCGAGGCGGCCAGGGCGCGGGCGGCCTCCAGGTCGCCGTGCGCCCACACCCGCAGGCCGCGTGCGCTGGCGTTGGCGAACAGGTCGTCCAGCAGCCGCCGCCCCAGCCCGCGCCGCCGCCACGACGGCGCGACCGCCAGCTCCGCCGAGTCCGGCTCCCCCGCGGAGACCTCGGCGAAGGCGAAGCCGCCGAGCGCCGCCTCGCGGCCGGTCCCGACGTACGCCAAGTGGAAGCGCGCCCGGCCGAGGGCCCCGTGCCGGACCCGCAGCAGGGTCTGCTCCGACAGCGCTTCGACACCGTCCGCCTCCCGCACGGCCTCGGCCAGTGCGAGCACCGCCGCGACCTGTTCGGAGTCCAGCGTGTCAGTGGTGAGGATGTGGCTCATGGGACGAGCCTACTGACCCGCTCGCACGGTCCCGGTGCTCAGTTCCTGCGCCGCCGACCGACGTAGGCGTGCCTGACGCGCACCCGCCGGACCGGGCCCAGGGGAGTGGCCAGCACCAGCAGGAGCATCAGGACCAGCAGGAGGACGAAGGGGGTGAGGAGGGGGTCGACCCGCTCCTCCTCCTGGGCGACCGTCGCGGCGCCGTCCCCCTGGTCCTCCTCGCCCGGGGTGATCAGCGGGAGTTCGGCGTACTCGTCGGTCGGGGCGGACAGTTCCGGCAGGTCGGCCGCTCCGGTCGGCAGGGGAGCCGGAGACGGGCTGTCGACGGCCCCCGGTGCGGCGGTGGACACCGGGCTGTGCGGCGCCGGAGGGCGCGTGGACGACGGGGGAGACGGGGGACGGGTGGAGTCCGGAGGGCGCGTGGACGCCGGAGGACGGGGGGACGCCGACTGCTCCGGCGGGGGGGAGGTGGACGGCGTGGGGCTCTGGTCCAGGTCGGGCGCTCTCGTGGGGGTCGGGGAGGACGGGGGCGTCGGAGTCGGCCGGAGCACCGTCACCCAGGCGCTGACCGTGGCCGTTCCCGTGACCTCCGCGGTGGGGCAGGGGTCCTCGCTCGGGGACGCCCCGGAAGGCGCCGGAGCGGAGGTCGACGGGAGCGTGAGGTCGGAGGGGACGGGAGACGGGGGCTCCGACGCGCCGCACGGCGCCGGGTAGGAGTAGGCGACCTCGACCTCGACCAGGATCCGGGACTCCTGGGGGTCCTCCGTCAGGCTTCCGGTGACCTCGGCCTCCGCGGCCTCCCCCGCCTTCAGGAGGTCGGGCAGGCCGGTGACGGCGAGCTCCGCCAGGTCGGACGATCCGGCCGTGGCGGTCGCCTCGGTGATGGCGACCTCGGTGGAGTCGAGGGTGTTGTGGACCGACAGGGGAAGGGAGAACGAGGCGCCCGGTGCGGCGGTGCGGTCGTCCAGGCCCAGACGGAGCGTGGCGTCGGCGGAGGCGGGCAGTGTGGGGACCAGGACGCAGCCGATGAAGGCCGCGCCCAGCGGGACTGCGGGCCACGCGCGCCGCGGTGTCCGGGACGCGCGCGTGTCCACCCCAGGGGGCATGGGACGGTCCTCCTCGAATCCGAGTCGCGTGCTGTCGACCGTGGACCTGTTCGGCCGGCTGGAAAGCCGCGTGCGACCGGGCCGCGGAACGGCCGGTCGCACGGAGATCCGGTATGCCCCATCCTAGGTCTTTCGGGCACGGAATACGACCTCTGGGTGGCGGTCCGATAACGGAGTGTCGGCGACCGGGGCGCGTCCCCCGAAGGCCCGCCGCCGCGGGGTCAGACCCTGTGCCGGGCCAGCGGCGGCTCCGCCTCCTCCGGCCGCGCCGCCGCTCCGTCGTCGCCGGGCCGGGGCGAGGAGTCCGCGACGGGTTCCATGACGAAGCGGTAGCCGACGTTGCGCACGGTTCCGATCAGGGACTCGTGCTCGGTGCCGAGCTTGGCGCGCAGCCGCCGCACGTGCACGTCGATCGTGCGGGTGCCGCCGAAGTAGTCGTACCCCCACACCTCCTGGAGCAGTTGGGCGCGGGTGAAGACCCGGCCGGGGTGCTGGGCGAGGAACTTCAGGAGTTCGAACTCCTTGAAGGTGAGGTCGAGGATGCGGCCGCGCAGCCGGGCCGTGTAGGTGGCCTCGTCGATGACCAGGTCGCCGCGGCGGATCTCGTCGGGGTCGTCGGCGCTGTCGGCCTGGCCGACCGACAGCCGCAGCCGCGCCTCCACCTCGGCCGGGCCGGCGGTGGTGAGCAGGAAGTCGGTCACCTGCCAGTCGGGGGTCAGCGCGGCGACGCCCCCTTCGGTGAGGACGGCGATGAGCGGGCAGTCCAGGCCGGTGGTGTGCAGCAGGCGGCACAGGTTCCGTGCCGCGGCGAGATCGGTGCGGGCGTCCACCAGGATCGCGTCCACCGGCAGGCCGGCCGCACGGTCGTGTCCGGGGGTCAGCAGGGCGCTCGCCTCGGCGGGTGCGACGCGCACCGAGTGCAGGAGCAGCCCCAGGGCGGGCAGGATCTGATCGGACGGCTCGTTGGAGTTGGTCAGTAGCAGAAGGTGGCTCATGTGCCTCTTCCCGTCACCCGCGAACGGCGTGTACGAAGGCCCCATTGCCCCCGACGAGAATGCTTAGTGGAAAAATCGCCTCCGAGTAAACACAAGGATAATCCGTTGAGGCCCCACGGGACCATCAGGTACTGGGCCGCGGCCAAGGCCGCCGCCGGCCGCGCCGAGGAGACCTTTGCCGCGAAGACACTGGACGACCTGCTCGAACAGGTCCGCCGGAAATACGAGGGAAACGCCGCACTGCTGGGCGTTCTGAAGCGTTCGTCGTTTTTGGTGAACTCCACTCCGGTGGGCGCACGGCCCCACGGCGAGATTGTCCTGGAACCCGGATGGACCGTGGAGGTCCTCCCGCCCTTCGCGGGCGGATGATTCGCCGGGAACCGGGTGCCGGGAGACCGGGGGAACGGGAGGAGGGGAATGGCGCCGATGCCGGATCGCATCGAGAAGAGTGACAATCCTCATGTGGTCACCATGTTGGGGAAACCGGGGTGCCACCTGTGCGAGGAGGCGCTCGCCGTCATCGTGCGGGTCTGCGCCGAGGTGGGCGCCCGCTACGAGGTCCGCGACCTCACCGAGGCCGACGAGGCGGAGCAGGAGGAGTACTGGGACAAGATTCCGGTCACCTTCGTCGACGGCAGGCAGCACGACTTCTGGCGGGTGGACGAGCGCCGACTGCGTGCCGCGCTGACCGGGCCCCGGTGACCGCTCCGGCGCGGGCCCCGGCCGCGGGGAGGAAGGGGGAGCGCCGCCCCCGCCCCGGACGGGGCCCGCAGCCGGGGAACGTGTCCACGTGTGATACTCGGCCCCACTTTGTGCGTGCTTTCACAAGGGCGTAACCTGAGTGCAAATTCTTTCCGGTCGGTTACGTGACGGACACCACGGGGTTTCCCCGGACTCGGTCCGCACGCCGGCCAGGAGAGGGCCCACAACGCCGATGTCGCCCAGGAGCGCGCACCTGTGACCAGCCGTCCGTCACGGCCTCGGGATAGGGGTATCCCGGAGGCGACAGTCGCCAGACTCCCGTTGTACCTGCGTGCGCTGCAGGGACTGAGTGAACGGGGAATACCCACGGTATCGTCCGGGGAACTGGCCGCGGCGACGGGGGTCAACTCCGCCAAGCTCCGCAAGGACCTCTCCCACCTGGGGTCCTACGGGACCCGCGGAGTGGGCTACGACGTCGAGTACCTCATCTACCAGATCTCCCGTGAGCTTGGTCTCACCCAGGACTGGTCCGTGGCCATCATCGGCGTGGGCAACCTGGGCCGCGCACTGGCCAACTACGGAGGCTTCGGGACCCGCGGGTTCCGGATCGCGGCACTGCTGGACGAAGCCCCCGAAGTGGTGGGGTCCCGCGTGGCCGGGCTGACCGTACGGCATATTGACAACCTGGAGGACGTTGTCAGCGATGAGAACGTCTCGATCGGAGTGATCGCCACTCCGGCGAAGGCCGCTCAGGGGGTGTGCGACCGGTTCGTCGCGGCCGGCGTCACCAGCATCCTGAACTTCGCCCCGGTGGTACTCAATGTGCCCGACCACGTCGATGTGCGTAAGGTCGACCTGTCCATCGAACTCCAGATCCTGGCCTTCCACGAGCAGCGCAAGTCCGCGGGCCGCCGGGGACCGGACTGGATGGACGTTCTGGAGGTCTGAGTCGACCGGTCACCGGGGCGGCGGGGCGGCGGGCGTCCGACGGACGCGCGTGAGGAAGGGAGCGTCGCGAAGAAGATGGTTGCATTGGAGTGCGGATGAGTGTCCTCGCCCTGGGAGTGAGCCACCGGAGTTCGCCCGTGGCGCTGCTTGAGCGCATGGCGCTGAGCGGTGAGGTCCGTCTCAAGCTCATGGCGGAGATGGTCAACACCCCCGCCGTGAACGAGGCGATGGTGGTCTCCACCTGCAACCGCACCGAGGTCTACGCCGACGTCGAGCAGTTCCACCCGGGAGTGGCCGCCATCTGCGAGCTGCTCTCCGACTACACCGGTGTTTCCCTGGACGAACTCACCCGGCACTGCTACGTGCACTACGAGGAGCGCGCCGTCCAGCACCTGTTCTCCGTCGCCTGCGGGCTGGACTCCATGGTCGTGGGCGAGGGGCAGATCCTCGGCCAGGTGCGCAACGCGCTCAAGGACGCCCAGTACGTCGGCACCCTCGGCCGGGTCCTCAACGACCTCGGCCAGCGCGCCCTGCGCGTCGGCAAGCGCGCGCACACCGAGACCCGCCTCGACCAGGCCGGGGCCAGCATGGTCAGCTTCGGCCTGACCGTCGCCGGACGGTACCTGCCCGCCGCGGCCGACCCCCGGGACCGAACCGCCCCCGCCGCCTGCCCCGTCGGGGGCGACCCCGTCGAGGAGGTCACCGCCGCGCTGCCCGCCCCGCAGGCCCTCACCGGCCGCCGGGTCATGGTGCTGGGCGCGGGGTCCATGAGCGCGCTGTCGGCCAACACCGTCGCCCGGCAGGGCGCCGGCCTGGTCCTCGTCGCCAACCGCACCCCCGAACGCGCCGAACGGCTGGCCGAGTGCCTCACCGAGGGGTACGAGTCGGTGCGCAGCCGCGCCGTGCCGTTCGAGGAGGCCGCCGCCCACCTCGCCGACGTCGACCTGGTCATCTCCTGCACCGGAGCCCAGGGCGTCGTGCTCACCGCGGAGGAGGTGGCCGCCGCCGGCGACCGCACCGCCCGCCCCCTGGTCTTCCTGGACCTGGCGCTGCCGCACGACATCGACAAGGCCGTACGCGACCTGCCCGGCGTTTACCTCGTCGGCATCGAGGACCTGCGCGAGGCCGCGGAGGACACCGACGCGGCCGGACAGGTCGCCGACCTCGCCGCGGTGCGCGACATCGTCGCCGAGGAGGTGGCCGAGTACCAGGCGGTCCGCAGCGCCGAGCGCGTCGCCCCCACCGTGGTCGCCCTGCGCAGCAAGGCCCAGTTGGTGGTGGAGAGCGAACTGGAGCGCCTGAACGGGCGGCTGCCCGGCATCGACGACCGCACCCGCGCCGAGATCACCCGCACTGTGCGCCGGGTCGTCGACAAACTGCTGCACCAACCCACTGTGCGGGTCAAACAGTTGGCGACCGGCCCCGACGGGGCCGTCTACGCCGAAGCCCTGCGCGAACTGTTCGACCTCGACCCGGCAATCCCCGACGCGGTCGTCAGGCCCGGCGCCGCGCTCGGTGAGGAGAGATGACATGTCCACGACACCGGCCAGGCTCGGCACCCGCCGCAGCACCATGGCCACCAGCCAGTCCCAGAGGGTCGCCGACACCCTCACCGAACGCACCGGGGTCCCGGTCGAACTGGTCCTCATCACCAGCTTCGGCGACGTCACCCGCGCCCAGCTGACCCAGTTGGGCGGCACCGGCGTCTTCGTCAGCGCGCTGCGCGACGCCCTGCTCGCCGGAGAGGTGGAGTTCGCCGTCCACTCCCTCAAGGACCTGCCCACCGCCCCCACCGACGGCATCGTGCTCGCCGCCGTGACCGAACGCGACGACCCCCGGGACGCCCTGTGCGCCCGCGACGGGCTGAAGTTCGCCGACCTGCCGCCCGGATCCACCGTCGGCACCGGCTCGCCGCGCCGCGTCGCCCAGCTCGCGGCGCTCCGCCCCGACCTGCGCTACGTGCCGATCCGCGGCAACGCCGAGACCCGCCTGGGCAAGGTCTCCTCCGGCGAACTCGACGCGGTCGTGCTGGCCTACGCGGGACTGGACCGGGTGGGCCGCCTCGACGACGTCACCGACGTGTTCGAGGTCGAACAGGTCCTCCCCGCCCCCGGCCAGGGCGCGCTCGCCGTGGAGTGCCGCACCGCCGACGCGGAGGGCGCCCTGAGCTACCTCAGCGCGGTCGACCACACCCCCACCCGGGCCGCGGTCACCGCCGAGCGCGTCATCCTGGCGGAACTGGAGGCCGGATGCGCCGCCCCGGTCGGCGCCTACGCCGAGTTCGTGGCCGACGACCGCCTCCGCCTGCGCGCCGCGGTCGTCGCCACCGACGGAAGCCAGGCCGTGCGCGCCGAGCGGACGGTCGCCGTCACCGAGTTTCCCGACGCGGTCCAGGCGGCCGCCGCACTCGGCCACCAGCTCGCCCACGAGATGATCCGGCAGGGGGCCGATCAGATCGTGGGCGACGCCGCGGCGGGAAGAGGAGAGATCTGACCAGCGCGTCCCACACGCTGGACCAGGGACGCGGACAGGTGAGGAAGAGGAGCGAAGTGAACCCGCAGACTGAGACCCCGGCGACCGGGGCCGAGGAAGCCGCCAAGCCCGCAGCCGGCCACATCGCGCTGGTCGGTGCCGGGCCGGGCGACGTCGACCTGCTGACGCTGCGGGGCGCCGCGCTGCTGGGGCAGGCCGACGTCGTCCTCACGTTCCGCGAGTTCGGACCGCTCGCCCGGCACCGGGAGGGGCTGCTGCGCCACTGCCGTCCGGACGTGGAGGTCGTCGGCCCCGACGAGTACGGGGACAAGGGGGACGCGTTCGCGGTCGCCAAGGCGGCCCAGGGACTGCGCGTGGTCCGGCTCTACGCCGGCGACCCGCTGCTGGCCTGCCGGGGTGCTGACCTGGCCGAGGCCGCCCGCGACGCGGGCATCGAGTTCGAGATCGTACCGGGGCTCCCCGCGATCACCGCGGTTCCCGCCTACGCGGGGACCGAGCTGATGCCCGCCGGCACCAACGAGCTCCGGGTGCTCGACGCCGCCGACACCGACGTGGACTGGGTCAACGCCGCGCAGAGCAAGGCCACCCTGGTCGTGATGTTCCCCGACGCGCCCAGCGAGGACGATCCGGAGGCGAAGGGGCCCGGCCTCGACCGGATCTGCAAGACCCTCATCGCGGGCGGCCGCCCCGACACCACCCCGGTCACGGTGACCCGGATGGGGACGACCACCCAGCAGACCACCGTCACCTCCACCCTGGCCCGCCTGGCGGCCGACCTGAAGGCCTCCGACGCCAAGGGCCACACGGTTCCCCGCCCGTCCCTGATGATCATCGGGGAGGGGGCGCAGCGCCAGCGGAAGCTCTCCTGGTTCGAGACCAAACCGCTGTTCGGCTGGCGGGTCCTGGTGCCGCGCACCCGCGAGCAGGCCGCGGCCCTCTCCGACCAGCTGCGCGGCTACGGGGCGGTGCCCGAGGAGGTCCCCACCATCTCGGTGGAGCCGCCGCGCACCCCGCAGCAGATGGAGCGGGCGGTCCGCGGCCTGGTCACCGGCCGCTACCAGTGGGTGGCCTTCACCTCCGTCAACGCGGTCAGGGCCATCCGCGAGCGCCTGGAGGACTACGGTCTGGACGCGCGCGCCTTCGCCGGGGTGAAGGTCGCCGCGGTGGGGGAGCAGACCGCCGCCGCGCTGCAGGCGTTCGGCATCCACCCCGACCTGCAGCCGCCCGAGGACAAGCAGTCCGGAGCGGGCCTGGTCGAGGTGTGGCCGCCCTACGACGCCGAGATCGACCCGATCGAGCGGGTGCTGCTGCCGCGCGCCGACATCGCCACCGAGGTCCTCTCCGAGGGCCTGGTCAAACTCGGCTGGGAGATCGACGACGTCACCGCCTACCGCACCGTGCGCGCCGCGCCCCCGCCCGCGCCCATCCGCGAGGCCATCAAGGGCGGCGGGTTCGACGCGGTGCTGTTCACCTCCTCCTCCACGGTCCGCAACCTCGTCGGCATCGCGGGCAAACCGCACGCCACCACGGTGATCGCCGTGATCGGGCCGGAGACCGCCAAGACCGCCGAGGAGTTCGGGCTGCGCGTGGACGTGCGCGCGCCGAAGGCGTCGGTGGTGGCGCTGGCCGAGGCGCTCGCGGAGTTCGGCGCGGCCCAGCGGCAGGCCGCGATCGAGGCGGGCAAGCCGGTGCTGCGCCCCAGCCAGAAGCGCCGGGGCCGCCGCCGCAAGACCATGCTGTGACACAGGACAGGAGAGGATCCGCATGACGGCCCGTTTCCCGCTGGCTCGGCCGCGGCGACTGCGCGCCACGCCCGCGATGCGGCGGCTGGTCGCGGAGACGCGCGTCCGGCCGGAAGAGCTCATTCTGCCGATGTTCGTCAAGGAGGGCATCGACGCGCCGCAGGAGATCGGCTCCATGCCGGGCGTCCACCAGCACACCCTGGACAGCCTGCGCAAGAGCGCCGAGGAGGCGGTCGGGGCCGGGGTCGGCGGGATCATGCTGTTCGGCGTGCCCGCGGCCAAGGACGAGCGCGGCTCCTCCGCCGACGACCCCGACGGGATCGTGCAGGTGGCGCTGCGAAAGCTCGCCGCGGACCTCGGCGACGAGGTCGTGCTGATGACCGATCTGTGTCTGGACGAGTACACTTCGCACGGACACTGCGGACTGCTCACCGACACGGGCGAGGTCGACAACGACGCCACCCTGGAGCGCTACGCCTCCGTCGCGGTGGCCCAGGCCGCGGCCGGGGCGGCCGTGGTCGCCCCCAGCGGCATGATGGACGGCCAGGTGGGGGCGATCCGCGCCGCACTGGACGGGGCCGGGTACACCGGTGTCGCGATCCTCGCCTATGCCGCCAAGTACGCCTCGGCGTTCTACGGCCCGTTCCGCGACGCGGCCGAGTGCGCGCCGCAGTTCGGCGACCGCTCCAGCTACCAGCAGGATCCCGCCAACGCCCGGGAGGCGCTGCGCGAGGTCGAGCTGGACCTGGCCGAAGGGGCTGACATGGTGATGGTCAAACCGGGACTGGCCTACCTGGACATCGTGGCCAGGGTGGCCGAGGCCGTCTCCGTGCCCGTCTCCGCCTACCAGGTCAGCGGCGAGTACGCGATGGTCGAGGCGGCGGCCCGGAACGGCTGGCTGGAACGGGAACGGGTGATTCTGGAGACCCTCACCTCCTACCGGAGGGCGGGCGCCGGACAGATCCTCACCTACTGGGCGACCGAGGCAGCGCGTCTGCTGCGGTAGCCGGGAACCACTAGAGCACTCCCCGGCGGCCCGGACGGGTGTCGGGGAGCAGAACAGCCCCGACACCCGCGGGCCCCGCGCCACGGGCCCCCGCGCCGGATGTCGGCGGCCGACACTGAGAGTGATGGGGGATTCATGGTCGGTGTGTTGGGCGGCAGACGCAGGCGCCGCCGTCAGAAACCAGCTGCCATGATCGACGCCGCACTGGAGTACGCGGCACTCGGGTGGCCGGTGTGTCGGGGAGCCCACCCCGACCGGGAAGGGCCCCGTGCGTGCACCTGCGACCGGCTGGGCTGCCCCGCGCCGGGCGCACACCCGACGAGCGCGGCGTGGGCGATGGAGGCCAGCACCGACCCCGACGTCATCAGACGCTGGTGGACCGCGGTCCCGGAGGCCAACATCATCCTGCCGACCGGACGCGTCTTCGACGTCTTCGACGTGCCCGCGAGCGCCGGGGTGATGGCCATGGCCCAGATGGACCGCGCGGGGCTGCGCCTCGGGCCGGTGGCGGCCCTGGAGTCCCAGCGCTACCTGTTCTTCGTGGCCACCCGTTCACCCATCGACGAGGACGAGTGGTGGTCCTGCCGCCTGGACTGCTTCCCCGAGACGGTCGAGGACACACCGGGCCTGCGCTGGCACTGCCGGGACAGCTACGTGCCCGCGCCGCCGTCGCTGCTGCCGTCGGGGCGCACCGCCGACTGGATCCGCTCGCCCTTCGGGGGCGACGGACCGGTCCACCTGCCCGACCCGATCGCGGTGCTGAGCATCCTGGCCGACGTGTGCGGAGCCGCGTCCTGACCGGTCAGGCGGGCCGCCAGGTGGTGAGGTGGTCCTCGCTGAGGCCGTGGCGTTCCCGGTGTTCGGCGAGCCAGCGGGCGACCCGCTCGACGGTGCCGCCGTCGTGCCACCGGCGGAGCCACGGCAGGAGTTCGAGCACCCCGGCGAGCAGTGGAACGACCTGTTCCCGGGGCCGCTCCTCGGCGGTGCGGGCCGCGACGAGGCCGATGAGGGCCTCGGCCCGCTGCGCGTGGTCCCAGCCGGCCCAGCCCAGCACGATCGCGGGACCGTCCGGCGGTTCCGTCCCCGGATAGGACAGGAACCGCTCCCGGGGCAGGTCGAGCCGGCCGCGGTTGGCCCAGTACGACGGCTCGCGGAAGTCCGCGGAGGTGTACCTGGGCGGCAGCGGGATGTCCAGGCGCCGTCCGGTGCGGTCCTCCTCCTGCTGCAGGTCCCACACCTTTTGCCACCGCGCGTACTTGCGCAGCCCCGACGGCCGGTAGCGGTACGCGGCCAGGAAGGGGACGTGCTGGTCGGCGACGATCTGTTCGAGCACCTCGACCAGGTCCGCGCCGGGGCGTCCCAGGTGCTCGGCGGCGTACCACTCGGCCACCGCGGTCACGTCGTCCCCGCCGGGCGCGCGGACCAGGGCCTCGGCCAGTTCGGTGAGGGACAGGGGGCGGGGGACGCCCTCCCGCCCCGGGGCGGAGGCGAACCACAGGCCGGGCTGCTCGCAGCGGTCCAGCAGCCAGGACCGCAGCGCGGCGGCCTGGCGGACCTCCCAGGGCTCGCACTGCCAGCGGCGTTTGTACTCGGGGCGCTCCACCAGGGCCAGGTCGCGGTGCTTCTCGATGAGGTCGATGCGGGCCTGCACGGTCCGGCGGTACTCCTCCGGCCAGTGGCGGGGGAGTTCGGTGACGGGGGCGGCGCCGTGCCGGGCGAACCAGTCGGTCGTGGAGTCGCCGACCGCGATCCGGCGGGCCAGGACGATCTCGAAGGCGCGCTCGCCCGGGGCGATCCCGGGCACCTTCTCGGGGTCGGGGGAGAGCACGGCGGCGGCCTCGGCGTCGGAGAGCAGCCCGTAGAGGCCGTACACCTGCCAGTCCAGCTCCTCCTGCAGCGCGACCATCCGGCGGCGGACCGACTCGGCGGACTCCCGGGCCTCGGCCAGGGCGCGCCGGGAGGGCACGTCCCGGGCCACGACGGCGGCGGGTTCGTGGGCGGCGGCCCGGCGGGCCAGGGAGTCCAGGGTGCGGCCGGGTTCGAGCGGCAGGTGGGCGGGCAGGGGGAGGTCCCGCAGCCTGACCGGGGCGAACTGGTAGCGCTCCGCCCACGCCTCCTCCCGGGAGGCCCGTCCCGCCCCGCCGCTCGCGCCCTGGTTCACCTGCTTGAGCCAGAAGCACACCGCGGCGGAGTTCAGCACCCCCAGCAGCCGCAGGTGGTCCTCCTCGGTGGCCCCCTCCGGAAGCCGCAGCACCGTGGCGTCCTGTCGGAACACCGTCCCGTCCCGGTCCAGCGCGAAGTGGTTGTGCGTGGCGGTCTCCGCGCAGGCGATGACGAGCGGGGGACGGTGCCGGTCGGCGCGGGACACCGCGTACCCGTACCGGGCCGGGCCGCGGTCGCGGGAGGTGCCCCCGGGGCCGGTGCGGCCGCGCAGGAGGGTCCGGTGGGCCCAGAGGAAGCGCTCCGCCTCGGGGGAGAGCGCCGCGGCGGGCGGCTCGCCGGAGTACGGCCACAGCGAGGCGACCGGGTCGACGATCCGGAAGTCCCGGACGGCGTCGCCGCCGGCCGCCGGCCGCCGGTGCTCCGCGCCGATCCGGGCGCGCTCCAGGACGTCCTCGCCCGCCGTGTGGACGCCGTCCTCGGGGAGCAGCGCGCCGGGGCCGATCCCGGCGACGAGGTCGCCGAGGCGTTCCGGGGCGTTCTCCAGGCGCCGGTGCAGTTCGTCGGCGCCGTCGCCGCTGAGCGACCAGGGGTGGGCGATGAGCAGGTCGCGGTCGCCGTTGCGGACGCTCACCCAGGAGGTCTCGATGCCGGGGCGGTGGATGTTCTCCACGATGGAGCGCCACACCACGCCCTGGGCCGGGTCCTCGGGCGGGGCGGGTTCGCCGCGTACCCCCAGGACCTGGCGGATCGGGTCCCCCCATCCCTGGGTGGTGTTGCGGCCGACGAGGACGACGGTCGGGGCGGTGCGGCCGGGGAGGAACACGCCGGAGGTGTCGACGACGTGGGTGAGTTTCACCTTCCGGCCGAAGAAGTCCTCGACGAGCCGTCGGCCGAACTCGCGTTTCAGCAGCGAGTGGGCGGTGAGCTGCCCCGTGAAGCCCGCGTGTTCGCGGGTGGCCAGCCGGAAGATCCGCTGGGCGAACGGCACCGACAGCGGGTACGTGCCCGAGCAGGTGTCGTAGGCGGAGCGGTAGTTGGCGTTCTCCTGCCTGTCCCGGACGGTGGTGTGGGGCGGGCTGGTCACCACCACGTGGTAGCTGTCCCGGCCCAGCAGGTCCACCCGCCGGGCGTGGTCGTGGACGTCCTCGGTGGTGTAGGTGAACACCCGTCGGTCGGCGGGGGACAGGTCGTCGGTGGCGGTCTGGGCGTCCCGGCCGTGCAGCAGCGAGTCGCCCACCGCGACGTGGACGGGGAAGTCGGGGGCCTGGTCCAGGCGGCGTGCGCCGGTCTCCCGCAGGACGGCGACGAGCAGGCGGAACCGGGCGATGCTGGCCGCGAACGGGTTCTTGTCGCAGCCGTGCACCGAGTTCAGGGCCTTGCGGACGAGCTCCCAGCGGTCGGCGTCGGGGCCCGCGCAGGCGCGGTGCCGGGCGAGGAGGCGGGTGAACAGCCCGAGGAGGAACTCGCCGCTGCCGCAGGCGGGGTCGACGGTCCGCAGTCCCCTGTGGCGCCAGACGACCTCGCCCGAGTCGGCGCGCACCTCCAGGTCGGGCTCCAGACCGAACTCCTCGACCGCCGGCTCCAGGGTGAGGTCGAGCAGGAGGTCCACGACGAAGTCCGGGGTGTGCAGCAGGGCGTAGGCCTTGCGGGCGGGCTCGCTCACCTCCTGGTACAGGTCGGCGAGGAAGCGGGTGTCCAGGTCGGGGTCGGTGAGGTCGTACGCCGGCGCCCCGTCGGGGCCGCGGCGGCGCCAGAACTCCAGCAGGGCTCTGGCCGCCTCGGCACCGGGGGCGAGCCGCCACAGCGGGTTGTAGGAGCGGTTGAACAGCCCTTCGGTGGTGCGGTGGCACTTGGCGAGGTGGACGAAGGCGGAGACCAGCCAGTCGCGGTCGTCGAGATTGGGCGTGGTGGCGAAGAAGGCCCGCTGCCGGGCCTCCGCCGTCTCCAGCCGGTCCCCGGGGCCGGCGATCCAGGGCTGTTCGACCAGCCCGTTGTCCTCGCAGAACCGTACGAACAGCGTGCCCAGCACCCAGGCCGCCGCCGCCTGGGTGACCCGCTCCTCCCGCCAGGCCCGGTAGGGGGCGGCGGTGCGCTGCGCCTCGCGGGCCGCACGGTGCTCCGCCTCCAGGGCGGCCGCGAACTCGTCCTCCTCGCTGCGGGCGCGGAGGTCCTCCTCCAACAGCGTGACCTGCCGACGCAGTCCCGCCAGTAGCTCACCTCGGTCTTTGTGGCCGGCCACCGCGCCTCCTCAATCCGCTCCGGCTCTCCGGGGCTCACGCGTCTCTCATCCTGCCAGGAGCCGACCCGTCATCAGGGCCAGAATGCGAGATCCGGCCCCAGGTGACGCCACTGCCGACCAGAGTGGGGCAGCCGGGGCGAATCAGGCCGCCGGAAGGCCCGCGGGGCCCGGGGCGAAGGTGGGCGGTGCGGGGAAAATCGCGAATCGACCCACGCTTCCGTCTCGGCGGAGTAACATTCTGAAGCAAGGCACTCACCGAGCGTTGACTGCGTTGCCCGTGAACCTGTGTTCGGGGGCGCGAGGCGTTCGGGCGGTAGCGGCGGCCGTCCCTGCGGCCGCGGCGGTCGTGTGGGTGCACCCGGACTCGGGTGGGCGGGCGTCCCCGGCACGTCCCGTCCACCCGTTGCAGACGGGCCGCGTCCCGGCGTACCAGGGGGAGATGGAAAAAAAGGGGGGCACGTCGGGACGCGGCCTCCACCGGCACCGCCGGTGCCCGTCAGGGAGGGGCGGCGGCTGTTTCCGCAACGGTGCACCGTTGCGGAAACAGCCGCCGCCCGCCCGGGAGCCGCCTCAGCCCAGCGGCAGTTCCCGGTCGCTCACCACGATCCCGTCCTCGTCGCTGTACAGCCAGGCGCCCGGGGTGAACACCACCTGGCCGAAGGCGACCGGACCGTCCACCACGCCCGCGCCCGCCTTGGCGGACTTGCGGGGGTTGGAGCCCAGCGCCTTGACCCCCAGCGACAGCGCGGCCAGCTCGGCGACGTCGCGCACCGCGCCGTTGATCACCACGCCCGCCCAGCCGTTGCGCTCCGCGGCCGCGGCGATCATGTCGCCCATCAGCGCCGACCGCAGCGAGCCGCCGCCGTCCACCACCAGGACCCGGCCCTCCCCGGGCTGGTTGAGGACTTCCTTGACCAGGGCGTTGTCCTCGTGGCACTTGACGGTCCGGATCCGGCCGAAGAAGGTCCGGACCCCGCCGAACTGGCGGAACTGGGTCTCACAGCTGGCGAGTTCGTCGCCGTGGGCGTCGATCAGGTCGGCGGTGGTGAAGGTCTCGGACATCGCGGTCCCTTCCGTGGTCGTCGGTGTGGGCGGTCGGGCCCCGTGCGGAGGAAGCCCGGGAAGCGTGGACGCGCCCCAAGTTACCCACCGGTTCGCCGCGTCCGGCGAACCGGGCGGCGCCATCGGACCGCGGCCCGGGGACAGGAGCGGGCCGACGGCTGACAGACTGAAGGGGTGGCTACTCATCAGACATCGCATGAGCTGTTCGAACGTGCCCGAGCCGTGATCCCCGGCGGGGTGAACTCCCCGGTCCGGGCGTTCCAGGCGGTCGGCGGCACACCTCCGTTCATGGTGTCGGGCAGGGGCGCCTACCTCACCGACGCCGACGGGAACACCTATGTGGACCTCATTTGCTCGTGGGGGCCGCTGATCCTGGGACACGCGCACCCGGCCGTCGTCGAGGCACTGGCCCAGGCGGCGTCCCGGGGGACCTCCTACGGTGCGCCGACCGCCGCCGAGGTGGAGTTGGCCGAGGAGATCGTGGCGCGCACCCCGGTGGAGAAGGTGCGGCTGGTCAACTCCGGCACCGAGGCCACCATGTCCGCGATCCGGCTGGCGCGCGGCGCCACCGGCCGCGCCAAGGTGGTCAAGTTCGCGGGCAACTACCACGGTCACGTGGACGCGCTGCTGGCCGCCGCCGGATCGGGGGTGGCCACGTTCGCCCTGCCCGACTCGCCGGGAGTCACCGGGGCCAGCGCCGCCGACACGATCGTGCTGCCCTACAACGACATCGCCGCCGTCGAGGCGGCCTTCGCCGAGTCCGGGGACGAGATCGCCTGCGTCATCGCCGAAGCCTGCCCCGTCAACATGGGCGTGGTGCCGCCGCGGGACGGATTCAACGCCGCGCTGCGCGAGATCACCGCGCGGCACGGTGCGCTGCTCATCCTCGACGAGGTCCTCACCGGTTTCCGGGTGAGCCCGTCGGGCTGGTTCGGTCTGGAGGGCGTCACCCCCGACCTGATGACCTTCGGCAAGGTCATGGGCGGCGGGCTGCCCGCGGCCGCGTTCGGCGGCCGGGCCGACATCATGGACCAGCTCAGCCCCAGCGGCCCCGTCTACCAGGCGGGCACGCTGTCGGGCAACCCGCTGGCCACCGCCGCCGGGCTGGCCACGCTGCGCAACGCCACGCCGGAGGTCTACGCGCACATCGACGCCGTCGCCGCGCGGGTCTCCGCGGCCGTGAGCGAGGCGCTGACCGCCGAGGGGGTGCCGCACCGCGTCCAGCACGGCGGCAACCTGTTCACGGTCTTCTTCACCGACGCCGAGGTCGTCGACTTCGACGGCGCCCGAGCCCAGAACACCGCGCGGTTCGCGGCGTTCTTCACCGCGATGCTGGAGCAGGGCGTCTACCTGCCGCCCGCGGCGTTCGAGGCGTGGTTCTTCTCGGCCGCGCACGACGACGCCGCTGTGGACCGGGTCGTCTCCGCCCTGCCCGCCGCGGCCAAGGCGGCCGCTCAGGCGGCCTAGACCCGTGAGGACGCCGCGGCGGCCCCCGGGACTCCGCTTCCGGGGCCGCCGCGCCGGCCGCCGGGGGTCGTGCCGCGGTGCCGCCGAGGCGCGGCGGGGGTACCCTTCCCCCGGGGGTGGCGGCGGTCCCGGTGCGGCCCCGCCTGGTACGGCGCCTCTCCACCGTGCGGCGCCGCGAGTCGCGCCGCCGTCCCACGGTGCGGGCCGTGGCGGAGGACCTGCGGGGAGGCGGCCGATACGGTGGGGGCACGCGGACGGTCCACCTCCGCCCCGGTTCCGTCACGGTGTGAACCGGGCCAGGAACGAGCGAGAAGGAAGCGGTCCGGCGCCATGTCCACGACCACCGTCATCCACCTGCTGCGGCACGGCGAGGTGCACAACCCCGAGGGCATCCTCTACGGGCGGCTGCCCGACTTCCATCTCAGCGAGCGGGGGCACCGGATGGCCGAACTCGCGGCGGAGTGGTTCTCCGGACGCGACATCGCGGTGCTGTACTCCTCGCCGCTGGAGCGGGCCCAGGAGACCGCGGAACCGGTCGCCGCCGGCTTCGGCCTCCAGATCAACCTGGACGAGCGGCTGGTGGAGGCGGCCAACCACTTCCAGGGCCGGCCCTTCACCTCCCGCTCGATCGCCGACCCGCGCACCTGGAGCAAGCTGTACAACCCGTTCATGCCCTCCTGGGGCGAGCCGTACCGCGCGATCGTGCGGCGCATGAGCGAGGTGATCCGCCACGTGCGCAAGGAGGCGTGGGGGCGGGAGGCCGTGTGCGTCAGCCACCAGCTTCCGATCTGGATCACCCGGCGCGCCGCCGAACGGCAGCGCCTGTGGCACCGGCCGGACCGGCGCCAGTGCAACCTGGCCAGCGTCACCTCGCTGACCTTCGAGGAGGAGCAGCTCGTCGCCGTCTCCTACGCGGAACCGGCCGCCTCCCTGTACCCCGGCAGCTCCTCGGTGCCGGGAGCCTGAACGGTGCGGCGGCACCGCGCGTGACGTCGCCGCGTTCGTTCCGCGGGGGGAGAGGGTACGCTAGCTTTTTGTGCACCGCCTCGGTTGGGGCGGCTCACCCGGTGTCGGGCCGCACGTCACGTGCCGCCGCACCCGCCCGGACGGCGGACCGGTCCCCTGTCCTGTGTCGCGCCGCCCTGTC
>Ga0079224_100003648_pt1 | contig 19520 bp, 18 predicted proteins | sample Stecom2015_FD_80414 | JGI IMG/M metagenome (GOLD analysis project Ga0079224, IMG submission 80414) | Agricultural soil microbial communities from Utah to study Nitrogen management - Steer compost 2015 | ecosystem: Environmental > Terrestrial > Soil > Agricultural land | place: USA: Utah... | reverse complement strand
CTGTCGGTATCGATCAGGGTGATATCCTTATTATCATAACTTAATTGCTCGGCGAGATGGTAAGCCATGTCTCCTGCGCCTGCAATCACAATATTCATCCCCATAGAGGTAATTCAGGTGATTTTTGAATTGGCAAAAATAATCTCTTTCTAAATGGTAATCAGTTATTAAGATTTTTCTTTATGCCGTACAGGCCAAAGTAACAAAGCTAAAATCTAATAATTCATTTTTAGGTGAATTATTATAAAATGTCCTACCATCTAATTAACCAAAAAGTTATTCTAGAAAGTACTCACCACTTCCAAGTTAGCTTCGCAAAGGCAGAAATTCTATTTCAGTTAAAGACTATCCAGTAAGATTTGTAGAACGAGTTACTTACCACTATCCCCACTATTCCTCCAATAATTTATCACTCTCCGATTGGGGTAGCTCCTGTATGTCTTTAAGTTTACGCTGGATTACCCTAGTCCTCGCCCCCACCAATTTATCCAATTCAGAATTTGCCTCCGAAAGTTTCTTCTGTGTCCTCTCAATCAGCTCTCCAAATTTGCCAAATTCAGTTTTGACCGCACCCAAAACCTGCCAAACTTCCGAGCTCCTTTTTTGAATAGCCAGGGTTCGGAAACCCATCTGAAGACTATTTAAAATAGCAGAAAGAGTAGTCGGACCAGTGACAAGCACTTTATAATCTTGTTGGATTTGCTGAGTGAGTCCAGGTTCCCGGAGAATCTCGGCATAGAGACTTTCTACGGGAAGAAAGAGAATCGCAAAATCCGTGGTTGCCGGCGGATGGATGTATTTGCTCTGGATATCGTATGCAGCTTTTTTCACGGCTTTGATCAGCTCCGACCGGTACATCTCCACCGCTGCCTTGTCACCGAGCTCGTAGGCGTCTACCAGTCTTAGATACGATTCTTGGGGAAATTTAGAGTCGATCGGCAAGAGTACTTGCCCGTCCTGACCCGGCATTCGGACCGCAAACTCTACCCGCTCTCTGCTCCCGCTGACCGAAGCGTTTACAATATATTGATCAGGAGAAAGCATGTTCTCCAACAAGGCCAACAACTGATACTCGCCCAGCACGCCCCGGCTTTTTACATTGGTCAAGACACGCTTGAGATCACCTACTCCATTTGCCAGGGACTGCATCTCCCCAAGTCCTTTTTGAACGGCTTGAAGTTGGTTGCTCACCATCTCAAAAGAATGTCCCAATCTGACTTCAAGCGTCTTTTGAAGTTTCTCATCGACCGTCTCCCGAATCTTCTCCAGACGCATCTCGGTATTTCGTACCATTTCGTCCTGTCTTCGGCCCAACTCTCCAAATTTCTCCCGCTGGAGACTATTCAAATCCTGCATCGTCATCCTCACCACATCACCAAAAGCCTTTAGAGCTTCGTTTTGATCTTTGGAGCTAGCCCGTTGATTTTCAAAGATCAAGCGAAATTGCTGGCTTAAGTTTTCACTGGACTCTCTTCGGGCTTCGCCCAAAGCCTGGGCAAGCTCTTTGCTCATGCGGGCCATCTCGGCCTGGAGAAGTTCCTTTCCTTGGTTTTCCTTTCCCCGGAAAAAAAACAACCCCAAAATAATCAGCTGAAAACCCAAGATCAGAATCAAAAGAACATCAATCGACATATCACAATAAGTTAGACCGGTCAAGATAGTTTTTTCTTTTGGCAGTGACCAAAAGCAGCAAAAAGCCTCTGACAGATTGCGTCAGACTTCATAGGATGTAAGCAAAAAATCGGGTCTCGGCTCGGTCAAGGCGATCCGGGCAGTGCCTTGAGGCAAAAAATCTCTATTTTCAGAAAAAAACGAGCCTTGAGTCTGACAAAGATCTTTCATAACATGGGCCCAGGACCGCTGATCGCAGCGGCATTCATCGGACCCGGCACCGTTACAGTTTGTACGTTGGCTGGCGCCAACTTCGGATTCTCTCTGATATGGGCGATGGTGCTGTCGATTATATCGACATTGATTCTACAGGAGATTTCCGGAAGGATTGCGCTCCTGACCGGTTCGGATCTCAGCACACTCCTGCGAGACCAAAAAGGGCGCCCCGTCATCAAGCTGTTGTCGGTGGGATTGGTTCTGATAGCGATCGTGCTTGGCAATGCCGCCTATGAATCGGGGAACATTTCGGGAGCCAACCTCGGTCTGGCATTTTATTGGGAAGCCCCGGCAATGGATTTTGCTGGACTCCAGATTGAGCTCGGTAATCTCATCTTGGGAGTTATGGTCGTTCTCGTGCTTTTGGCGGGCAATTATAAGATGTTAGAGCGGATCCTGGTCGCCTTAGTAATCCTCATGTCATCTGCTTTTCTGATCGCAGCGGCCCTTACCAAACCGGATATCTCCAGACTATTGGAAGGATTTATTCCCAGGTGGAAAGTCGAAGAAATTCCAACCCTCGTTGCCTTAATAGGCACGACGGTGGTCCCATACAACCTTTTCCTCTATGCCTCCTTAGTGAACAAACAGTGGAAAAAGGAAACTGACCTCTCTTCGATGAGACAGGACATCTCGATATCGGTCATACTTGGCGGAGTCGTCTCCATGGCAGTGCTGATTGTCGGCTCGGCAAATACCAGCTCTGAAATCACCTCAGCGATGGACGTGGCCAGAGGGCTGGAGTCCGTTTTCGGAGATTTCGCTGGATATATGATGGGCTTCGGCTTGCTTGCAGCAGGCATGACCTCTGCTATCACCGCTCCCTTAGCTGCCGGCTTTGTGGTGTGCGGGATCTTGGGATGGAACACCGATATCAAGTCCAAACCTATGCGAATTACGATGGGGATCATCGTCGGAATCGGCCTCTCGTTTTCTTCTCTCGGCATCAAGCCCGTCCAATTGATCACATTTGCTCAACTCGCAAACGGGGCGCTACTCCCCATCATCAGTGGCTGGCTCATCTGGGTGGCATCCCGGCACTCGATCCTTGGGAGATATAAAAACACCCCCCTGGCCACCGCTATCGCACTCCTGATCTGGCTCATCACGGTAGTACTGGGAATAAAGAGCCTGGGAACGGTGTTCGGCTGGTTTTGAATTCAAATTTCCGGAATTCCGGATCACAGATCTTGTGCGCTGAATGTATCTCCCTGTCTTACATCCCCGGTATCAAAACCCTTTTTAAACCATTTCATGCGCTGAGCAGAAGTCCCGTGGGTGAATGAATCTGGCACTACGCGACCGCTGGATTGCTTTTGGAGGCGATCATCTCCGATCGCATTGGCGGCGTTGAGTGCCTCATCCAGGTCTCCAGCCTCCATCATTCCAGCCGTCTGCTGGCTATGATGCGCCCAAACTCCCGCTAGAAAGTCCGCTTGGAGTTCCAATTTCACTGAATTCTGATTGTATTCTCTTTCACTCACCTTGCCGCGGAGGTTGTGCACCTCATCCGTGATGCCCATTATCTTCTGGATATGGTGTCCCACCTCATGGGCAATCACATAGGCGTAAGCAAAGTCACCGCCGGCGCTCAATTTGCTTTCCATATCTTCAAAAAAACTTAAATCCAGGTAAAGTTTTTCGTCCGCAGGGCAGTAAAAAGGTCCCGTCGCACTGCTTGCCGTACCACATGCAGAAGACACAGACCCGCTGAAAAGCACCAAGGTAGGCTCCCGATAATTACCGAGCTGCTGATTCCAGACATCCTCTGTATCTGCCAAAATCGTAGCGGAAAACTGGGCCATTTCCTCCTCTTTCGGAGATGCTGTATAGGATGTCTCGGAAGTAAATCCCTGACCGCCACCTCCCAAAAGACCACTCAGAAGGCTGAGCGGATTGTATCCCAACAGAAAAGATCCCACCAAGAATACTCCGATGAGGATCATCCCCGTCTTTGAAAACAGAATCCTCAGAAGCGGACCAATCAAAAATGGATTGAGTCCTCCGGACCCCATCCTCGGCCCTCCTAGCCCCCTTCTGTCATCTACATTCGAGCTTTGTCTTCGTCCTTGCCATTTCATCTGCTTGTCATTTATGTTTTTGGATATGAGATACTTCTTCGGCAGCCTTCTTCAACTATCATTCAAACTCCCAACCATCCGGAAAACCGGCGTTAGTCTGCGGTCACCGTGCACGACAGTCAGCGACGATGAGGCCATTCAGTGGCACAATTCTGCAGACACGGACCGGGCTTTGATTGTAAGATGCAATCTCTCTGGGATCACGGCCAGTCTTTCACAGACCGCTAGTTCCAATGCTGGATTTCATGAGATAAACAGTTTGATTTAAATTAAATTTAACCAAATTGATCCATGGTGAAATGCCACATTTCGATTTTCAACAAAAACTTCAATCGTTCTCATAATCTATGAAATTAAAATCTTTTGCCTGCTCCTTTTTTATCATGCTGCTTTTTTCTAGTACCTCTTTTTCCCAAGAGGCGTCCTATTTGGGAACCAAAGTGCCAAAAGGCGCCAAGGTATACTTGGATGGCACAGCCAAGTCGCTACACAAAAACTGGAAATACTGGGAAGGTCCTCGCTTCTCTGCTGAGATGCCCATCAAATGGCCCGAGGTCACTGATCCGGTGGACGGAGGCCCTGTCATCAGCAGCAACGATCCTGCAGCTGCAGGCGGAAAATACGGCGCTGCTGACATTGTAACGAAAGACGAATTCAGAGATTTCGAAGCTCACGTGGAGTTTTTCATCAAAAGCGAGGGTGGCAATAGCGGAGTTTATCTGCAAAACCGCTACGAAATCCAAATCCTGGACGGAGACTACGGTACGCACGGGATGGCCGCCGTGATCAATGAACACCTGCCGACATCCGAGGAGTATAATGGCGTCGGCAAATGGAACGCTTATGATATTCAGTTTCGAGCCGCACGGTTTCAAGATGGTAAGCTGACGGAGAAGGCAAGGGTAACCCTCTACTTCAACGGCGTCAAAATCCACGACAATGTGGAAATTCAGCAAGTATGGGGTGGACCCAATTCTGGAATCGACGGCGGAAATGACGGCGGCAAAGGCATTACAGACACGCCGGGGGGCTTGAAACTCCAGGCGGAGGGCCACGACGTGTATTACAGAAATGTGTGGATCAAAAAGATGTAAGGAAGACTCATAACCTCCATATTATACATGGTTCAAGTCTATCGGCTTGGACCATTTTTATTATAACTGGTAGTCGTCTCAACACCTACCTGTGAGCAGCGCCATTCCGCATGCGTGGAACTCTCTATGTCGAACGCCGGCGAACTTTCGCCTGAGCGGGAAAAGATTTGATTGACCCAGGAGAAGGTAGACAATTGCGCCTGGCAGCGTCGGTGCGAGCAATGTCTAAGAATAACCAGGCTAGCTTGTATTGTCGTTTTTTAAAAGAAAAGTTTCAGGTTTGAAACCTCACCAGGGAGAAATGGAAGCTGGGCATCAAGGCTGTACGCTGCGACTAGAATCCGCCCCGTATCCTCTCAGCTATTTCCGCGAGTTCGTCTTGACTCAGCTTCAACTTGGGTCGGGAAAAATTGACATCATCCATCGTCCGCATCGGAATCAGATGGATATGAACGTGAGGCACCTCCAATCCGATCACGGCCACCCCGACTCTGGTGCATTTTATGGTCTTGTCGATGGCTTTCGCCACTTTCTGCGCGAAGACATTCAGCTGGGCCAAGGCATCGGGCTCCATGTCAAAGATGTAGTCGGTCTCTTGTTTTGGTACGACTAGCACGTGGCCTTTGACCAGGGGCATGATGTCCAAAAAGGCGATGCAGTTATCGTCCTCTGCGACAATGTGCGCAGGAATCTCTCTATTGATAATCTTCGTGAAGATACTTGCCATGATTTTAGCAAAAAAAATCCCGGAAAATCCGGGATGAGTTTTAATATGTGATGTCTAATATTTCAAATTGCAGAACCCCGGCCGGTGCATTGATATCTGCTATATCACCGATGACTTTCCCTACCAAGCCTTTGCCAAATGGCGAAGCCAAGGAGATCTTGCCGGCTTTCAGATCAGCTTCTTCTTCGGAGACCAATTTATAAGATACTGTCATACCGTTTTTGACATTCTTGATCTTCACCGTGCTTAGGATGCCAACTTTGGAGGTGTCCAGTTGAGAACTGTCGAGCACTCTGGCATTGCCGACTACGGCCTCCAACTTGGCGATTTTCAACTCCAGCAGTCCCTGGGCGTCTTTGGCCGCGTCGTATTCCGCATTCTCGCTCAGATCGCCTTTGTCTCTAGCTTCGGCTATCTGACGGGCAATATCGGTCCGTCCCTTTGTCTTCAAATCCTGAAGTTCGTCCTTCAACTTCTTCAGTCCTTCCTCGGTGTAGTATTGTACGTTTGACATAATTTTACGCTTTTCAAAAGGGACAAAAAACAAAGTAACGGTCACGTGGTGGAGACCGTTACTTTGTTTTTGCCTTTATGTATGGCACAAAGATAGAAAAGCTTTTTGACATAGCAAGTCTTTCCCACCCTACTCTTTCACCCAAAAATCAGGATTTTATCTTTTAAAAGTCTTCCTGATTTTCTTTGCCAGGACGTTGTTGATCTTCTCGTAAGACTCAAAAGTCCAGCCCGCAACGTGGGGAGAAAAGATCACATTTTCCCTCTCGGCGAGTTTTTCAAATTCCGCTTTCTGGCCCGGGGAAAATTTCTGAAACTTCTCGTTTTCCAGCACATCCAAGACCGCCCCCCGGAGGATTCCCCGGTCAAGCGCTACGTTCAACGTCTCAAAACTGATCACCTCTCCCCGCGCAGTGTTGATCAGCCAGATGGGCTTTGCGAAGCTTTCCAATTCGTCCAGCGTGAAAAAATTACGGGTCTCCAATGTAAGCGGCACATGGATGCTCAAGACATCCGCCTCCGCCTTAACTCGTTCCCAGGTTACCTCCTGGACTGACTTATTTCCAAAACCCGTCTTGTATTTATCATAAGCCTGGACCCCGACGCCAAATCCCTTTAAGCGTTTGGCAAATGACTTGCCCATATTTCCGTACCCAAAGATGCCCACGGTCTTACCCATGAGTTCGTGACCACGGTTACCTTCACGGTCCCAGATCCCCTTTCTCACCTCGCTATCCGCTTTGATCACTTGATTGAAAAGCCCCAGCAAACCGCCTATGGCATGTTCCGCCACCGCGTCCCGGTTGCCCTTAGCTGCATGAAAAAGGTGCACGCCACGCTCAGCCAGGTACTCCAGATCGATCTGATCCAATCCCGCTCCTGCACGCCCGATGAACTTGAGATTCACAGCTCTCTCCAGAAGCTCCCGATCCATCGGCGTCTTTGATCGAATTATAAGTCCGTCGAAATCCGCGACTTGATCCAATATCTCTGAGCGGGTGATCTTAGGAGCGTAAGTGACTTCGTGCCCGTCGTCTTCCAGCATAGCTACGATGCTGAGGTGCATTTCATCGATGATGAGAATCTTCATTTCTAAAGTTTGAGTAAAAGCATGGCGACGCCAAAATAGACGGCCAATCCAAGAAGGTCATTGGTGGTGGTGATGAACGGACCGGAGGCGATCGCGGGATTGATTCCAAACCGGTTTAATATCAATGGGGTCACCGTCCCCATAAAAGACGCCATCAAGACGACGCAGAAAAGGGCCGTGCCGATGGTAATTCCGAAAATCGGCTCGAAGCCATAACCAAACACTACTACCAAAAATACAAAGAGCGCCAGGACGACACCATTCAATACTGCCACAAAAAGTCCCTTCAAAAATCGCTGCATAGGTGTATCGTCAAAGGCCGACTTGGATGCTAAGGACTGCACAATCAAAGAAGAGGCTTGAATACCGACATTGCCGCCCGTTGCCGCAATCAATGGTATAAACGAGGCCAAAGCGAGGTATTTACTGAGACCGTCTTCAAACAAGCCGATGATCTTGGCACCCATCAAGCCGCCAAACACCCCGATCAGCAACCAGGGAAGCCGGGCTTTGGAGATGGTGAAGACGGAGTCGGACTCCTCGATATCTGCCGAGACCCCGGCCATCGCCTGGATATCTTCCTCAGCTTCCTCCTGCACGACATCCAGGATATCATCGACAGTGATTCGTCCCACCAGTTTGCTCTTGGCATTGATGACTGGCACGGACTCGAGATCATATTTCCGCATGATGGCGGCTACTTCCTCCTGATCCATGTGCACCGGCACGGAGATCACTTCCTCGTCAAAGATGTCCTCAATCTTGGTATCTGAAGCTGCCAGGATGATCCTCTTTAGAGAGACTCGCCCCAACAGCTGCTGTCTGTTATTGATCACATAGATGGAGTAGATCTTCTCCACGTTTTCGGCTTGCCGCCTGATTTCTGCGATCGTCTGGACGACATCCCAGTTTTTGTTTGCCCGGATAAATTCCTTGGCCATGATCCCCCCGGCGGTATCTTCTTCGTAGCGGAGGAGTTCGAGGATCTGCTCCAGCTTGACGCGGTCCTGGATCTCGGCGATGACTTCTTCCCTTTCCCTTTCGGGAAAAAGACTTAGAATATCAGCTCCATCATCCGAATCCATCAACTCGATCCAAGAGCCGATCTCTGAAGTCTCTAACTCCCGCAGCACTTTGGCCAGAGAGTCCTCATCCAGCTCGATCAGGATATCTGCCGCAAGCTGTTTCTCCAGCAGTCGGAGCACATAGATCGAGTCGTGCATGTTGAGTTCGTCGAGCAGTGCGGCAATATCTGCCACATTGACGCCGTCTAGGGACTCCCGGATAAAGTCGACATTCTCCTGCTCAATCCCCAAACGCAGACTTTCCAGGTACTCCTTCGACAGTTCAAACTGCTTATACTGCTCCACGTCCTTTTTCGATTTCTTGGGTCAAAAACACAAAATCCGCCACGTCCAACTGCTCTGCCCGCTTGTCCAGAATCGGATTAGTCTTGAACTCCTCCGAGAGACCAAATGGCTTGAGTGCATTTCTCAGAGTCTTTCGGCGGGTAGCAAAGCCTCCTTTGACCACTTTGAAGAATAGTTTTTCGTTGCAATCCAGTTTTTCAACAGAGTTGCGGGTCAGGCGGATCACACCAGAATCGACCTTGGGCGGGGGATTAAACACTCCAGGAGGCACTGTAAACAGATACTCGATGTCATACCAAGCCTGCAAAAGAACAGACAATATCCCGTAGTCTTTATTTCCTTTTGGCGAAGCGATCCGCTTAGCGACTTCCTTTTGCAGCATACAGACGACCTCGGTGACACGGTTTTTTTCCTCCAGTACTTTGAAAAAGATCTGGGAGGATATGTTATAAGGAAAATTGCCTGCGATGGCGTATTTGTCGGGCAATACGCGATCGGAATCATATTTGAGATAGTCGCCCTCGATGATCCGGTCGCCGAGTTCGGGATACTTTTGATGAAGATAAGCGATGCTTTCCCGGTCGATCTCGATCAGGTATAGCTCCTGTGGATTTTTTAGGAGAAAGTCAGTCAAGACACCCATGCCAGGGCCGATTTCCAGCACCTTATTCACACCTCCATGGCCTGTGACTGCCTGAGCGATACGCTCCGCAATACTCAAATCGGTCAGGAAATGCTGTCCAAGATGCTTTTTAGGTTTGACTTTTTCCATCCGTTAGCTCTGATAAATTTTTATAAATTGCAGGCCTAAAATTAAGGGAATATTCCAAATGGTCGGGGATTTTGTCCTGACACAAATTTCAGCAGATCAAACTATGAATGCGAAAAAACAGCGGCCCATTCTGGGTATCAGCATAGGAGATATCAATGGAGTCGGGATAGAAGTGACGCTTAAAGCGCTGTCTGACGTCCGCGTATACAAATCTTTTACTCCCCTGATATACGGACATGGCAAGGCCTTGACTTTTTATCGAAAGCTTTTGGGCCTGGAGGATTTCAGCTTTACGCAGATCCGTACTTTGGATGAAATCCAACACCGGAAGATCAATATCATCAACGTCACGGAAAACTGCCCGGAAGTGATTCCAGGAGTGGAAACACTGGAAGCTGGCAAGATGGCTCTGGAAGCGCTCAAAGCCGCCGTGCAAGATCTCAAGGACGGAAAGATCCAAGGACTGGTGACTGCTCCCTTGAATAAAAACAACCTCAATTCCGAAGATCTACACTTTATCGGTCATACCGAATACATCACCCAGGCAGTCGGTGCCCAAGACAGCCTGATGATGATGGTAGACGAGACCCTGCGCGTCGGCTTGGTGACGGGACACCTGCCATTGGCCAAGGTATCAGAGGCAATCACCAAAGAAAAGATCCTGCAGAAGGCGTCGATCTTTTTGAAAAGCTTGGAGACGGATTTCGGCATCAACAAGCCAAAAATCGCTGTTCTCGGTCTGAATCCTCATGCCGGGGAAGATGGACTGTTGGGCGAAGAGGAGGCAAAAACCATCAAGCCTGCCATCCTCGAGCTGAAGGATCAAAACAATTACGTCTTTGGACCTTATCCTGCTGACGGATTTTTTGGGATGATGCATCAGCAAAAATTCGACGGCGTCCTGGCGATGTACCACGATCAGGGACTGATCCCATTCAAGGCGTTGGCCTTCAGCTCTGGGGTAAACTACACCGCTGGATTACCGGTGATTCGCACCTCTCCTGACCATGGCACTGCCTATAATATTGCGGGCAAAAATGTCGCAGATGAAGGCTCGATGAGAGCAGCAATGCTTTTGGCTTCGGACATCATCGCTCAGCACGTGAGTGAGGAAGCCGAAGCTTAGGAAGAATTAATTCAAAAAATGTCGCGGAAACCAAATATTATTTCAATATCTGTTTCGGCTAAATTAAATTATTGACTACATTTGCGGTCTTAAATCGGGAGGACAAAACGTGAAATTCTGGAAAACCTTTGATATTGAAGTAATTAAGTTCAAAGAAGGGAAACACGTCATCGACTTTGAAATCGGAGATTCGTTTTTCCAAAACTTCGAAGACAACGAAATCGTCCGGAAAGGAAACTTGGCCATACGGGTCAATCTGAATAAGGGAGCGAATGTCATCGAGCTCAATTTTCACATCAAAGGCACTGTACAGTTGACCTGCGACCGAAGCCTGGAAGTATTTGATCATCCTTTGGATTTCTCCGAAAAGATGATCTATAAATACGGCGCTGAGGAGCAGGAAATAGATGAGGACGTGTACATGATCACCAGGGACACCCCTTCGATCAACGTCGCACAGCTCATCTATGAATTTATTCTGCTTGCCCTGCCTGCCAAAAAGATTCATCCAGACTACCGCAATGAGCTGGATGACGAAGAATTGGAAGTAGAGGGCGGGTACGTATACATTGACGGCGAAGGTGAAGAAGATCAAGCTGCAGAAGATGCAAACCCTGAAGAGGAAACGAAACCTGTCGATCCACGATGGGAACAATTAATGAAGTTAAAAAACAAAGAACAATCATAAACCACGCTTAAAATGGCACATCCTAAACGCAAAATTTCGAAAACCAGAAGAGATAAGAGAAGAACTCACTATAAACTGGAAGCTCCGGGACTGGCTAAATGCCCAACTACCGGCGAAATGCACTTGCCTCACAGAGCTTTTTGGCTTGATGGTAAATTGTACTACAAAGGACAAGTAATCATCGAAAAAGAAGTAAGAGCTTAATATTCTACTGCACAGACATCATCAAATCCATTCCCAAGCAGGAATGGATTTTTTGTTTTACAAAACTGAAAACAACTGAAATGTAGTAAGTTGCATCGAAGTCAACGCTTTGGTTTTGGTGGTCAGAAGCCATTGTACTATTTTTGGCCTTCCTCAGGAATTTCCTGAAAAACAAACAACCCCGCTTGGAGCACTCAAACCTGTCTGGCTCCAATTAAACCTACACTAATGGACAAAATCAGAGCCATGATTACCGGCGTTCAAGGATACGTTCCTGAATATCGGTTGACAAACAAGGAACTTGAGACACTTGTCGAAACCAATGACGAATGGATCGTGTCCCGCACTGGGATAAAGGAAAGAAGAATACTAAAAGGCGAAAACCAGGGGACTTCTGTCATGGGTGCTGCTGCTGTCAAAGGCCTTTTGGAAAAAACTGGGACAGACCCCTTGGATATCGAACTGATTATCTGTGCCACGGTGACTCCTGACATGCCATTTCCGGCTTCAGCCAATCTCATTGCGGATCAGGTTGGTGCCAAAAAATCCTACAGCTTTGACGTCAGCGCCGCTTGCTCCGGATTTCTGTATGCACTCCAACTCGGTGCGCAGTTTATCCAGACTGGCACACACAAAAAGGTAATCGTAGTCGGTGCGGATAAGATGTCCGCAATCGTGGACTATCAGGACCGAACCACCTGCATTCTCTTTGGTGACGGTGCAGGAGCGGTTTTGCTCGAGCCAACCACTGAAGAACTTGGAATCCAGGACGCGATCCTGAAGACCGATGGAGCCGGCGCTCCCTATCTGCATATGAAGGCCGGAGGAAGCCGCAAGCCGGCCAGTGCCGAGACGCTCGCAGCGAGAGAACATTTCGCCTATCAGGAGGGATCTACCGTGTTTAAGTTTGCCGTGACCAATATGGCCGATGTCAGTGCCGAGGTTATGGAGAGAAACAACCTCACTGGAGACGACATCGCCTGGCTGGTACCGCATCAGGCCAACAAACGCATCATCGATGCCACCGCCAATCGCATGGGCGTGGGATCAAGCAAAGTCATGATGAACATCGAACGCTACGGCAATACCACATCCGGCACGATCCCATTGTGTCTCTGGGATTATGAAAGCCAGTTAAAAAAAGGCGACAACCTGATCCTATCAGCCTTCGGAGGTGGATTTACCTGGGGCGCTATCTATCTAAAGTGGGCCTACGACCCGAAATAATCAACAACAGCATAAAATAACTTATGGCAAGTACTGCAGATTTTAAGAATGGACTTTGTCTGGAAATGAACAATGATATCTATTCCATCGTCGAATTTCAACACGTAAAACCAGGCAAAGGCGCTGCGTTCGTCCGTACTAAGATGAAGAGCCTGAGAACCGGAAAGACCTTGGAAAAGACCTTCAATGCCGGAGAAAAAGTAACCACTGCACGCGTAGAAAAAAGACCTCACCAATTCCTGTACAAGGACGACATGGGCTACAACTTCATGGATACCGAGTCCTTCGAGCAGATCTCTTTGGAGGAGCGGCTGATCGAGAGACCCAACTTGCTAAAGGATGGGCAACTGGTTGATATTCTTGTTCATGCCGAACAAGAAATCCCGCTTTCAGTAGAGCTGCCTCCGTTTGTCGAGCTGATGATCACCTATACCGAGCCTGGTATCAAGGGAGATACCGCGACCAACGCATTGAAACAAGCTACCGTAGAAACCGGTGCGATCGTAATGGTGCCACTTTTTGTGGAACAGGATATCATGATCAAGGTGGATACCCGTGATGGTTCGTACTCAGAAAGAGTGAAATAAATATTGATAGCTGCATGATTTGAGTAAATTATGCAGCTTTTCTGTTTTAAACCTAAATCAAAATGTCTGAAATGTCCGAAGGCATTGCAAAAAAAATAAACCTATGAAAGCTAAAGAGATCCAGGAATTAATAGACTACATCTCCAATTCCGGCCTAGCAGAAGTCAAAATCAAGACCGAGGAATTCGAACTTTCCATCAAGAAATACGCTGAAAGTGCTCAGGTATACCACGCAGCACCTGCTGCTCCTGCGGCCCCAGCACCAGCTGCAGCTGCGCCAGCACCGGCGGCCCCGGTGGCAGCCCCGGCTCCTGCGGCATCCAACCTATTGGAGATCAAGTCTCCAATGATCGGTACCTTTTACCTGACTCCAAATCCTGAGTCCCCCGCTTTCGTGAGCGAAGGGTCAACCGTCAAAGCGGGAGAAACCGTCTGCATTATTGAAGCAATGAAACTTTTCAACGAAATCGAATCTGAGATTTCCGGCAAAATTGTGAAAATCCTCGTTTCCAATGCCACTCCGGTAGAATACGACCAGCCATTGTTCTTGGTAGACCCAGCAGGTTGATTTTTTTACTAAACAAAACAAGATCGTGTTTAAGAAAATATTGATTGCAAACCGTGGAGAAATTGCGCTTCGAATCATCCGTACCTGTAAGGAGATGGGGATCGAAACCGTGGCCGTATATTCCACCGCGGACAAGGATAGCTTGCACGTCCGCTTTGCAGATGAAGCTGTCTGCATCGGGCCCGCTCCGAGCCGTGAATCCTATCTGAATATCCCAAGAATCATCGCAGCAGCGGAGATCACCAACGCCGATGCCATCCACCCGGGCTATGGCTTCCTTTCGGAGAATGCTGAATTCTCCAGGATATGTGAAGAATACGGCATCAAATTCATCGGTGCTTCGCCCGACATGATTGCCAAGATGGGCGACAAAGCCACTGCGAAAGCCACCATGAAAGCCGCCGGTGTGCCGACCATTCCAGGCTCGGACGGCTTAGTCGACACCATCGAGCAAGGCCTCAAGATCGCCAACGAGATGGGCTATCCCGTCATCCTGAAAGCTACTGCCGGTGGCGGTGGCCGCGGAATGCGGATCGTTAAGGAAGACAAAGACTTCAAAAAAGCTTGGGACGATGCCAAGATGGAGTCCGGCGCTGCGTTTGGAAATGACGGGCTATACCTCGAAAAATTCGTCGAAGAACCCCGACACATTGAAATCCAGATCATTGGAGACAAGACTGGAAAGGCCTGCCATCTATCTGAGCGGGACTGCTCCATCCAAAGAAGACACCAGAAGCTGGTAGAAGAGACTCCATCTCCATTTATCACCGAGGAACTTCGGGAAGCGATGGGCAAAGCAGCCATCAAGGGCGCTGAAGCCATTGCCTACGAGGGCGCAGGTACAATTGAATTCTTGGTCGACAAAAACCGCAACTTCTACTTTATGGAGATGAACACCCGAATCCAGGTGGAGCATCCCATTACTGAAGAAGTGACAGACTTCGACCTCATCAAGGAGCAAATCAAAGTGGCTGCCGGTGACACCATCTCAGGAAGAAACTACTACCCTAAGCTCTATGCCATGGAGTGCCGAATCAACGCTGAAGATGTAGCTCACGGATTCAGACCCAGCCCGGGAAAGATTCTCAACCTGCATATTCCCGGTGGCCGGGGCGTCAGGGTAGATTCTCACGTGTACGCGGGCTACGTGATTCCACCAAACTATGACTCGATGATCGCTAAGCTCATCGTAAGCGGACAATCAAGAGAAGAAGTAATCGTACGTATGAAGCGTGCCTTGGAAGAATTTGTGATCGACGGTATCAAAACCACGATTCCATTTCACATCGCATTGCTGGAAAACGAGCAGTTTAAAGAAGGTGATTTTACCACCAAGTTTTTGGAAACCTTCGATTTCTCGGTGATCAAAAACTGATCGCCGCATCCCTCGATACACCAAAAGTCCTCCCTTCCGGGTGGACTTTTTTTTTGCTCATAAGCCGATCTAGCTTGGTAACGATGCGGAGCCCAGCGGCAAATCCAACGCTTACACTAAGCATTGAAGTAGTATGATCTTACCTGAAGGATCCGCTGCCCCTATCGTTAGCCTCTTGTCAGGGACTGATCTGAACCCGCTTTCGGATCCGCTCAAATTCATCATTTCCAAAGACCCAAGCGTCGACGAGCCAGTTGCCGGCCGTGTCAAAAATGAGCTTTCCGGTTCTGCTTTTCCCTCTGTCAAATGAAAATCCGACATCCATAAACTGCAGCGGATGGGCACTGACGGAGCCGGAGTTTCTTTGCCAATAGTCGGGAAGCCTCGGCACGCTTACATCGGCGAGTAAATAGTTTTCTTTTGGCAGGTTGTTTTTTAGGAAGTATTCATTGTTTTTGGTGTAGAGCACGATGAGCCCGTCGCCAGACGCCTCGCCCAGATTTGTCGCCTCCAAAGTCGAGCGGTGGTAATAGATCTCGATACGATCCAGTGTAGTCATGTCTATATTCCAGATGGATTCCGCTGTGAGAGGACGGTGAAAATCTACCAATACCACGGGCTTCTTGTTAAACTTCACATGCTCGTTATCGGTGTTGGCGACAAAAATATCCTTGCCCAGACCGGACTTGGATTTCCGGAGGCGAACTTGCGGGACAATTTCTTTCAGAAAGGATTCCAAATCAGAAAATTCATTGTAGTCATCCAACAGGTACACCTTGTCTGCAGCAAAAGGTGATTGGAGTCGCACCACTTCGTGCGTGATTTCAAAGTGATCCTGATAGACTCTTCGATCGATCTTGGCCTCTATCAGTGAATCGGGAATGGAAAAACTGAAGCCAGCGGCCCGAGAAGAACTTTCAAAACGCGAATAGATATCGGTAGACCAAACCTTGTAGTCAAACATCGGGCTGTAGTCCTTCTGGATAAGCGGACCCGCGATCGGTTGATTCAGCGCTGAAATCAAGTTGGGAGTTCTCACTTTGCCGCTTAGATTTTTCCAGTTCGGATGATTGAGGATTTCGGCAAAGTCATGAATTTTAGGATCTTCTTCCATGGTCGCCATCACGATTCCATTGCTGAGCTGAGAAGGAAATCCGATCAGGGCCAGCTTCAACTCCTCCCCGACTTTCCCTTTGGAACCCAACTCCATCTGTCCGGAGCTTTTCGCAGGCAGCTGCACCTGGTAGCTCCACACGACCTCGTTGGAAGCGTTAAGCGCCGATATCTGGAAGGAACTAAGTTTCTGATAATTCTTTTTAGAGAGCGGCAATTTTGTACCGCTTATCGCGAGTTCTTCCAGAATCATCCAGTCGCTGTGCGTGAAGATTCTCAGATCGGTCGGCTTCGTCTCGGATCGCGAATTCAGCGAAAAATCGGCAGGATCCCAATGCCATGCTTCAGGCTCGATATCAAACTCTTTATTTCTGAAAACCAGTCGATAGCCGTTCGCGGGCTTTACCGTGGAGAGCGTTTTCTGAAACGGCTCGACAGACTCCAATATTTCAAGCGTGTTGCCGTCTGGATCCTGAATCTCAATCACTTCCGCCCGATCCGAAGTATGAAGAATGCTAATTGGGGCACTGGCGTAGGGTGTTCTTTCCCAAAACAGAGCCGGCTCGCCGACGGACTGGGGCGCTGAAGGATTTACTACTAAAAACTGCTTTCTGGAAATAGGGAAATCCGCAAAATTGGACATCCATCTGGTATAGATCACGAGTGAAAAAACACCAGACGAAATCGATTCAGGGACAAAGAAATCCCCGAAGATCATGTTCTGTCCGGTCAGGAGCATCTTCTCTTGATGAATTTGCTTGCCCGAAGCATCCAACACTGCGAGATAGGCAAGCTTGCTGTAGCGATAAGTTTCGTGATTCTTAAGCAGCCTGGCAGCAAACCAAATCCGATCACCTGCCAGATAGAAATCCTGGTCGGTCAGAATTACAAAATTCTCCAGTTCCTCCTTTTTCAAGTCAGCTTGCCGCGCAAAAACAGGATAAAGCGTGAAGAGGAAGAAGAGCAAAGCATGAAGGATGGATCTTAATTTCATGTCATAAAAGGTTCGGGCGTCACCGGCAGCGCATCAGCGTGTTCATTGCAAGTTCGCACCTCGTACGAGGCAAGTCTGAAGGCATAAGTCAGGTGGAGATGTTGCCGGCAAATCTCCGTCCGATAGAGAAGGTCGAATCGATTCTCTCGGAACGCGATGAAACATGGCTGGTGGCAGCCACGGGATGTGATAGTGTTGATCCTCATGGCCGAAATGGATCTGGACGGTTCGGAGACGCATTCTTATAATATTCATCACAGCTTGCTTCGACCACAGGAATTGGCTCCAGCTGATGGCTTAAATCGAGTGCCGAAGCCCGTATCTCGGTACGATAAAGCATCTTCTCAAACTTACTCTCCTGAAAAAGGAAAAATCCTCCCAACACCAATTCATTCTCTGCGCCTCGTCTTTTGATATTGCCCTTTATTCGGAACGGTGCCGGATCAAAGATGCTCCCGGAACTGCGTTGTTGCTTATCCAGCTGATTTAGGAAATCATAATTTGACTTGGTCACGGTCCGAAGTTTGGCGCTGATGTAAAACCGACCCAAAGAACTAAGCGGAATTTCCCCTAAGCTTATTCCGAAGCTCCGCCCCAAAAAATTGCCGTGGGATGTGACATTCATTCCCGCAAAGATGTTGGGCTCTTTTTCGTAACAGGAACAAGCGCAGTTGTCACTGTCAGATTGAGTATAGAGTTCCGAGATCCCCGAAGTCTCTACTAGATATCCAAACTCACCCAGACCAGGATCGGTAATCTGAGCTTGGATGTCTGCAAAGGTACGGGTCTGAAAAAATTGCTCGTCTCCGGAGGATAACATTACCTGCTTCTCATAGCCCTCCGGCGTCAGATCCTCGATCGTCACTAAGGGAGGCATCACCTCCCATGTACTCTCAAACACCTCACCCTCAGGCAGCTCCACAACCAACCGATACGCTTTACCAGGCTGAGGTTGAAAACTCCACGACTGCTTAAACACCGTCGGCTCCACCTGGCTGAATGGGATCACCTGTCCGTCCATTTCCTCAATAAGGACCTTGTCTACTGGGACGTTGATGAAACTGGGATTCGATATCCCCGACTTATAGGGGCTGGTCCGGTAGACCTTCACGTAGGTCTCCCCGGGAATATTTCCCATCCAAGCATCGATCACCAGGGCTTGATTAGACTCTTCCATTGACAAGTTGATTTCGTCTATGCAGGAGGAAGTCATCACACAGGCTAGCAGGAGTAACACAAGAGGTTTCAAGCTTTTCATCGGATCGAGAAGTTGTAAGTCACTGAAGGGATTGCCGTTCCGATCACTGCTAGGCGATACGACCTCGGGATCCCCGACTGGGGAGTTGGCTGAAAAAACCATGAAAAAGCATTTATTCGCGAATAGGCGTTGTACAATGACACGGTGAGATAGCTTCTATAATTGCTGTTTTTCTTTTGGTAGAAGTAGTAGGTGGCTCCCAGATCCAAGCGGTGATAATCGGGAATTCGAGCTTGGTTCCGCTCCTGATAGTCTATGACAATCTTCCCGTCGATATCGTAGATTCCGCTGGGCAGCGTGATTGGTCGGCCGGTTCGATAGTTGAAGGTCGCATTGAAGGACATCCGCTTCACCGGCTGCCAAGTACCCACTACGGTCAAGTCGTGGGGCTGATCCCAGTTGGAAGGAAAAAAATCTCCCCGGTTGATCGGATCGCTATGATCAGGGACGACCTTTCTCAACGATCTGCTAAAGGTGTAGGAAATCCAACCATTCACCTTGCCCCCGTTCTTTTTGACCATAAACTCCGAGCCATAGGCGTAGCCCGTCCCCATGACCAGATCGGTCTCCAAGGTAGGGTTGAGGAAAAGCTCCGCACCATCTCTGTACTCCACGATGCTTGGCATATCCTTGTAGTAGAGCTCCAGGGAGGTTTCAATCGTGTTTTGTTTTAAATTTTTGTAGAGGCCAAGAGCATATTGCCAAGCCTTTTGCGGCTGGATATAGCCATCGCTGAGTTTCCAAATGTCAACCGGCGCCGCCGCAAAATTATTGGTCAACAAGTGCAGGTATTGGATGCTGCGATTGACCGAGGCCTTCATGGAAAAATCCTCTGTGAATGCATAT
>Ga0079224_100003646_pt1 | contig 19526 bp, 18 predicted proteins | sample Stecom2015_FD_80414 | JGI IMG/M metagenome (GOLD analysis project Ga0079224, IMG submission 80414) | Agricultural soil microbial communities from Utah to study Nitrogen management - Steer compost 2015 | ecosystem: Environmental > Terrestrial > Soil > Agricultural land | place: USA: Utah... | reverse complement strand
TTCGTGACGGTTGAATGCTTGAATCTTGCCACGATTAATCTGACGGTTCATTGCAGAATAAGCTCCTAAAAGGAGTTGTTGCCCTGTCTGACCCTTCGCATAAAATGTTCTGGAAACTAAAACGCCTCCAAAGGAACGGTTATCCAACATTCCCCCATATTCTCGGGCAAAAGGAACACCTTGCGCCACACATTGATCTATAATATTTCCCGATACTTCAGCTAAACGGTAGGTGTTGGCTTCACGAGATCTGTAATCACCACCTTTGATGGTGTCATAAAATAATCGATAATCCGAATCACCGTCTCCTTGGTAATTCTTAGAGGCATTAATTCCCCCTTGAGCTGCAATGGAATGTGCACGACGAGGAGAATCTTGATAGCAGAAGGTTTTTACATTATAACCCAACTCTGCCAAAGTAGCTGCCGCACTTCCGCCGGCAAGACCGGTTCCTACCACAATGATATCAATATTTCTCTTGTTTGCAGGGTTTACCAGGTTAATTTCGTTTTTATGCTTCGTCCACTTCTCGGCCAAAGGTCCGGATGGTATTTTTGAATTTAATGTTGTCATAACTCTCGCTTTCGTAGTGAATTATTGATTTAAATGAAGATAAATGGCAATGAATATAAATCCTAAAGGAACTGCCACGGCATAAAAACGGGTAAACCCGCGCAATGCTCTCGAGTATCTGTTATTCCATCCTAAACTTTGGAAAGAAGAAGAGAATCCATGCCACAAATGCGCCATTAATAAAATAAACGCGATTACATAAATTCCAACACGAACCGGATTTTCAAATTTATCCAAAAGATGTGGGTAATAACGTGTTACATCCTCCGGATTCGATTGAATGAATTTGTAATTTATTTCAGGAAACCAAAAATCATATAAGTGTAATCCAAGGAACGCCAAAACAACCAGACCGGTTAAGATCATGTTTCTTGAAGCCCAAGAGGAGTTACGGTTTCCTTTGTAGGTGTTGTACTTTATGTTTCGAGCCTTGTTATTTTGAATCTCGAGGATAATTCCCATCACAAAATGGAAAATGAAACCCAACATCAAAATAGGCTGAAGGATAAATTGAACAATTGTGTTCGTTCCCATAAAATGAGAAAATTCATTGAAGGTATTCGCATCAATCACAGCCGTTAGGTTTACCAACATATGCTGCAATAAGAAAATTACCAAAAACAAGCCGGATAGCGCCATTGCTACTTTCTTGGCTATAGATGAGGAAAGTATTGCCATCTTATAAAGATTTCTAAAAATTTTCATGCAAAAATACAAGTGAATTCCATTGTTGCCAAACATTGGCTCTCCTTTCAAGGCTATTTAGAATGGGTTTAAATACACATATAATTATAATAGATCAAGACCGACAGAAACTCGGATTTCTCTGGGAGATCTTAATTAAAATCAAATGCGCAATGAGGGTAAGATTGAAAAATTCTAATTTTATCGATTCAGATCATTTTTGAAATTTATACTATGGCAAATTTTGACAATATGCATCCGGCTGATATTGCCGAACGTCTGGCAGATATGGATTCCAACGAAAGGAATATTTCCTTCCTGATGCTACCGGCAGAAAGGAAGAATATGGTATTTAAATTTCTGAAACCACAAACGCAAATCGAAATAATTAAATCCCTGGGGACACAAGAGCTGGCAGATGTTCTGAATAACCTTCCTCCGGATAACAGAACGAAACTTTTTGAAAATTTTCCTGACCACCTTATCAAATCCTCAATCAATCTACTAAACGCTCAGGAAAGAGAAATTGCGCTCAGTCTCATAGGCTATGAAAAAGATAGCATTGCACGTTTAATGACACCGCATTACATCCAGACGAAGCCCGGGAAAACCGTGCAACAGGTCCTGAATCATATCAAAAAGGTGGGCAAACATGCAGAGACGTTGAATTTTGTCTATATCGTGAATGACGAGGGAGTATTGATTGACGATTTGCGAATAGGACAACTGCTGCTTGCTGAACCGGAAACGTATATTTCAGATCTTATGGATTATCACGTTACCGCCATTACAACAATAACACCCATAGAAGAAGCCCTGGATATTTTTGACAAGTATGACCGATCAGCGCTTCCTATCATTACTCAGGCAGGAGTGCTTGTAGGAATTGTGACTTTTGATGATATCATGGACGTAATGCAGGAGCAAACTACTGAGAATATCCATAAATTCGGGGGAACCGAAGGTCTTGAGGTATCATATACCCAATCGTCTCTTCCACAACTTGTAAAAAAACGTGCCGGATGGCTGGTGATTTTGTTTTTTGGAGAGATGCTGACTGCTTCGGCAATGGGATATTTTGAGGGAGAAATTGAAAAAGCAGTAGTACTCGCACTATTTGTACCTCTTATTATTTCCAGTGGAGGGAATTCCGGCTCTCAGGCTGCATCACTCATCATTCGCGCCATGGCACTAAAAGAGCTGAAGTTAAAAGACTGGTGGTATGTTATGAAAAAAGAAGTATTGTCAGGATTGATTCTCGGTGCAATTCTAGGCTTCATAGGGTTCTTCAGAATATTGTTATGGCAGGCTATAGGTATTTATAATTATGGTGAATATTGGATTGCCGTGGGATTAAGTGTTTCGGTTTCTCTGGTTTTAATAGTTTTATGGGGAACATTAGCAGGTTCATTGATTCCTTTTATACTAAAGAAAATTAACATGGATCCCGCCACTGCCTCAGCTCCCTTTGTGGCAACATTGGTGGATGTTACCGGAATAATTATCTATTTCACCATTGCAGCAATCTTTCTTGCCGGAAAACTTCTTTAGGTAAAAAAACTAATATGAAATCCGGAAATTATCCCGATCATCTAGGAAATGAAATCGTTTTCTATTTGCAATCAATTCCTCTTTGGAAAGGGAGATGGTTTCAATAAACTCTCCTTCAAAGTCTTTTCGTGAAATTTGCTGACCAACACTGTCATAAATTGCAGAATGCCCCACGTAGTCATGACCGTTTCCATCCTTACCCACACGGTTTACCCCCACACAATATGCCATATTTTCAATGGCACGGGCGCGTAACAATGTGTCCCAAGATAACATTCTTACTTTGGGCCAGCTCGCAATGTAGAAAAGCATGTCATAGTTGTCATGATTTCTTGCCCACACAGGAAATCTCAAGTCATAACAGATCAAAGGGCGTATGCGCCATCCTTTATAATCAATCAATACTTGTTCTTTTCCTGCCGAATAAGTTTCATTTTCGCCCGCAAAAGTGAAGGTGTGCCTTTTATCATACTTTTCATAATCACCATTGGGATGTACAAAATAGAGCCGGTTGAAATAAAATTCATCAACCCTGACAATGACACTTCCCGTTAGAGCCACATTTCTTGATTTTGCCTCCGAAATCATCCATTCAAGAGTGTCTCCCCCTTCAGGTTCTGCAAGATTTTCTGCATTAATGGAAAAACCGGTAGGAAACATTTCAGGAAGAATGATTAAATCAGTGGCGGAATTAATTTCATCAAACTTTTTTGAGAACATTTTCCTATTTGCCACAGGATCTTCCCATACCAAATCTGTCTGAATAATAGTGACGTTTAAAGTGGTGCCCAAAATACAACGGGTTTAATTGTAAAATTCAAATTTTATTTCTCTCGGCATTACATGAATTGCCTTTAAATCTTCTACAGCGCGAATTTGATGAATTTCTTCAGCAGGAATCACAAGTACTTCTCCTTGTTTTAAAGGTAATTCTTTCCCCTCAATTTGAATAGTACAAGCTCCTTGAGTTATAACCAATGCGGATTCTACAGAGGCTTTATGTTTGGGTAAAAGATCCCCGGCTTTGGCAGCCATTTGTTTGCTGATGAGATTTTTTCCTTCCGATAAGGGAGTAACTCTTGGTTTGCTTACATTTTCCATAGGTTTTTTTTAAGTATTCTGATAATATAACAAAATTTTCGAATTGACCATAGATCGTAAAACAGTTTTAAAAATTAACCGAAGACAATGTATTTAAAACGGTTGCAGCTTCTTCCAGAGTTTCATCTTTCTTGGCAAAACAAACCCTCACTTGTTTGAAGTCGGCACCACTCTCATTGAAAACAGAAGTAGGAATGGTGGCGACTCCATGTGTCTGAAGCAGTTTTTTTGAAAAGCTGATATCATCTAAATCCGATATATCCGAATAATCCAATAATTGGAAATAGGTGCCTTGTGAAGGGATAAACTTAAATTGTGACGAAGCAATTAATTTCAAAAATAAGTCTCTCTTTTGCTGAAACATATCACTAAGTTGCAAGTAGTTTTCAGGGTTTTTTAAGTAGGTTGCCAAAGCTTTTTGAGTCGGATGGTTAACACAGAATACATTAAACTGATGGACTTTTTGGAATTCTTCCATAAGTTCCCGAGGAGCCACACAGTATCCCATTTTCCATCCTGTATTGTGAAATGTTTTTCCAAAAGATGCCGTTATAAAAGAACGTGCGGCCAATCCAGGTCTTGTGGCAACACTTTGATGCTTCATGTCGTCATAAACCATATGTTCATAAACCTCATCACTTAGAACAAGTAGATTGTGCTTCTCTGCAATTTTTTCCAATTCTTCCAAATCTTGAGCAGACAAGATGGTTCCCGTTGGATTATGAGGCGTGTTGATAAGAATCATTTTCGTATTTTGAGTGATACGCTCACCAACCTCTGTCCAGTCTATTTTAAAATGAGGAGGTTTCAGCTGAATTGGCACCACCTTACCTCCAAATAAATGAATAGAGGGAATATAGCAGTCATAAGCAGGAGTGAAAATAATAACCTCATCGCCGGGATGAATCATGGCAGCCAGTACGGTAAAAATTGCCTGAGTGGCACCGGCGGTAACCGTCATGTCCGTATCCGGATCATAGGCAGAACCATATAAGTTTTTCAACTTTTGAACAATAACTTCCCGAAGTTCACGGTCTCCTGCCATAGGAGCATACTGGTTGAAGCCCTGAACCATAGCTTTTTCGGTTAAAGCAATTAAAGCCGGATCCATAGGGAAATTGGGAAAGCCCTGAGAGAGATTTATGGCATTATGATCTACTGCCATTTTCGCCATAACAGTAAAAATGGATTGCTCAACACGTGGGAGTTTGGAACGAAATTTCATAAAGAAAGTTTTCTGAAAAATAAGCATTTATTCTCTTTTAAAGATACAGAAGATGTGAGAGAACACCCTTTTCACCTGAGATCCTAAAGAAAGATTGATTATTTTGCGCGGCTGAAAGCTTCAGAATATGTTTCGAAAATTGATCTTCTTGGGATGTTTTATTTTATGGTATGGAAACGGTTTGTCCCAAACGCAGTCGCTCGCGCATGTTTTCGGGAAGCCCCTGCAAAAAGAATTTGATTTAAGTATGTATCCTTTAGATCCTGATGCTGCCGGAGTGGTTCTTTTTGAACGGGGATTTTACACCGTGGATATGGTAAATAATACCATGGTGCTCCTGAAAAATATTCATAGAAAAATTAAAGTCTTGGATCCCGATCGTTTTGGAGATGCTACCGTGGAAATTCAGTTTCTTTCATGGAGAGGAAAAGGGGAGGAGGTGCGCAATCTAAAAGCTGTTACACATAATGGAACAGAACAACATGATGTGTCTCAAGACGCTTTCTACCGAACAGAGAAAAATAGTCTGGAAACAATCATCGCATTCACTTTTCCTGATATCCAAAAAGGTAGCATTCTCGAGTATTCTTATCAGCTGACTTCTCCATACTACTCCGTATTGGGAGATTGGACTTTTATGAATGATTATCCCACGATTTATTCTGAACTGCATCTGGAAATTCCGGCCAATTTTAGATATAACCGGACCTTGTTCGGAAATAAAAACCTTGATGTGAACCAATCAGCGGTGAGGAAAAATTGTTTAAGAGTTGAAGGATATATTATGAATGGAGATTGTGAAGTGGCTACGTATGCCATGACCAATATTCCCGCCAGAACCTATGAAAAATTTATTTCCGCACATAAAAATTATGAGCCTTCTATAAGTTTTGAGATGGTGCAAACCATTGATTTTAGAAAAAAGAAACGCGTATATACTCAAACCTGGAAGGATGTGGAACGGCAAGTAATGGAATCAACCGGAGTAGGAGCCAATCTCAGTTTTGCTTCCTATTTCAAACGAAAATTGCCGGCTGCTGTGCTGTCTATTCCGGATCCCATAGAAAGAGCGAAGGCAGTGTATTACGAAATTCAAAAACATTTTCAATGGAATGGGTTTTCCCGATTAAAATGGTTGGATGTAAAAGAAGCATACGCCACCGGAAAAGCAACGAGTTCAGAAATTAATTTGACCTTGATCAATGCGCTTCAGGCTGCAAACATATCGGCACGTCCCATGTTGTTGCCTACACGAAATGCGGGAATGGCTACAAAACAATACCCGGTATTGTCAGAATTCAATTATCTCATTGCCTTCGTAAGAATAGAAAATGAGACCTATCTTCTAGACGCAACAGACAAAATTTCACCCTTCGGTTTATTGCCGTTCCGTGCTCTGAACAATGAAGGCCGCGTCTTTGATATTTCACAAAGCTATTGGTATCCCATTAAACCTTTTGACAAATCTCTATACTACGCCAAAATTAACATAGAAGCTCTGCCGGAAAATGTCTTCTCGGGAGAAATAGAAGAAGTGTCCACAGGCTACATTGCACAGGAGGCAAGAGGAAGAATGACTGACAGAAATCATAAAGAACTCCAAGAAGCAAAACAACGCAGGAATGAAAGAGTTGAAATAACCGATTATACCATTGCTCATAAAACGGAATTGGAACAACCGTTAAAAGAACATTTTGGGTTCGAGTTCAGATTTGAAGAGGATGCTACAGGAAAAATATTTCTATATCCGTTTATTACAGAAACCTATTTTCAGAATAACCCTTTTCTTAATGAAAAACGTGAATATCCTATAGATTTCGGATATCCGATGATGAACACATACCTAATCACCATAGATCTTAAAAATCAATATGAAATCATAAAGACACCTGAAAACAAACAAGTGCAGCTTCCTTATAATGATGGAAGTTTGGCGGTGGTGTATGAACAAAAGGATAATGTCCTCTTTATCCGTTTAAATATACGGCTAAACAATCATCAGTTCCCCGCCGAGGCATATCCTTCGCTTAGAGAATTTTTTAGAGAAATGATTTCAATTCAATCTCACGAACCTATCGAACTAAAACCACTTTAAAAGCAAGTGCCTATTCTTGACTTAAGGTATCCGGCTGAATTTAACTCTTAAATTCATGTCAATGCTTTGAACCATATCTCCCAATTCCAGCGGAAGATCCATTTCTTTAATATTAGCTGTCAATTCTAGAGTAGCGTCTGTTAAACTGACTATTGAATAAGGTACTGCAACTCCTTCGGCGTCCTTTAAAATCAACTTATTATCTTGGTTCTCCCAAGTGCCGTCTTGTAGAAAGTTTTCGATAGGAAACTGCTGAGCTTCATTAGAACCTAAGAAACTAAGAGTCAATTCTACTATAAGTGTGTCTGACTCGTAATGATAGGTTTGATCTCCATTTAAATGTAGTCGATTTCCATCACCAATTTCTGCAAAATGCCCTGTTACGTTCACTGTTACAGGAATTGGGAAACCGTCCATCTGAACAACAATGGAGCCGTTTTCAATTTTTCCTTCCGTCAGTTTCCATTCTCCTGCAAGAGACGGTTCAGAAGGAGCGTCATCTTTGGAACATGAAGTAATAAGAGTGACTAAAAATAAAACGAGGATGATCCGGAAAGTTTTCATGTTTTTTGAGTTCTAATGTACAGCAAAATTTAATACGCCCGATCTTTTATTCCCTCATAGAAGTTGATATAAGCTTTATTCACAACCCGATTTCCTCCGGCAGTAGGATAGTTGCCGGTGAAATACCAGTCGCCTAAATTTTTAGGACACGCTTTATGTAAATCTTCAACCGTCTGAAAAATAATCTTTAGCTGAGATTCAATATTTCCATCTCCGATGATCTGAGCTATTTTATCCGAAATTTCCTGATCACTAAAAGGTTCATACAGTTTTTTGACGTGATTTACCACCTCCAGATCGTTTTTCCCCACTTGTTCTAAACACTTTTGATAAATTTCTTCAATAATCTGCGAGGTTCCGCGTTCTTTATGAAGATCCAAAGCCGCTTGAAATGCGATTAAATCCTCCAGTCTCGGCATATCAATTCCGTAGCAATCCGGGTATCTTATCTGGGGGGCAGAAGAAACAACAATAATCTGTTTTGGATGCAACCGATCAAGCATTTTTAATATGCTTTTTTGAAGGGTTGTTCCACGAACGATACTGTCGTCAATAATGACAAGATTATCATCAGGTTTTACTACGCCATAGGTCACATCATATACGTGGGCTACCAGATCATCTCTGCTGTTGTCATCGGTAATAAACGTACGCAGTTTGACATCTTTGACAGCAATTTTTTCAGTTCGAATTTTATGTGCTTGAATCTGATGAAGCCTTTCTAAATTCAATGTTTTTCGTTCCCGAATGATAGCCTCATTTTTTTGTTTATTCAATTCATCCTGAGCGGCATCAAGCATCCCGTAAAAAGAGGTTTCCGCAGTATTTGGGATATAAGAAAAAACAGAGTTTTCAGTGTCATAATTTATAGCCTTTAAAACCTTCGGCATAACCAGTTTTCCTAACATCTTCCGCTCTTCATAAATTTCAGCATCGTTTCCGCGGGAGAAATAAATGCGCTCAAATGAACAAGAACGTCTTTCTAAGGGAGGGATAATTTCAGTACTTTTTATTCTTCCGTTCTTTTTTATTACCAACGCATGGCCCGGCTCAATTTCTTTGACTTCTTCAAAAGGTACATTAAAGGTAGTCTGAATGGCAGGGCGCTCTGAAGCTACTACCGCAATTTCATCATCCTGATAATAATAAGCCGGCCTGATACCGGAAGGATCCCGAAGCACAAAGGCATCACCATGACCCAATAAACCTGCTATAACATAACCTCCGTCCCAGTTGGAAGCAGATCTTCTTAAAATCTTGGGCAGTTTAAGGTGTTCAACGATATAGGGAGAAGCCTCCTGCTTATTGAGACCTTTGTTTTTGGCCTTTTCATAAAGTCGATTTACCGCATCATCTAAAAAATGGCCAATTCGTTCCATAATAGTTACCGTGTCAGCTTTCTCCTTGGGGTGCATCCCGAGCTTGATGAGATTGTCAAATAGCTCATTGGTGTTAGTCATATTAAAATTCCCGGCAATGATAAGATTCCGGTGCATCCAGTTATTTTGGCGTAGAAAAGGATGAACATGTTCAATACTGTTTCCGCCATAAGTGCCATAGCGAACGTGACCTAAAAATACTTCCCCCAAATAAGGAATGTTTTTCTTTTGTGCAGATACGTCATCAATATATTCCGGATGACTTTTGAATTCTTCATTGATTCGTGCATTAATCTGCGTAAAAATATCTTGAATAGGCTGAGAGTCTTTGGAACGAATGCGACTGATAAATCTTTCTCCCGGCTTCATATCAAACTTGATGCTGGCAAGCCCCGCGCCATCCTGTCCGCGGTTGTGCTGCTTTTCCATCATTAGGTACATTTTGTTCAGACCATAGAAAGCCGTTCCATATTTTTTTTTATAATATGATAGCGGCTTTAATAATCGAAGAACTGCTATTCCACATTCATGTTTCAATTCATCACTCATGGTTTACTATATTAGGTGGGGAACAAAAAAACGCCCTTCTTTTTCGGGCGCTCTACTTTATGTCAATTTGATTTCAAATTGAGTCAAACTCTTAAACTGATGCATTCTTTGCCTCATTTCCTTTTCTGAGAGATTTATCAGACGTTCCGGTCCAAATTTTTCAACACAAAAAGAAGCTAAGGCAGAACCGCTTACCACAGCGTTTTTCATATTGGAAAAACTGTAATTTCTTGTTTTGGTAAGATATCCTGTAAAACCTCCGGCAAAAGTATCACCGGCACCCGTCGGATCAAAAACTTCGCGTAAAGGCATGGCGGGAGCATAGAAAACGTCGTCATTCCCGAAAAGTAAAGCACCATGCTCTCCTTTTTTGATCACAACATACTTGGGCCCCATCTCCATTATTTTTTGAGCAGCTTTTACTAAAGAATATTCTCCCGAAAGTTGTCGCGCTTCTTCATCATTAATGGTTACAACATCAACACGCGAAATAATCTTTTGAAGATCATCCATGGTGTTTTCCATCCAGAAATTCATGGTATCAAGCACTACCAGCTTCGGCGCTTTCATTTGGTTGATAACATCTATCTGAATTTGCGGATGTAGATTCCCAAGCATCACAACCTCAGCATCAAGATACTCTTCCGGAACTTTAGGATTAAAATCTGCAAGCACATTGAGATCGGTTACAAGCGTATCGCGTGTATTCATGTCATTCCTGTATTTGCCGCTCCAGAAGAATGTTTTCCCATCCGGAATTACTTCCAAACCTGAAACGTCAATTCCTTTGGATCGTAACATGTCTATATCAGACTTTGGGAAATCTCCGCCTACTACGGAAACTATAGCACTATTTACACCAAATTTGGAGGCGGCTAATCCTATATAAGTAGCGGCACCACCAAGGATTTTGTCGGTCTTGCCGAAAGGAGTTTCAATGGCATCAAAAGCAACGGTACCAACAATAACAAGCTTGCTCATAAGTGGCTGATTTTAGCGTGCAAAGATACTCTTTTGAATACGAAACTGCCAAAAATTATAAGGAATTCAAATTCTCTCTTTTAATAGGAGCAACAGGTTTTTTCCGATAGGAAATTCCATCAAATTTTCCGGAAGTTATTAACAAATTGATTTGTATCAGGCTTTAAATTTTTGACTTTCAGTGGACTATAATTAGATTATCCGGGAGTGTCATATTAATAAGTTTCTCATGAAACCTTTTTCACCGGCTGCGAGATTCTTTAATTTTCTTATCAAAATCCTTCCGTCTAAATGATAAGTCGTTTTTTACTTCTGATTCTTGTTTCTCTAACACTCTTTCCGGCCACAGCTCAGTCTGAAAAAGAGTTCTCTCAATCCAAACATATCTACATTAGAGGAAAATCAGTATTGGCAGGAAACAATCTCCTGGGGCACCACGCCACTAAACCGATGATGAAGGATGAAGTGCCGAACGACGCCGTTAAAATGAAATATATCGATGTAGATAATGACAAAAGAACGTTTAGTTCGAGTGAGGCCGTTATTTCTAATGTTCCTAACGAGGCAAAAGTGGTTTACGCAGCATTATACTGGACCGCTCTTTATCCCTATGAAAAGGGAGTGCTGAAAACCTCCGGAGGAAAAGCAAAATTTGTATCTAAAGGCGATCGTGAAAATGCTATTGAAAATGTTTTTTTTAAACTTCCCGGGGAAAATTATCAAGAAATAAAAGGTGAAATCTTAAAAGACGGATTTGGAGAAGAAAATTTTATAGAGACTTCACCCTATGTATGTCGTGCCGATGTTACGGAACTGTTCAAAAAACGCAAATCAGTAAACGGAACTTATACCGTGGCCAATGTCAGGGCAGCAGAAGGACGTGTTTCCGGAGGCGGATCAGCCGGATGGGTTTTGTATGTGGTTTATGAAGATGAAAAAGAAAGCCTGAAATATTTCACCTCTTATGACGGATTAGTCGAAATCAATAAACAGGTTGTTGATTTGGATTTTACCGGATTCAAAGGAAAACAAGAAGGAAAAATAAATGCTATGCTTGGAATAGGAGCCTTGGAAGGAGACAGAAAAATTCCAACAGATCAATTGCTCTTGTTTAGCGATAAAAGTGGAGAGTTTGTACCGATGAGCAATTCTCTGCGTGAGGAAAAAAACTTTTTTATAAGCTCCATTACATTTGGTGATAAAGTTTATGCCGATAGAAATCCGAATAGCACCAATACTCTTGGTTTTGATCTTTTAACCATGGATGTGCCCAATAGCAGTTCGCGGTTTTTTGACAAAAACACGACGAAAACAACACTCCGTTTCCAAACCAGAAACGACAGATTCTATTTGTTCTTTGTGTCATTTGAAGTGGATATGGATCCGGAATACTTGGAGAACCTGCTGGCAAATGCCACTGATGATAAAATCATAATCCAAAAGACAGAGGAAGAGGAGGGTGTGCTGCCGGGAAAAAACAAAGAGGAGAAGCCGGCAAAGGATAATGAAGAATCTGCTCTTGCGCCCGGTTCCAAATTGCATCTGGTAAACGGAAAAAGAAAAGATCGATACCCCAATTTATCGGCTGTAGAAGAAGCAGCTGTCAGAGAAGATATTCTGTCACAAGAGAATCGAACCATTCCTGGAATGGCTTCCGGTTATTATTTGGTGACAAACGTTTTCGCAATACCGGAAAATGCAAGAAGATGGACAGAATTTCTGATTAGAAAAGAATTTAAGCCCGCCACCTTTATAAATCCGGAAAATAACTGGGAATATATCTACACCGGGGCATTTGATTCTTTTGAAGAAGGATTTGAAGTATGGAAATCTCATCAAGACAAAGAATATTTCGTGGGCTTGTGGTTGATGAAGGTCAATGTATATTCTACTGATGTAGCCGAGGCCAATTGATCATTTTCTTCCGAAGTCAGCAGGAATTTCTCCCCAGGCCTGTGTTTCCCACTTCACGATTTTTGTGGTATAGGTATTTGACTGAAGCCATTTCTCTGCCCTGGAGATCAATTCAAATAGAATCTGATTCTTAGTTGTCGGCTGCAATTTTGTTCTGCACTTTTTCTGCTTTACCCAGCCCATAGCTATTTTAGAATCTGTGTATAGAATCCTATCGCTCTTTTTGTTTTTTAAAAATGCAAGCCCGTGAACAATAGCAAGAAATTCTCCCACATTATTGGTCCCCTGTTGAAAAGGTCCTTGATGAAATAATTGTCGCCCGGTCTGTGTATCTACTCCCCGGTATTCCATAAGACCCGGATTTCCACTTGAAGCGGCATCCACGGAAATGGAGTAGAGATTGGGTTCTCCAATTAAATTTAAAGCCGATTTTGTCAATGTTTTTTTTGAAGTTCGGCCCTTACAGTCAGAATACTCTTTACTATAGGCCACTTCTGCCTCTTCTTTTGTTTCAAAACTCATATACTGAGCTCCGCTCACACCGGAAATAGCTTTTTTACAAGCATCCCAAGAAGTGAAAATACCCGTAGGATTCCCAAACCACACTACATAATACTTCTTTTTCTTTGCCATCTAATTCTGATTAGGAGCGGTAAGTAATTCTTCAATGACGCGAGGAAACCATTCATATTCCAGCCGATGAATTTTATTTGCCAAGGACTCAGCGGTATCCTCTGAGGTAAGGGTCACAGATTTTTGAAAAATGATGGCACCTTCGTCATATTCTTCATTTACAAAATGAATACTTATCCCGCTCTCGGTTTCTTTGGCATCTACAACAGCTTGATGAACAAAATTGCCATACATCCCTTTGCCACCGTATTTTGGAAGAAGAGCCGGATGAATATTGATCACTTTGTTCGGAAAATGACGTAAGATATGATCAGGGAATTTTAGCAGAAAACCTGCCAGAACAATCAGATCCGGATTGATTTTTATCAATGTCTCGGCCACCCCCTTTTCGTCCAATAATTCATTTTTTGTAAACGATTTTGCAGGTATATTCAATTTTTGTGCCCGCTCCAGAACCTTTGCATCGGCTTTATTAGACAAAATTAAAACAACCTCTGCAACGGGACGTTGTCTAAAATAGGTGACAATGTTTTCGGCATTGGTTCCACTTCCGGAAGCAAAAATTACAATCTTTTTCATGAAAGAATTTTATTCGAAACTAATATAGAAAATACGGTCTGTATCAGGGCTTGATGCAATTTATAAAAAACTTGAGACCATTCAAGAACACCTTTTTATTACGGAAAGTTAGCTATTTTGAAATTAAACCTTATCTTCGAATTTATTGGCTAACTGCCTTGCACGTAAAAATGATATTCAAGAGCGCAAAGGTACATTTTAAGGTTTAGCTGTTGTTTTCAATGAAAATATTTTATTTTTGCCGATTATAATTCAATTAAAAAAATTAAGATTATGTCAGACATTGCATCACGAGTAAAAGCGATTATCGTAGACAAATTAGGTGTAGACGAGAACGAAGTAGTAAATGACGCGAGCTTCACGAATGACCTTGGAGCAGACTCTTTAGATACGGTAGAGCTTATTATGGAGTTCGAAAAAGAATTCGATATCCAGATTCCGGACGACCAAGCAGAAAACATCGCCACTGTTGGTCAAGCAATCAGTTATATAGAAGCTGCAAAATAACAAATTTTCAATGAAGCTAAGCGAGTTGTAGTTACTGGTCTTGGTGCTCTGACCCCCATTGGAAACAATATTCAAGAGTATTGGGAAGGACTTGTTAATGGGAAAAGCGGAAGCGCACCCATTACATATTTTGATACATCTAAGTTTAAAACCAAATTCGCTTGCGAGTTGAAAAATTATAATCCGGAGGACTATTTCGACAGAAAAGAAGCCCGGAAATTGGATCGGTTTGCGCAATATGCTCTTATTTCTTCAGATGAGGCCATAGCTGACTCTGGAATAGACCTGACACAGGTTGATAAATTCCGAGTGGGTGTGATTTGGGGTGCAGGAATTGGAGGATTGCAAACCTTTCAAGATGAAGTACAAAACTTTGTAGAAGGGGACGGAACACCGCGTTTCAACCCCTTCTTTATTCCAAAAATGATTGCAGACATTGCCCCCGGAAATATATCTATTAAACACGGATTTATGGGGCCCAATTATACCACAGTCTCTGCCTGTGCATCAGCCGCAAATGCAATGATTGATGCGCTCAATTACATCCGCTTAGGATATTGCGACGTCATTGTAACAGGTGGAAGTGAGGCTGCGGTAACAATTGCCGGAATGGGTGGGTTTAACGCAATGCACGCACTTTCAACCAGAAACGAAAGTCCCGAAACTGCATCAAGACCTTTTGATGCCACAAGAGACGGATTCGTTTTAGGGGAAGGCGCCGGATGTCTTATTTTGGAAGAATATGAACACGCCGTAAAACGCGGAGCCAAAATATATGCCGAAGTTGTTGGAGGAGGAATGAGTAGCGACGCTTACCACATGACTGCCCCGCATCCTGAAGGATTGGGAGTAGAACGCGTTATGAGAAACTGCCTGCGGGATGCCAATATGAGCCCGGATGATGTGGACCATATCAATACCCACGGAACCTCAACGCCACTGGGAGATGTGGCTGAACTGAAAGCTATTTCAAACGTTTTCGGGGCACATACCAATGATATCAATATCAATTCAACAAAATCCATGACCGGCCACTTGTTGGGAGCAGCCGGAGCAGTGGAAGCTATTGCATCAATCCTTGCCATTACTCACAGTGTCGTTCCCCCCACCATTAACCACACTACTGTGGATGAAAACATTGATCCGTCTTTAAATCTTACGCTCAATAAGGCGCAGAAAAGAGAGGTTAATGTGGCAATGAGCAATACTTTTGGATTTGGAGGTCATAACGCTTGTCTTCTTTTTAAAAAATTAGACGCCTAAGAATGAATGCCTTCTTTTAAAAACATATTTTCTTCTCGACCTGAAAAAGAAGAGGAGTTTTATAATGCACTAAAGAAAATCCTTGGTTTTAAACCTAAGGATTTGTCTATTTATAGAACTGCCTTTACACATAGGTCCATGAATGAAAAATCAAATGGCATACCACAAAATTACGAGCGGTTGGAATTTCTGGGAGATGCCATGCTTGGAGCCGTTATTGCTGCATACCTCTACAAAAAAGTTCCGGAAGGAGATGAAGGATATCTCACCAAAATGCGAAGTAAAGTAGTGAGTCGCGAACATCTGAACGAACTGGGAAAAGACTTGAACTTAATGAAATTTCTAAAAAGTGGAGTTCCGGAACAGAAGTTTGGAGGAAACATTTATGGCAATATGTTTGAATCCTTGGTCGGCGCTATTTACCTGGATAGAGGAATTAATTACTGCGAAAAATTTATTCATAAGAGAGTTATTAAACCATACGTAGATATCAAAAAACTTGAAGGTAAAATTATTAGCTACAAAAGTCTTTTGATTGAATGGTGCCAAAAAGAAAAAATTTCCTTCAACTTCGATGTGTATGAAGATACAGGAAAAGATGAACAACGACATTTTGCAGTGAAATTAAATATGAACGGAGAAGTGGTAGCAAAAGCTAGAGCCACTTCAAAGAAAAAAGCAGAAGAACTTGCTGCAAAAAGAGCGTTCTACAAATTTCAAATCCAGATGAAACCCAAAAAGAAAGGGCAGGGAAACGGCAACGTATAACCTTTCTTAACCCGGGCTTAATATAAGATCCGGCTTTTCTTCCTTATTTTTGCAACGGAATATTGATAAGTGTCATATTCTTTTCCGAATAATTCTGATAAATATGCACCACAAATTTGCAATTGATGATTTTTTAGAAGAAGATTATGACTTGATTGCTTTACATTCAAGTGAAGAGGATTACCGGCTGGCTTATCTGTTAAACAAAAATCTGAACCTCTCACTGTTTAGAAAAAAGTATGATTTGGATTTCACTATTCAACAAGCTGTGTATCACTTCTCATTGTTTGAATATGAAGATAAAAAGAAGCATATCCTATATCACCTCATTGCAAACAAAACTGAAGGCCTAAAAGAGGAACAAGAGCCCATAAACAAAGCTTCTTTGTTTCATGCAAGACCGGAGAGAAGATTTTTGGTGTCGGAATTGAAATGTGATTATCTACTAAAATTAACATCGGAAAACGGACGTATTCCAAAAAGAGAAATCATCAACCAAATTAATGGTATAAAACAAGTAATTTCTGCATATTCCGTAGAAGTCGAAAACTTAAAATCACGAAATAATTTAATATTTGATTAAATGCTAACAACAAAAAGAACAAAAATAGTGGCCACGTTAGGACCGGCTACTTCATCCCCTGATGTTCTGAGAGAGATGATAAAGAGCGGCGTGGATGTGTTTCGTGTCAATTTTTCTCACGCCAATTATGACACTGTAAAACAAAATATTCAAATGATTCGATCCATTTCAGAATCTTTGAATCAACATATAGCAATCCTTGCAGATCTTCAGGGGCCCAAACTACGTGTTGGAGTCATGAAAGAAGAAGTGGTAGTATATCCGGGAGATGAGATCAAATTCATTACCGGAAAAGAATTTGTGGGAACCTCGGAAGAAATCTACATGAACTACAAAAGTTTCGCAAAAGACGTAAAGGAAGGAGAAAGGATTCTTCTGGACGATGGGAAACTGATTTTTGAAGTGCTCAACACAAACAAAAAAGACACGGTAAAAGCTAAAGTTATCCAAGGTGGTTCATTGCGATCTAAAAAAGGTGTGAACCTTCCAAATACAGATATTTCACTTCCCGCCCTTACAAAAAAAGACGTAAAAGATGCCCTGTTTGCTATTGAACAAGAAGTGGATTGGATTGCCCTATCCTTTGTGCGGAAAGCTTCTGATTTGAAAGAACTACAAGAAGTTATCCAACAAAATGCGGAGTATAAAATTCCGATCATCGCAAAAATTGAAAAACCCGAAGCAGTCCATAATATTGATGAAATAGTGGCGCATTGTGACGGACTCATGGTGGCTAGAGGAGATTTAGGAGTAGAAGTGCCGGCAGAAGAAGTGCCATTAATTCAAAAACATCTGGTACACAAAGCAAAAAGAGCCAGAATACCTGTGATTATCGCCACACAGATGATGGAAACCATGATTACTTCCCTTACACCCACGAGAGCTGAAGTGAATGACGTGGCAAACTCAGTGATGGATGGGGCAGATGCTGTTATGCTTTCGGGGGAAACATCTATAGGTAATTATCCGGTAGCAGTGATAAAAACGATGTGTAGGATTCTTAAAAGTGTGGAAAATTCCGAATTAATACGCGTACCCGAAGAACCGCCAAAAACAAAAACAAAACGTTATATCACCAAGTCAATCTGTTTTCATGCCGCACATATGGCCGACGAAATACAGGCAAAAGCAATCTGTACACTCACAAATAGCGGATATACGGCTTTCCAAATTTCGGCATGGAGACCTTCAGCTTTTATACTGGCTTTTACTTCAAATAAAAGAATACTCGCCCGGCTAAACCTGCTTTGGGGAGTGAAAGCTTTTTACTACGATCGTTTTGTAAGTACAGATGATACCGTGGATGATGTCAATAAAATTGCAGAAAAAAGAGGCTATGTTCAAAAAGGAGACTATCTCATCAACCTTGCTGCAATGCCCATTTCCGATAAAGGAATGGTCAACACCTTAAGGGTAACACAGGTAAAATAATTCAGAACTCCAGTTCCACCAGATGCGGGCAATGATCACTGTGCATGGCATCAGGAAGTATAACGGCACGGCGTAACTGAGATTGAAGAGAATCGGCTACTAAATTGTAGTCGATTCGCCACCCTTTGTTGTTTGCGCGCGCATTGGCCCGATAACTCCACCAGGTGTATTGATGCGGTTCCTTATTGAAATGTCTGAAACTGTCAATAAACCCGCTCTTCATAAAATTATCCAGCCACTCCCGCTCTACCGGCAAAAATCCGGAAACTTTCGCATTCCTTATGGGATCGTGGATGTCTATGGCTTGATGACAAATATTGTAATCCCCGCAAAGAATCAAATCAGGAATGTCCTGTTTTAAACTGTCAATGTAAAGCTGAAAATCTGCCATATATGTTAGCTTATGCTCCAAACGATCCATATTTGTTCCGCTGGGCATATAAAGACTCATAACTGAAAAATCATCAAAATCCAATCGCAAATTCCGCCCCTCCCGATCCATATACTCTATACCGGTGCCATATTCAATATGATTCGGTTTGATCTTAGATAAAACGGCCACGCCACTGTATCCTTTTTTAACAGCACTAAACCAATAATGATAAGGATATCCGGCTTTTTCTATAGCATCTATCTCTACTTGATCAAAATGGGCTTTCGTCTCTTGAAGACAAATGATATCCGGATTGGCAGCTTTTAACCAGTCAATAAATCCTTTCCTCATGGCAGCACGAATGCCATTCTCATTGTAAGAGATGATTTTTACTTTCATAAGATTGAGCACAAAACGGGCAATATAAAAATATTTAGCATTACGAAATGAAGCAACGAATATATTGTGTTGCTAATGGCTATTTTTGAGGGTTTTTCTACCTGCAATTAAAATAAAGTGCAACGTATCGAGTTTTATTGTTGATGAGGTTTTTGCTGCTATTCTTTCTTGTGCTTCTGGCATCTTCCGCTCGCGGACAAGAACCGGCATCCAATTATCGAAAAATAAAAATTCCGGTGCGAGATACAGTCATTTTGGATTCTTCAGGAATTAATCCAACCTACTTTAGACTTACGGACAACATCGGAAAAATGCCGCATCCGTTCAGTTATAGGATCGATTTTAAGAAGGGAAGAATTATCTTTTCAGACAGT
>Ga0079224_100003645_pt1 | contig 19527 bp, 14 predicted proteins | sample Stecom2015_FD_80414 | JGI IMG/M metagenome (GOLD analysis project Ga0079224, IMG submission 80414) | Agricultural soil microbial communities from Utah to study Nitrogen management - Steer compost 2015 | ecosystem: Environmental > Terrestrial > Soil > Agricultural land | place: USA: Utah... | reverse complement strand
TGTACTCTGCGGTAGCGCCTGTCGGAACACAAGTGTAGACTGCGACGCGCGTTCCGAGAATTTATATCAGGGAGGTAATGCCGAAAGCCGTGACTTCCAATGAACCAAGCAAGCGCCGCTGGTATGATCGTATCGGCCCCGGACTGATTACAGCTTGCGTTGTCATCGGGCCTGGAAGCATCCTGACAAGCTCACAGGTCGGTGCCAAGCACGACTATACACTGCTGTGGGTGATTATCACCGCTGTGGTCTTTATGCTCACCTACACGACCCTCGCTGCAAAGCTCGGCATCGTGTCACAACGTCCCTTGGGTGATTTGATTGCTGAGCGGACAGGCCGCTGGCTTGCGGCCCTGATCGGCCTGGGAGCCTTTTTTATTTCAGCTGCTTACCAGTTTGGCAACAACCTGGGCGTGCATTCAGCACTGGCAGTTTACGTGGGGAACTTTGACTGGAGTCTCTCTGTTGCCGGTACCAACATCAATCCATTTAATTACCTGGTCGTCCTTTTCAATGCGCTGTCGATCACCTTTTTGTTCGGGTTTGCCAATCTTTATAAGGCGTTGGAGCGGCTCATGATGACGTTCGTTGCGCTGATGTTGTTCTCTTTCGCATTGAACCTCTATTTTGCCAGGCCGAACCCCACTGGTCTCCTGCGGGGCTTCATACCTTCGTACTCACCTGAAACGTGGGATCTCTCACTGCTCGGGCTTGTCGGTACGACCTTCGTTATCACAGCCGCCTATTATCAATCGTATTTGGTGCGACAAAAAGGCTGGGGCGAAGCTGAAATGCGAAGCGGTTTAGTCGACGCCCGGATCGGTGCCGTCATCATTGCCCTCATCACGATGATGCTCATGTCCACTGCGGCCGTCTTGCTCAAGACGGTACCGACAAGCGTAGAGGACGTCGCCATCTCTCTGAAGCCTCTGTTGGGCGCTGGAGGACAGGCGGTTTTTTGCCTGGGTCTTTTTGCAGCGGCATACTCGTCTTTTCTCGTGAACTCGATGATCGGTGGCTTTATCCTCTGTGACGGACTTGGTTTACCCAGCCATTCCGAGGCAATGGCACCTCGCCTGTTCACGGCGGCGGTACTCTTGGTCGGTATGTTTGTGGGATTGTATGTGATTCACACAGGAGCGCCGCCGATTCCAGCGATTGTGGCGGCTCAGGCTGCTACAGTGTTAGCGGCCCCGCTTATGGCGGGGGTTTTGCTATGGTTGACAAACTGCAAGTCGATCATGGGCGAGTATCGAAACGGCCCTATCCTGAATTCACTCGCCATCGGCGGGCTGGTGTTACTCATATTAATGGCCGGGAGACTTGCCATTTACAATGTCTGGCCGGCTTTGCGCCCGCTTATCGGTGCGCAGTAGAATGGGCATCCTCTTCCGTTACAACAGAATCTCTACCCATTGGTTCTGGGCACCTGCGTCTAATGCCCGTCTCAGCATAGCAGCCGGCAAAGATCGCTTTGTCCTTCTGTGTCCTCTAAGTCTCTGCTGCGCAAAGCGATTGGAGGGATGGCAGGGGGTACCCTGTAAATTTTTAATACAAGAATTTATGGCACCCTTTAGAGTGCATCGATGATTAGAAATCGCATTTCCGCGGTGTCGCTTCGCTCAACCGGGCTAGCATTACTTGCCCCTTCCGGGGGCAGACTATGGAAGATACCGTACAATCGTTTAAGCCCGGCCGATCCGAAATTGCCGGCTAGCAACGATGCTAGCCGGTGGAGAGGGAGCCGTATGAAGCCTGGCCAACCCTCGGATCGCAGGCGTCCTTACCCACCCGATGCTCGAACGTCCGCATAAGACGGAGCTGCTGACATACCAGCCCTTCGGCCGGCCTAGTGAAGGAGCCGATTTTGACGGCACCAGCTTCTGTTCAGTATCTTTCTCAGGTGCCAAATTACCCTGCAAGAAGTTGTCTGCATCGGTCAACACGAGCTGTGCCAGATTAGAGAACGAGGTGATTAGCCACCAGGATCAGCTATGACTCGAGTCTTCAGGAGATGTTGTTTCTCTGACTGGCACAATGCCTCGATTAAACCTGGCAGCTCCTATTGAGCACTGGGCACTTGCGATTTGAAGAATTTTCATCGAGCGTCAATGCTATGAGAACGATCCTGAGGAGTTCCGGTTGAAAATGTCTTGGTTTTTGAAAGTCAAAGAAGGAATCAGGTTCGATCGCAACGAACTGGCGGGCTCATTCGGTGACATTGGAACCGATTTTCCACTCATCACCGCCATGATTCTGGTAGCCGACCTCGACGCTGCCAGTGTGCTCATCATGTTCGGGGTCATGCAGATTTTGACCGGACTTGCCTATGGTCTGCCGATGCCGGCTCAACCTCTCAAAGCCGTAGCCGCCATCGTACTCACCCAGAAGATCAGTTCCGGTGTTCTTTACGGAGGCGGGTTGGCGATTGGCGTGGTCATGCTGGTATTGACTTTGACCGGTCTGACGAACTGGCTCGCAGCCAGTGTGCCCAAGGTCGTGGTCCGAGGCATCCAGTTCGGTCTCGGTCTTCAATTGGCCACTTTGGCTGCCAGTGAGTACATTCCATCTGAGGGCGTAATGGGTTACCTTCTAGCGGGGTTAGCCTTCGCCATCACCATTACGCTGCTGGGCAATCGGCGCATCCCACCTGCCTTGCTGGTGATTCTTCTCGGAATGGTCTTTGCACTGATTTTTAAAGTTGAAGTCGGGGTACTGACAAGGAATATTGGCCTGGCCCTCCCAGCGCCCCACTTACCAGAAGCCTCTGAAATTTGGACCGGTTTTCTTGTCCTGGCCCTGGCGCAGATCCCGCTCTCCCTTGGCAACTCAATCCTCGCCACCCATCAGGTGGCGTCGGATCTGTTTCCACGGAAGGCGCCTAGCATTCGAAAGATCAGCCTCACGTATTCCACAATGAACCTGGTCAACCCGTTTCTCAGTGGGATACCGACCTGCCACGGCTCCGGTGGGATAGTCGGGCACTATACATTCGGCGCCCGGACAGGAGGCTCCGTCCTTCTCTACGGCCTTCTTTATCTCGTCCTGGGGTTATTCTTCAGCAATGCCTTTAACGAGGTCATCCACTTTTTTCCTCAGCCGGTCCTGGGAGTGATCCTCGCGTTTGAAGGGATAGGATTGATGCTGCTGGTACGCGATGTGGCAGAATCGGATGGCAGTTTTATGCTGGTGTTGCTCGTTGGGATTATGGCCATCACACTCCCCTACGGCTATCTGCTCGGCCTCGTCGTAGGAACCCTGCTCTTCTATTCAGGACATCGCACGGCGGTCGGGCTTGATGTCGAAAGTTCTGAAGATTAGTCGTTAGTAATCGGCGGCGCCAGATGGTGGGTCTAAAATCGGAATCGTTCAAGAGGTTGCTACTCAACATTCAAATACAGACGGACATTGTGCGTGGCTCGCCCCCCTGCGATGATGTCTATACGGCCATCTCCATTAATGTCCGTCGCTACAAGGTCCTCTACAGCCATTCCCCCTTGGTCCAGGATCGTCCGAGTCCACTTCTCTCCCGAGGAATCCTCTGCCTGATAGATAAAGATCCCAGGTTCCGAGACAGCTCCTTTTCCTTCTTCCCGATGACCCGCTATGACTTCGTCGTTTCCATCTGAATTCAGGTCCGCGAGCCAGACGGCATGCCCCTGCCCGTATGTGTCATCGAGGACCCGTCGCTCCCATCCACTCTTCTCGGTGTATACCACCACGCTGTGCCCGTGCATCGGCTCGATTGTTGCAATAATCTTTCCACCGTCTGCCAGACGGCCCGTCTTTACCTCTCCGGTACCCCGCTCCTCAGGCTCAGAGGAGGGGTTGCCAGGAGATATCCGGGTTTTCCGCCAGGCACTTCCCTTTCTCTGAAAAAGCGTGATTCCCTCCTGGCTGGCGGTAAGGATGTCCTCCTTCCCGTCGTCATCCAGATCGGTAATCCAGTGATTATGAAGCCGGTTCAAGCTGTGGTCGATAACCGTCAAGGGCCAAGCGTCCTCTGCAGGATCACCGGGAATTTCCAGAACCATCAAGCGGACCCCATCACCCTGCGTACGATTCAACGGAGAAATGACCAGCTGCTGCTTGCCTTGCTGCAGTACATCTCCCCAGCGCACGCGGTGCAGCCAGGGCTCGGCGGTAATGGCATGGACATTCCATTTATCCTTCAACGACTGGCCTCTGGCAATCCACTGCAGAGTTCCAACTCGGGTCCATCCAGCACCCAGGGCGAAATCGATGGCTCCATCTCCATCGATATCAAAAGGAGCGATACAGACGTTGTCTCGAACCGTTTGGTCTTCCAAAATCACGTGGCCTTGCCAGCTCGGATTTTCATACCAGAGCACGCGGTTCTCGGTAACCGCAATAATGTCCTTTCTCCCATCTCCATTGACATCCGCCACATCTACGGCATAGCAGACTTCGCCCACAGCCGGGTCGATGTCAACGGTTCTAAATCTCGACAAGGGATTCGCTATCCCCACTTCCAGCAGAAAGAAAAGACAAAGAAAGGAAAGAATCCAAGTCTTCATGAAGTTTCGCCGATTGTAACAGATCCTCCCGGCAACCACACGGAAATTCCCGTTCAGGTTTTTCCCCGACTGCTGTTGTAAAATCGAGAGCTGCTATTCCTTACATGCCTCTGAGCAGAGCGCAAGGAAAAACAAAGCGTGTATCACTTAATCCACGACTTGCCCGAATCAGCTCTGGTTCTTGATCTCGGATCCGGGACCGGAAGCTTCTCATACGATGCCACCCGGGCTACGGTCTGTGCCATCGACCTGCTAATGCCCGTGCGTAAACCGGACGGACCTTTCCTGAGAGGCTCGGCCGATGCTCTTCCCTTCCCTGATGAATCGGTAGATGTCGTCATTTGTAACCACACTCTTGAGCATTTCGAGAATGTATCGGCTTCCCTCCGGGAGATCGGGCGAGTGCTGAAACCTGGTGGAGCTCTCTGGGCGGCTGTACCAGACGCTTCAACACTGGATGACCGTCTCTATCGCTATTTGTTCGATGGAGGAGGTCATGTCAATCGATTCTCCTTTGACTCCTTTCGAGACCTTGTTGAAAGTGAAGCAGAGGTGCAGGCTGAATCCTGTAAGAGGCTTTATACGGGTTTTGTTTACCTCAACCCGCCGCACCCGGACAGGCTACCCTTCTATCCGCGGAAAGCAGCCCTTTTAGCCCGAGTACCACCGCGTCTCTTGCGGTCCATCATTCGATGGTTGAATTTCGCCACGCGCTGGTGTGACAGGAAATTGAAACGTAATTGGAGCCTCTACGGCTACGCGTTCAGCTTCAGAAAAGAGGGTAAGGAAAGTGCAGGCTCGATCAAAAGACTGGAAGAAGATCACAACGTTTGCTTTTCCTGTGGCTCCGGCCATCCGACAGGCACACTTCAACTGAGATCAAAATTCAGGGGCTTACGGAGAGTCTACGATTGTCCAGCTTGCGGCGAAGCAAATTTTTATACGCCCACCACCGGGCTGACCGAACCCCGTTGAAGATTCTGAAGCTTCTCGAGAAGGGTCTGCGTCATTTCTCGCCCAGCATGGCCAGCGGAAAAGCCGGATGGGGAACGTGATTCTCCCGCATGATTTCCTCAATCCGCTCGACGATTTCAGGATACTGGCTAGCGACATTACGCTGCTCACCAATATCGTCCGCCAAATTGTAGAGCTCAATGGTTCCGGGTCGATCGCCGTCAGCGTGACGAATGGCTTTCCATTGACCCATACGCACCGCCTGCTGCCCCCCTGCGGTCGACCGCTCCCAGTAAAGGTACTCGTGACGGTGCTGCTCTTCTGCCCGGCCCAGTAAAGTGGGAGCGAAGCTAATACCGTCTATTCCATCGGGTATTAGATCCGGACGCCCGATGAGTTCGAGAAGCGTCGGCAGCACATCATACTGGGCCGTCGGCAAATCGGTGACGGTACCGGAAGGAATCTTCCCAGCCCAACGGGCAATCATCGGCACCCGAATACCTCCCTCGTAGAAGTTTCCTTTCTCACCCCGCAGGGGCCCATGATTTTGAAAAAAATTACTGTCCACTCCCAGCCGATTGCGTAGCGCACCATTGTCGCTACTGAACATAAAGATCGTGTCTTCAGTCAGTCCCAGTTCATCGATCAAGTCGATGATCCTCCCCATATCCCGATCCATTCGGGTGATCATCGCAGCATAGGCAGCGCGAGGAGCGGGATGCGGAAGATACCCTTCTCCGAGATAGGGCTTGTCGTCCCAGGCCAAAGCCAGATACTCCATTAAAGAGTCTTCGGGCACCTGGAGTGCAACGTGGGGCACTGTAGTCGGGTAATACAGGAAAAAGGGACCATTTCGATTTTCACGGACGAAGCGCAGAGCTTCCTGGATCATCAAATCGGGCGAATACATCTCGCCTTTAAAGCGACTGAAGAATTCACGCGGATCCCCTTCGACTTCGGCATAAGCCCTGGTTTGCAAGAAGTTTCGTTCTGTCCGAGGAACCTCACCATTCCAAGGTCTCAAGTCGATCCGACGGTCATTCCGCAACAGGAACGATGGATAGTAGGTATGGGCATGACGCTGGCAGTTATAACCGAAGAACAGGTCGAACCCATGGTTAGCCGGATCACCCTCCGAGCCCACCGGGCCGAGTCCCCATTTTCCGATTGCTGCAGTCGCATAGCCGATCTGCTTGAGCAATGTGGCAATCGTCACTTCACTTGAAGGAAGAGGATATTGCCCCCACGGTAAGACCTCGTAATTATTTCGGGAACCGGCATGCCCCTGGTGCTTCCCTGTCATGAGAGAGGCACGAGCAGGCGCGCAGACATTGGAACTGCTGTAGTGATCTGTGAAACGCATACCTTCGGCGGCCAACTGGTCGAGGCGGGGAGTCCGAATATGTTTCTGCCCGTAACAACCGAGATCTCCGTAGCCGAGGTCGTCGGCATAAAGATAAATAATGTTCGGTAGCGGCTGCGAACCAGACCCTTGAGAGGAGTATCCGGAGACGGTCATTAAGATGAAAAGGTCGCCGATCAGCCACCAAACGGTTTGTTTTAATGAAAGGCGCATGTGATCCCTCCCTTGCGACTGATGAAACATTGGTCAGGGGCTTTGTTGATGTCGACGCTTTCCGAAGGATATAGCTCTCATTCCATGCGTTCAACAGATCTTGGCAGAAAGAGTTCACGTCTGCGGGTGGCGTGAAAGACTGCTCCGGTGTTAACGACGCAAGTGATAGACTATAGCTCACGAAGCCGATTTTACTTGGGCCGCCGGGCGGCCTGGCTTCTGAAAAAAGTCTGCATAATCGAGAAGGACGAACGATTCGATGCATCTGAAAACGAAGTTACTTCTGGGAGGGGCGCTGGTCCTGGGCTTGATATTGTTTTGGAACACCTACGCGGCTGAACCGTCGATTGTCATCTATAAAGATGCGAGTTGTGGCTGTTGTGGAATCTGGGCCGATCATCTGAAAGCAAACGGATTCGAGGTTCAAGTCCACGACGTGGAGAACGTCGGCTATTACAGGCAAAGACATGGAGTGCCCGAAGCCCTTTCATCGTGCCATACGGCTATCGTGGACGGGTACACGATCGAAGGGCATGTACCGGCAGCAGACATACATGACCTCTTAAAGGAGCGTCCAAAAGCAAGAGGACTGGCCGTCCCCGGGATGCCGCTCGGCTCCCCTGGCATGGATACAGGGCCCGACCGTGAACCCTATTCCGTGCTCCTTTTTGACGACGCCGGCCACCAGTCGGTTTTCCGGGAATATCCAGGGAACTAATCGGAACTTCGGTCGATTTTCACCACAAAGAGGCAATTTTCACTGCGGAGCGCACAGGGCGCAGAGGAAGATTCCGCTGAAGGCGCAGGAGAATCCAAGAGCCTGGGCCAGTCGAAGGCGCCGCCCGGGGAATCGACTGGCGGGGCGTCCGACAACCGGTGCCCCTCCGATCTCTTATCCCTCAAAGCTGTCCACGGAAGGGATGGCTTGCTCGATTTCGGCTTCGCTCCCTTCCTCCAGGGCCAAAAGAAGAGCAGCTGCAATCGCCAGCACCATGCCGGTGGCAATAGGAGAGGATGGGAGGACACCGTAAATCATCAGCGAGATCACCACGGTGATGACCGGCGCCAGTGCGTTTGTCACCGGTGCGACAATCATGGCCTTTCCATAGCGAAAAGCATATACGAGACAAAGCGCACCAATTGAATTGAGTGACTGGATCAGCGCCGCCAAAACCGGCCCACTAAAACCCCAGTTGATGGGCTGCGCAAAATCCGTCATGAGAAGGGCAAACGGTATCAAAATGATCCCGGTGACCATCATGTAAAAGAAAATACTCTCAGCTCGCATTGTCCGGTTGGCGAAGCGCATCACAAAAGCCTGAGCGCCCCAGGCAGCAAATACGATTAAAGCAAGGATGAGCCAGAGATAACCTCGAGTCGCCTGGTCTTCTGCCTCCTGATAAGAAAGCAGCGGGATAGCTGCCAACGCCAGCGCTATCCCTAGCCATCCCCTGGTGCTGGTCCGCTCCCGCAAGAACCAGTAGGCAAGAAGGATGGTCACCATAGGTGAAAGAGAAATGATGGGAAATACGAGGTAAGCAGGTCCTGTTCGAAGGGCCTGAAACAAGATCAACTGGCCGCCCGCTCCCAGTAAGCCAATAATCGATCCAAAGGCAATCGAAGAGAGGTCGTAATCAAGTTTCCACCGAATGATCTTTAATGCAACGACGGCGGGAGGAATCATGGTCAATGCCCAGACCGAATATCCCAGCGTCGCCGGAAATCCTGCCTTTTCGGGAATCTCGATCAGAGCTCCCCAGATTCCCCAGAAACCCGTCGTGATTACCGCAAATAACAGCCAGTGTTTCGATTCCCTCATCACGAAGGCCCGATTCTAAGGCCTGTGGTGCGATAATTCAAAGAGAAAGCTCAACTCTGGTCAACAGGTGCTGCATGAACCAACCTCGGCTTCAATAGCTCTTACCTCTAGAACTAGAAACGGAAGGTATATTGAAGCTTAGTGGCCAGCTTGGTGTCTTGTGCTCGAAAGTCGTATCCTCTCGTAAGATCCTGAACCCAGTCCTGCCCGAAGATAAGGAAAAGGTCGTTCCCCGGTTGCAGAGTCCAGCGCAGCCGACTTTGAATGCCAAGATTCCTCGATCGGTTATCGAACTGTACGACGTTGGAAAAGAATAGGAAGGGAGAAGCTGCATAATCGACCTGTGAACTGATGATGCGAGCCACAAAGTTTCCTTCGGGTAAACGGGCAAATGTCTGGTTGGTGTTTAGACTGACTAGGAGATTGGGAGGGAGCTTATAACTGAGGCCGGTCTGAATGGCTGTGGCAGTCCCTGACCAGAAGCTCCCAAACGTAACACCAATGCTCCCTTGAAGCCGACGTTTTTGGGCCGAACTGAAGAAAATTCTCCAGGGTGTAAAGCGATATTCACCCGGAGGAAGAACGACGCCGGGCGAAATCTCGAACGGCTCAAACAGCCGTTCGTACGTTGGATTGACGTCGAAGAGACTATGCAGGGAGTCTCCCGATTGGAAGTGCCAGTCAAGCAGCGTTAGGTAGACATTCCATGTCTCGACTTCCCCATTGTCCAGCCGAGTAAAGCGGGTATAGAAAATGTCGTGAAACATTTGCTGAATTCCGAGGAAGTCTCGGGGGCGTGGATTGTAACTGGCGCCGAGACGAAGCATGCGCGTGTTGCGACGCTGTACAAAGCCAAGTGCCGGATCGAAATTCTCCTGAATCTCGCGCCAGATGATTTGTGCGTCGTACTTGTCATTGGGATACTGCGCAGCAAACCCGAAAGACGCGTTCCTGTCAGAAATAAACTCTCTGTTGCTCTTGAGTCCGTAGGCATTGAAAACGAAATTTCGAGAACTGCCCAGGAAATGTGACGTGGCCAGCCGCAGGTCGACTCCCACGGTACTGCTGGAAGACGGAAAGGCAGGATCTCCCCCCGTGAATAGCGCCCCCAGATACGATTGCTCCAAAAAATTCTGCTTGATGCGCCCAACAAATAGGTTGGCCGCCCCGGCATTTGAGCTTTCACGAGTGCGCACATTGAGTACGCCAATCTCAGTGCGGTCCACTTTGCCGGTCAACTTGATTCCGTAGTCTATCGGGACTTCCTCTCCCTCAAGCAGCCCGATCCTGCGGCTGAAAAACGGAAACACCTCGGCTCCGGGACTGGGAATTCCTCCTGGCGGCTCGACTCCGGTGGTAGCAAAGCTGAAGACACCGGCATCTTGCAAGAAAAATGATCTTTTCTCGGGAAAAAAGATGGAAAAACGTGTCAGATTAATCTGGCGGGCATCTACCTCAGTTTCGCCAAAGTCTGTATTTGCCGTTACTGTGAGTTTCAAGCTAGGCGTAATGTTGTAAAAAAGGTCCAATCCAGGCTTTCCCTTGACCGTATCTTCTCCGGTTGGCGCGAAATGTTCCCAGCTCTGCGCCACAAACGGCCGAACGTCTAGGCCGCGCCCCTGTTCCAGGCCCTCCAGATTGGTGATTTCTCCGGCCTCGGATACCTGTAAGAACTGGGTCTGGAAGCGCGCGCCCGTCCAGCGAACCTCTTCGAGTTTTCGCTGAATGGTTCGGCTGATATTAAATCCCCACACCGTCTGACCGGCGGGAAAATTCAAGCTCTTAAACGGAATAACAAATTCGGCGCTCCAGCCTTCCTCTGTTCGTCTGGTGCGCACCATCCAGATGGCATCCCAGTCTTCATTTGTTTCTCCGTTGGCGAAGACTAAAGCATCGACCAGGGCTCCGGCCGGGTTGGTCGAAAATTGAAAGGCATTACTGCGATCACGGAAAGTATCGAGGAGGATGCTCACCCGGTCGTCGGCGTCTAAGCTGGCATCTCGACCCATCTGTGAAGCCAGAACTCGATCCGGTTCGGAGTCGTAGCACATCACGCCGATGTAAAGGTTGTTTTGATCATACAGGAGTGTGACCTCTGTTTTCTCGGAGGGATCCGCTCCAGCCAACGGGATTCGCTGTATCAGGTCCCCAACCTTCGGGGCCTCTTGCCAGGCCGGCTCATCGAGGAAGCCATCGATGACGATTTCGGACGAAATAGCGGTGACGACGGCGGATCGGATGGCCTCCCCTGAACCGACCTGCTGGTGCATGACAGCGCTCCGGACTGACGTTACCGAACAGAGCCAGATACAAGTCGCGGCTAGCGGGGTAAGAATTGTCAGAGATGAATACCGCAAGCGCAAGAGCTTATCCCAGTGTTGACATCTTTTGGCGCCAAGCCTCGTATGTTCACTTTCTGGACAATATCACTGCTGTTGATCCGAAACGCAACCCCAAAAGAACGTTGATTCTTGGAGGCGTCAGCGGCAGGCGATAACTCAGGAGAAGCTGGTTGCCACGACGTCGCGTCGTTCTCCCAGCGGTTGATCGTTCAAGTTCACGCGATTTGACCCTGGCAAGGATAGTGAACAAGCGCCCCGACGAATTAGAGTTCGATTCCGAGCCAATGATCATTGCGCTTTTAGCGCAATTACCCTCTCTGTCCTCTATGTCTCCGTGGTGAAAACCTCGTGTTCTGGGCTTCTGCGGTGAAGATGCTTTGGCTACTAGACTTTGGATGAGAATTATCTGTGGTCAATCGGTTCTAAACCACGAAGCCTACGACACGGCAGTTTTTCCAGGCATCTTTGAAGCTGTCGGAAGGCCAATCCCGCTCCCATCCCACTTGAGGATCCTAATCACGCCGACGTCCTGCTGATAAAACCTTTAATCGTTTCGGCATAGACGTCCGGGTGTGTGACGTGTGGGATGTGGCCGGCCCCGGTAAGCTGGATGCATTCGAGATCGGGCAATGCTGCAGTGAGCTTCTCAACAATTCGAGCAGATGTCGGCGGACTTTGGCCGCCGCTAGTCAGAAGTGCTTGGCCGGAGAAAGCTGTAATCCATGCTGGATCAAATTCCAGAGATTCAGGGTCCCGAGCTTCATCTAGAAAGGTCAGGGCATTTGTTTTGATTGTCTTCCGGGCATCGGGACCTAGCCGCGCCCAACTACCGGGGCCAAGCGCCACCTTCTCAACGAACTGTTCGGCGGCTCCGGCATGGTCACCGGTAGCAATCTGCTCGACGATGGTGGCAATTCTCTTGCCCACCTCTTCAAGCAACGGCGCTGTGACAGAATCACCCTTGAGCAGCCCGAAGAGCGGCGGCTCGTGGACGATGATCCCCCTCAGAAGCTCAGGGCGCTCACCAGCCAGGCGGAGCGTGATCGACCCTCCAAATGAGTTGCCGACTACCCAGGCGGGTGCAAGGTCCAGGTATTCGATTAGGGCAGCCAGATCGTCGACATCTTCACGGACACTTCCCTGCCGGCTGGGACGCTGGCTGTCACTGTGTCCCCGGCGGTCGTAGGTGAGCACCCGAAACGACCCCGACACTCTCGAAATAAGCCTATCCCAGTCATGATGCGATACCCACGAACCATGCACAAGAACGAGTGGAACGTCACCGGTACCGCTGAGTCCATAGAAGAGTCGAATCCCATTTACGTTTGCGAGTGGCATAACCTCACTATCGCAGCTCTGTTTTCTCAGCCATTCCGTCCGTCATCCGGACTTGTCCGTATTCATCCACGATAAGCACTTCAACTTGGTCGCGTCGGGCAGCCAGAGCCATCCCCCTGCTGGGCCCCAGCACAAATATTGCGGTCGCCAGGACATCGGCTTCTTCCGCCGTCGGGGCGATCACCGAAACGGATTGAGTACCTCGTGCCGGTCGTCCCGTCTGTGGATTAATAAGATGATGATAACGGACTCCGTCAACGATTCGATAGCGCTCGTAGTCACCCGAAGTTACGAGGGAGGCATCTCGAACCGAAACAACTGCAAGGAGGTCTTTTGACGTGCCTCGTGGGTGCCGAATGCCGAGCTTCCATGGTCGATCACCCTTCCGCCCCGAGACATAGATATCCCCGCCGGCGTCGATCAAGAAATTCTCCAGGCCATTGCGGTGCAGCACCTGGGCTGCCCGGTCCACTGCGTACCCTTTGGCGATTCCTCCCAGCCCAATGGCCATACCGCGATGTGGGAGGAGCACTTGGTCGCCTGTCAGACGAATTTCTCGGAAATTCACCCTTCGAACCGCTGCCTGGATTGCCGAATCTTCCGGTACCGCGAAGTCCTCGTCGAAGCTCCAGAGCTCACCCATACCCCGCCATGTGATGTCGAAGGCGCCGTCGGTCAGCTCACCGTACTCAATGGACCGTCGGAGAATCGCAATCAACTCCTCAGGTACCGTGACGGGTGACACTCCTGCATTTCTATTAATCGCACTCAGGGGAGAGGTCGGTCGCCATTCACTCATCATCTGGTCAATCCGGGCGACTTCACGAAAGCCCTGAGAAATAGCATTTAGGACTGCAGGCTCGCCTGGACTGTCGGCGACTTCAAAGACCCAGCGTGTTCCCATCAGTTCCTGCTCAATCCGCACTACGGGAACGTCGTCGAGTAAATCTTCGCTGGACCCAGCTGCAGGGTGAATGAAGGCAAGGAGCAAAATGACTGCCACCACACCTACGGCCAGCCATTGATTCCAACTGGAAAGCTGTGAACGGCCCATCATTACCTCCTGAGAACCTATTTCCTTTCCCACGCCACGTCACCGCTATTGCGAGCACAGCACATGGAATTCAGCACACCACATTCGGTGCGGAAATGATAGCGTCACACAACATCCCAGCGAACGCCAGCAGAGAAGTTGCGATTATCTATTCCTTCTCGGCGACAAGCACGCAAGCCAGGGCAGAGTGGCTTTTCTGGCGCTAGAATACCCGGAAAGTGCCCGGGTTGTGGGTGATGAAACCCACCTGGGCAAACTCAAGGGCGCGGTTGGTTATCTGTGCCTCGGAAGAGCCAACAATTTCCAGGCACTGGCAATTGGGTACGTCGATTGCAAGGAGACTGGTGGATTACAAGAAACGTGAAAGAACCCCTCGGCTGACCGAGGAAGCTGTTGAGCCCGTTTGGCTTCCGGCCAGGGAGACGAAATGCCGAACCAACTACTACCGCTGATCCTGACCCTGGCATTGGTGACAGGGCCCAGTCACGCCCTGAACAAAGAACTCCCTACTTCAACAGAGAACGAGAATCGTGAGGGCCTGACGAACAGCCGCTCAGGCTGTCCGGAACAGAAGCCCCCCGCGGACGCTGTTGCCCGCCCTGCTTACAGGAATCTCCGTTTCGAGGAAGACTGGTCTCTTCTCGATTCAACATCAACCACGGACTTCTTCGATCAACTGAAACACATTCCCCTTGGGCCTGAGCCAGGAGAGAAGGTATTCCTGAGCCTGGGTGGCCAGATTAGAACAAGGGGAGAAGCCTGGTCCAATTTTGGATTCGGCGCGGGAAGTTCTTATCGGGACGGCCTGGGACTGTTGAGGGTTCGCCTTCACAGCGACTGGCATTTTGGGCCTCGGGCACGGGTCTTTGTCGAGGGGATGAGCGCCTTGGCCACAGGTAGAAGTCTTCCAGGGAGTCTGCGAACCCTGGATGTCGACAGCGCCGACATCAAAAATGCTTTTCTCGACATTGTTCCCATGGGGGCCGGCTCCAAAAAGCTGACCCTACGAGCGGGTCGACAGGAACTGGAGTTTGGCCGACAGCGTCTGGTCAGTCCCCTTGACTGGTCCAATACCCGTCCACGCTCCTTTGATGGAATACAGGCAATTTATCAGACCGGCGATCTGAAGATTAGTAGCTTCTGGAGTAAGCACGTCCGGACGAGAAAGTACAGGCTGAATAGCAGCGATGATTCGAAGACCGATTTCTTCGGTATTTACTTCTCCGGAGCAACCCTCCGGAGGCCAGGGCCAACGCTTGATCTTTACTGGCTGGGACTGCGTCGGGCATCAGCGGTGTTTTCGGGAGTAGCCGGAAAGGAAGTTCGCCACACCTTCAGCGGAAGGGTCTCCGGGCCTGGCCTGCAAGGCCGTTTCTCCTACGATCTGGAGGCAGCTCTGCAAACCGGAGAGCACGTAAACAGAGAGATCCGAGCCTTTATGGTAGCCGCACTCGCTTCTTACCAGCCCGAAGAACTACCCTCCTGGATGACTTTGGCGACCGGCGTCGATTTTGCCACCGGCGATCACGACCCTTCCGACAACCGGCTCGAAACCTTTAATCAACTGTTCCCACTGGGACACGCTTACCTCGGTTTTATAGATATCGTAGGAAGACAAAACGTCCTAGACTGGCATCAGAAACTGGCCGCTGCTCCTCTCAAGCGATGGAGCTTCTCAACCGACTTCCACAATTTCTGGCGTGCCAGCGGCAGCGACGCTCTTTATGACGCCGGCAGCGGATTAGTTCGGGCGGGAGGCCAGGAGGACCCGCGCTATGTCGGCTTCGAAGTGGACTTGATGAGTCGCTACGCCCTGGATCGGCACACTATTCTCGAAATTGGCTATTCTCACTTTTTCCCGGGAAGCTTCATTGAAGAGACGGGTTCGGACAAGGATATCGACTTTGGCTATCTCTCCATGCAGTACACATGGTGACTTGAACCAGGGTCGTGCGTTCGAGCCGCAGCCGTCATCTCAACAGTCTCGGCAATGGTCGATACCGCCTTCGAGACATCTTCCTCTAAGCGGACGAAAGCTGCTTTACGGGCCCGGGCACCGTGCAGCGGACAAGCGTTCCTCTATCGGACCTCCGTTTTATTTCCAGCTGAGCATCTATGATCTCGGCGCGATGGCTCATGATGCTGATCCCAATCCCTGGCCCCGTATCCAGGTTATTCTCCGCGATACCAATGCCGTCGTCCTCCACCTCCAGTACGACTGCTCCCCTCTCTCCAGCGCGAAGTCTGATCACAATCGTGGTTGCGTCGGCATGCACAAAGGCGTTGTTGACAGCTTCTCTGGCGATGTAATAGAGCTTGAGGGCCGCGAAGTCATCGTTGAAGACCAGACCCTCGTCATACTCGAGCCAACAATTTAGATCGTCTCTAAGCTCACTGATCCGCTTTGCCATGCGATCCAGAGCCACCGGCAGCCCTCGGGCGTCCTCAAGATCCACCGGTACCAGTCCGCGGGCCAGGCTGCGTGCCTCCCTTTCTGACTCTTTCAAGTAGCTCTCCAGCAACTCCAGCTGACTGAGTTCGATGTGGGCTCCGCTTCGAGCCCTCTTGAGAACGTTCGCTAGCAGCATTTGCGCAGCGAGTAGATCCTGAGCCAGACCGTCGTGAAGTTGCTGTCCAAGAGACCGCTGCTGCTGAGCGGTTAGTTCGAACATCCTTTTCTGCAAATTCTTTCGTTTTTGGGACTCTCGCCGGAGTTCGATATTCTTTCGGAGTAGTTCCGCCGTTCTCAAGCTCATTTGCTTCTCGAGAAGTTCACTCGCCATCCGAAACTGCTCTTCAAGCTTTTGTAATCGTTCTTCCATCCGAACCTGGTCAGTGAAATCGGTGAAAGTGATGATCAGGCCGGCAATCTGGTTTCCGCTGGTCCGGTTGACGGTGATCCAGACCCTCAGCCATCGGTCGTCCCTGGTCTGGATTTCGCGTTGAATCGACTCTTTTGCCTCGACCAACCGCTCAAGGTCCTCAAACAGGTCCTCTATTCCAACGGTTTCGAGCAAAAAGGAAAGAGGCTGGTTGAGGCAAGTCGAAGTAGGTTTAAACATCTCTGCGAAACGGGCCGTGTAGTATCGCACCCTGAGATCGAGATCCAACAAGAGAGCCGCGGCTCCGGTTGACCTTAGAAAGTTGCGTAAGCTTTCGTCGTTATCCTTGACGCCTTCTTCATGGAGGGACTTTCCGTCCATTTCCCACTCGTTCTTAGACCCTTACAAAGTGCAACGAATAAGTGTTCCGCCTTCGCTGCCATTGGCTATTTCAAACTGTCCTTTTATCAGTTCCGCCCTGAGCTGCATGATCTCCAGGCCAAGCCCGTGATCCTGTTCAAGGCGCTTCTCATCGATTCCAATTCCATCATCTTCTATTTCCAGAATCGTTTCGCCCGCCTTGCCGGCTATCAAGCGGATGATGATTTTACTTGCCTGTGCGTGCCTGAGAGCATTGTTGACCGCTTCCCTGGCGATGTAATAGAGCTTGAGGGCCACGAAATCATCCTTCACTTTTGCAAGTTCGTCAGCCTCAAGTCGGCAAGTTATATTCTCCCATAGTTCGCAGACCCGACTTACGAGCTGCTCGAGAGCAGCAATTAGGCCGTGAATGCCCCCCGATTCCAGAGGAATGATCCCCTGTACGAGACTTTTTGCCTCTCTTTCAGCTACCTTCAGATAGTCTGACAGTTGCTCGAGATCTCGTGCCGTAACAGAGGCTCCTTTCTTCACTTTTCTGAAAAGGCCCCAGATTGACATGCGTGTGGCAACTAGGTGCTGTGCCAGGCTGTTCTGAAATTGTTCGCCGATGAATTGCTGAAGACGAACATTTTCCTCCAGGTGCTTCCGCTGCAAAAGTCTTCTGCGATCGATCTCCTGCTGAAGACCGTTGACCCGATTAGTCAGCTCTTCCAGCGCGCTGGTTAATCGTCTGAGTGCATCAACGGCTCTTTCGCGTTCCGCACACGCGACATCGGCAGACTCCAGCAGAGACCTGATCTCCTCACTGGCACTCTTGAGCCCGTCAATCTCGGCGGAACCCAGTTTCATGAATTTGCGACTCTTCATTTATAGAATCTTCGGAGAATCACTGGAGTGCTTCAGGTGTCGGCCCCAATATCTACCGATTAAAATTATACCCTTTCGTGCAGCACAACCCATCTAACGGCTAGCCACCAATCTCGGAGTATCTTGAATTTTCTCTGTCTTCACGCGCTGGAATGCGGCGCGGTCGTCTTCGCAAAAGACTTCTCCATTAGGACACACTTGCAGTCAACATGAAAGTGCTTTCAGCATCCCGAGCGCCAGCTTGCCAGCCCCGGCTCGTTTGCCTGTACAAAGGGGGCCAACCCTGAGTGAGTCGTCTCCGTCTGGACGGTCGAATCTCTCCCTATTTGATCCAGCGCAAAGAATCTTGCATGGATTTCAAATAGACTACTGGAACCAGCGGCACTCAACGCGGCCTTTGAGGACTCTGGATGCGCGCGACCGCTGGTCGTGCCGGTGGTCGAAAATGAGGGCTAAGATAATGAAGACTTTTGACCAGGCTCCGTTCCTAGTGATCTGGGAAGTCTCCCAGGCTTGCGACTTGGCCTGTGCGCACTGCCGTGCAAGTGCAGTTCCATGGAGGCACCCCTTGGAACTGACCACGGAAGAGGGATTTCGCCTCCTCGACGAAGTAAAGGCTTTCGGAGCACCGCTGATGGTCTTTACGGGGGGTGACCCCCTGAAGCGCGACGACCTGTTTGTGTTATTGAACAAGAGCGTCCAACTCGGCCTGCGTACTACCGTAACCCCTAGCGCCACTCCGCTCTTGACCTCCAGGGCTATTGAAGAGTTCAAACGTGTCGGTGTAAGCCGCATGGCAATTAGCCTGGATGGACCGGACGCTGAATCGCACGATTCTTTCCGTCGCGTTCACGGTTCATTTTCGAGGACCTTGTTCGCTTTGGAAGAAGCTCGCAGAATTGGTCTTGAAACTCAGGTCAATACGACCGTGACTCGCCACAACCGCTTCCGCCTGGCCGAGATTGCCGGGCTTGTTGAACGATACGACGCGCGGCTCTGGAGCGTATTTTTCCTGGTCGCCACCGGCCGCGCTCTCTTGGAAGACGATTTGGAAGCGGAGGATTACGAAGAAGTCTTTGGCTTCCTGTGCGATTTGTCACAGACCGCCTCGTACGACATTAAGACGACTGAAGCCCAGCACTATCGTCGTTTTGTAGCACAGCAAAAAAAGCTCGGTAGAATACGGCCGCATCAAAAGGCTCCCAACACCATCTCTCGCCAGGCCGGAATCAATGATGGAAAAGGGCTGGTATTCATCTCCCACACCGGAGAGATTTGCCCTAGTGGGTTCCTTCCGCTGTCAGCGGGAAACATACGCCGCGACCGCCTGACCGATGTCTACCGCAATTCCGAGCTATTCAAGGAATTACGTGACCCTTCTAGGCTTGCGGGCAAATGTGGACGGTGCGAGTTCCGTAATCTCTGTGGCGGTTCCCGTTCACGTGCCTACGCCCTGACGAAAGACTACATGGCTGAGGAGCCACGTTGTGTCTATCAACCACGGAGGGCTGCGCCAGCCGCGCGACCTTCGTCTTCCTGACTGGCTATCCACCTGGGATCGGATCTTCTGAACACACTCGCAATCCTTCAAAGCATCTTGCCGGGTTGCCTCAGCCAGCAAGCTTTCGATCGGGAGGTCTGAGCCCGGTGCTCTCACAATTGCGCTCTCGGCAAATGGTTCCAGCGAGTAAGCTTTCGCTCGGGACGTCCGAGTCACTCTTGTCCAAATTAGGAATTTGAAATGAAGGTCGGATCCACCTCATAAGATTGGTGAAAGCAAAAACACCAACAAGGAGGATCCGACCATGAATCGATTCTGCAGCATTTTCAGTCAAC
>Ga0079224_100003644_pt1 | contig 19530 bp, 17 predicted proteins | sample Stecom2015_FD_80414 | JGI IMG/M metagenome (GOLD analysis project Ga0079224, IMG submission 80414) | Agricultural soil microbial communities from Utah to study Nitrogen management - Steer compost 2015 | ecosystem: Environmental > Terrestrial > Soil > Agricultural land | place: USA: Utah... | reverse complement strand
TCCCGACGCTTCGTCCTGCGGAGGGTATGACGGTCCGAGAAGCCGGGGAGTTCCCGGTCAGTTCCGGCTCAGCCGGCGCAGGTCGGGTTTCCCGGACGGCAGCAGCGGCAGTTCGGCGCGCAGGTCCAGTTCCCGGGGCGCGGCGTAGCGCGGCAGGTGGGCGCCCACCCAGTCGCGGAGCTGCTCCAGGGTGGGAGGCGTCTCGGGGTCGGCGGGGACGACGACGGCGGTGACGCGCTGCCCCCACTCGGGGTCGGGGCGCCCCACGACGGCGGCCTCGGCGACCGTGTCCAGCTGGGCGATCAGGGCCGCCACCTCCGCGGCCACCACCTTGTGCCCGCCGGTGTTGATGACGTCGTCGGCGCGGCCGCGGATGCGCAGCCGCCCCTCCTCCCACACCCCCAGGTCCGAGGTGCGAAACCAGCGGCGGCCGTCCCGTTCCACCAGGTGGCGGTCGGTCAGGTCGGGGCGCAGCCGGTAGCCGTGGAACAGCACGGGCCCCGACAGCAGGACGCGGCCCGCCTCGTCGAGGTCGACCGCGACGCCGTCCAGGGGCAGGCCGTCGTAGACGCATCCGCCGCAGGTCTCGCTCATGCCGTAGGTGGTCACGACGCGGGCGCCGGCCTTTCGGGCGGCGGCCAGCAGGCCGGCGTCGGCGGCGGCGCCGCCCAGCAGCACGGTGCGGAACGGCGACAGGTCCGCGCCCGCGTCCAGCAGGCGGCGCAGCTGGGTGGGGACCAGCGACACGTGCGGGCGGTGCGCGGCGGCGGCCGCGACCGCCGCCGCGTTGAAGGGGCGGTGCAGCACCGGTGCGTCCAGCAGGCGGGCGCGCAGCAGCACCTGCAGGCCGGAGATGTGCGCGGTGGGCAGGACGCACAGCCACGGCTCGCCCGGCCGCGCACCGATCCGCGCCGCGGCGGCGCGGACGGAGGCCAGCAGCGCGGCGGAGCCCAGCTCCACGCCCTTGGGGCGGCCGGTGGAGCCGGAGGTGGCGATGACCAGCGCGGTGTCGTCGGCCACGGGGAGGCCGTCGGCCAGCGCCGCCACCCCCTCGGGGGTGCGCACGCTGGTCGGGCGCATCGTCTCCAGCAGGACGCGGCGGCGGGGTTCGGGGACGTCCGCGGGGATCGGCAGCAGGGCGGGTCCGCGTCCGTCCAGGGCGGCGTCCAGGAGTTCGGCGAGGCGTTCGGCGGCGAGCCCCACCACCGCCTCCAGGGGACGTCGGTTCGGCATGGTTGTCAAGGGTAGTGCGTGACCGGGCGGTGGAGGCGGCTAGGGTTGACCCCCGGAAGTGCAAGGTTGAACCAGACCAGGAGAGGCGAGGACGTGGGCAGCGTGGTGGACTGGAAGCGGTCCGGGGACTACACCGACATCATCTACGAGACCGCCGAGGGCATCGCCAAGATCACCATCAACCGCCCGGAGGTGCACAACGCCTTCCGCCCGCAGACCCTGTTCGAGCTGCAGGACGCCTTCAACGTGGCCCGGGACGACTCCTCGGTCGGGGTGATCATCCTCACCGGAGCCGGGGACCAGGCGTTCTGCTCCGGTGGCGACCAGAAGATCCGCGGCGACGACGGCTACCTGGGCGACGACGCGGTGGCCCGGCAGGGCATCGGCCGGCTCAACGTGCTGGACCTGCAGGTGCAGATCCGGCGGCTGCCCAAGCCGGTCATCGCCATGGTGGCGGGCTACTCCATCGGCGGCGGCAACGTGCTGCAGGTCTGCTGCGACCTGACCATCGCCGCCGACAACGCCCGCTTCGGGCAGACCGGCCCCAAGGTCGGCTCCTTCGACGGCGGCTACGGCTCCTGGCTGCTGGCCGAGACCGTGGGGCTGAAGAAGGCCCGCGAGATCTGGTACCTGTGCCGCCAGTACACCGCCCAGGAGGCCCTGGAGATGGGCATGGTCAACACGGTGGTGCCGCTGGAGCGCCTGGAGGAGGAGACCGTCGCCTGGGCGCGGGAGCTGCTGGAGAAGTCCCCGCTGGCGCTGCGCATGCTCAAGGGCGCGCTGAACGCGGTCAGCGACGGCGCCGCGGGCATGCAGCAGTTCGCCGGGGACGCCACCATGCTCTACTACATGAGCGAGGAGGCCCAGGAGGGGCGCGACGCGTTCAAGGAGAAGCGCCGCCCCGAGTTCGACAAGTTCCCGCGCCGCCCGTGACGGGCCGGGCGTTCGCCATTCCGCTGCGCACGCGGTTCCGCGGCGTCACCGTACGCGAGGGGATGCTGGTGCGCGGCGCGGCGGGATGGGGGGAGTTCTCGCCGTTCGCCGAGTACGGTCCCGCCGAGTGCGCCCGCTGGTGGGCGGCCTGCCACGAGGCCGCCGAGGTCGGCTGGCCGGCGCCGGTGCGCGACGCGGTGCCGGTCAACGCCACGGTTCCGGCGGTGGGACCGGAGGAGGCGGCGCGCCTCGTCGCCTCCTCCGGCTGCGCCACGGCCAAGGTGAAGGTGGCCGAGCGGGGGCAGACCGAGGCCGACGACCTGGCCCGCGTGGAGGCGGTGCGGGACGCGATCGGCCCGGCCGGGAAGGTGCGCGTCGACGTCAACGGGGCCTGGGACGTCGACACCGCGGTCCGCATGATCCGGCTGCTGGACCGCTTCGACCTGGAGTACGTGGAGCAGCCGTGCGCCACGGTGGAGGAGCTGGCCCGGGTGCGGCGCCGGGTGTCGGTGCCGGTCGCGGCCGACGAGTCGGTCCGGCGCGCCGAGGACCCGCTGCGGGTGCGCGACGCCGAGGCCGCCGACGTGGTGGTGCTCAAGGTGCAGCCGCTGGGCGGGGTGCGCGCCGCGCTGCGGCTGGCCGAGGAGTGCGGACTGCCGGTGGTGGTCTCCAGCGCGGTGGAGACCTCGGTGGGGCTGGCCGCCGGCGTCGCGCTGGCCGCGGCCCTGCCGGAGCTGCCGTACGCCTGCGGGCTGGCCACGATGCGGCTGCTGCGCTCCGACGTGTGCGACGACCCGCTGCTGCCCGAGGGCGGAATGCTGCCCGTGCGCCGGGTGGAGGTGTCCGAGCGGCGGCTGGCCGAGGTGGAGGTCGATCCGGCGGCGTGGCGGGAGCGGATGGCGGCGGCGCGCGCCGAGTGGGAGCGCGTCGAGCGGTCGCCGTGGCCGTGAACCCCCGGCGGGGCGCGGACCCGCGGTGTGAACCATTGGTGTAGACCAACGGGGCCTGGGGCGGGCCGTCGCGGGCGGCGGTGACGACTCCGCCGCGGAGGGGGCATATTCTCAGGTCCTGTCCGGTCGGTTCGCGGTGGTCGCACGGGAGGGCCGACCGGGGGTCCTGGGCGGGGTGTCCAGGTTGCGCGGATACGACTGGCAAGTAGGTCTTGCGGTAAGAGAGTGTGCATGAATCCGTCTACCGCACTGGCGCGTGTCCTGGTCGACGAGCTGGCCCGGTTGGGGCTGGCCGAGGCCGTCGTCGCGCCGGGGTCCCGTTCGACCCCCCTGGCCCTGGCCCTGGTGGCCGACTCCCGGATCCGCACCCACGTCCGTATCGACGAGCGGTCGGCGGCCTTCCTGGCGGTGGGGCTGGCCCGGGTGTCGCGCCGCCCCGTGGCCCTGGTGTGCACGTCGGGTACTGCCGCGGCCAACTTCCACCCCGCGGTGCTGGAGGCCGACCAGAGCGGGGTGGGACTGGTGGTGCTCACCGCGGACCGGCCGCCGGAGCTGCGGGGGACCGGCGCCAACCAGACGGTGGACCAGATCGGCCTGTACGGGTCGGCGGTGCGGTTCTTCGCCGAGGTGGGGGTGCCCGAACCGGAGGCGGGCATGGTCGCCTACTGGCGGTCGCTGGCCTGCCGGGCCTGGGCGGCGGCCCAGGGGAGCAGGCCCGGCCCGGTCCACCTCAACCTGGCGTTCCGGGAGCCGCTGGTGCCCGGCCAGGGAGGTCGGCCGTGGCCGGAGCCCCTGGCGGGACGGCCGGGGCAGCGGCCGTGGATCGAGGTGGCCCCGCGGCCCGGTGAACCCGAACCGGTGGAGCTGCCCGCGGTGGAGCGGGGCGTCATCGTGTGCGGCGACGGCGACTACGACCCGGTGCCGCTGCTGGCACTGGCCGCCCAGACCGGGTGGCCGCTGCTGGCCGAACCCACCTCCAACGCCCGCCGCGCCGAGGCGCTCTCCAGCTACCGGCAGCTGCTGGCGGTCCCCGAGTTCGTCGCCGCCCACGAACCCGAACTGGTGGTGAGCGTGGGTCGGCCGGGGCTGTCCCGGCAGTTGCTGGCCTACCTGCGCCGTGCCGAGCGGCACGTGGTGGTGGGGGACCCGGCGGCGTTCGCCGACCCGGTGCGGACCGCCACCGACGTGGTCGGCGCGGTGCGGGCGCCGGAGGCGGCCACCCCCGACACCGCCTGGGCCGCGTCGTGGGCGGCGGCGGAGGCGGCCGCCCGGGCGGCCGCCGACCGGCTGCTGGACGCCGACGAGGCGTTGTCGGAGCTGCGGCTGGCCCGTGACCTGGTCTCCCACCTGCCGGCCGGGGCGCTGCTGTTCGCCGGGTCCAGCATGCCGATCCGCGACCTCGACGCGGTGATGCGGCCGCGCTGCGGGCTGCGCCTGGTCGGCAACCGGGGGGTGAGCGGCATCGACGGCACGGTCTCCAGCGCGGTGGGGGCGGCCCTGGCCCACCAGGCCGACGGCGGGGGAGAGGCGTTCGCGCTGCTGGGGGACCTGGCGCTGCTGCACGACCAGAACGGGCTGCTGCTGGGGGCGGAGGAGCCCCGCCCGGACCTGGCGGTCGTGGTGGTCAACAACGACGGCGGCGGGATCTTCTCCGGGTTGGAGCAGGCCGGGCACCCCGACTTCGAGCGGGTCTTCGGCACTCCCCACGGGGTGTCCGTGGAACAGGTCGCGGCCACCGCGGACCTGCCCTACACGCGCCTGGAGTGGGCCACCGACCTGCCCAAGGCCCTGCTGGGGGAGGGGCTGCGGCTGGTGGAGGTGCGCACCGACCGCTCCGCCTCGGCCCGCCTGCGCCGCGCGCTGCAGGACGCGGTGGCCGACGCGGTGCGGTGAGCGGGGACTGAGGGACGCCGGCTTCCGGCGCCCGCGGCCGCGTCGCCGCCGGGACGGGAAGGCGGCGCGGGGCGCTGCGGGCCCCTCTTCCGCCGAAGGGCGGGGACGGCGCCCTGTTCGTCGCTTGCAGCGGCCGTCCGCGTGTTCTGCGAGTGGTGTCGCGCTTTCTCGGGGCCGGGTGGGGTGCTAGATTCACACTTTAATTAATGCACGTGCATTTGGTCGTGCATAAGAAAATGCAAGGAGAGGTCATGCGGAACCGTCGCTCCCCGGACCCCGTCCCCGACCGGCCCGGCCCGTTCCACCACGCTTTCCTGGCCGTACTCCGCTTCCTGGTGTGGCTGATCGCCGGAGGGGCGGACCCCGCCTGGGCGTGAGCCCAGCCGGCAGGTGGCGCGAGCGGCGGGCGGAAGACCGGGTAGTAAGGGCACGGGACCCCAACCAGAAGGAGAGCGCATGTCGCACCGAGAAGCCGCAGCGGGCACGGTCGTGGTCGGAGTGGACGGCTCCGAGGGCAGCCTGCACGCCCTGGACTGGGCCGTCGACGCCGCCGCGGGGCGCGGTGCGAGGCTGCGCCTGGTCTACGCGATGAGCCTGCCGTTGGTGACCGCTCCGCTGGGCGGGCCGATCCGGACGGCGCCCTCCCAGGAGGTCTCCGACGCCGCCGCCGCGCTGCTGGCCGAGGCGCTGCAGCGGGTGCACGCGGCCGCGCCCAGCCTGGACGCCGATACCGAGATCTCCCGGATCGAACCGCACCACGCGCTGATCAGGGCCGCCGAGGACGCCGACCTGGTCGTGGTGGGCTCGCGCGGCCTCAGCGGCGTCAGGTCGCTCTTCCTCGGCTCGGTCGCCCAGCGGGTCGCCGCCCACGCCCCCTGCCCGGTCGTGGTGGTCCCGCCGACCAGCCAGGAGCCCGCGGCGCGCCGCGGGCGCGTCGTGGCGGCGGGCGACGGCTGCGCGCCGAGCTGGTCGCCGTGTCCGCCTGGCAGGCGCCCGAGGCGCCCGTCGACCCGTTCACGGTGTTGCACGCCGATGTCGACATCGACCGCGAGCAGCAGGTCGCCCGCGTCCGCGACTGGCTGCTGCGGACGGTCGACGACGCCCGCACCCCGCTGACCGAGCGGGTCCCGGTGCGGGCGGAGGCCCCCGAGGACCACCCCGCGGCCGCGCTGCTGGCCGAGGGCGCCGACGCCGACCTGGTCGTGGTGGGCTCGCGCGGCCGCGGCGGGTTCGCCGGACTGCTGCTGGGGTCGGTCAGCCGCTCCGTGCTGCACCACGCCGTGGTGCCCGTCGCCGTGGTGCACGTGGCCGACGACACCCGGTGACCCGGGGGGCTGCGCCGCGCGTTCTCCCGCCTCCCCGCTCCGGCCGGTGGGACGGGGCGCGCCGTCGGCCCCGGATCCGGAGACGTCGTCCGGTGTCCGGTGGGACGCGGAGCCCGGAGGAGCGCGCCAGGGGGAGCTTTTCGTTCTTTCGGTATATATCGGTATCCGATATATTAAGGTCATGAGACTGAGAGAGCAGAGCTATCTCGTGCTGCTGGCGCTGACCGACGGGCCGCGGCACGGGTACGCCATCACCACCACCGTGCGGGAGCTGTCCGAAGAGCGAGTCCGACTCGGCGCGGGAACCCTCTACGGAGCGCTCGACCGCCTCGCCGACCAGGGACTGGTCGCGGTCGCCCGCGAAGAGGTCGTCAACGGACGCAACCGCCGCTACTACGAGCTGACCGAGCAGGGCCGCCGGGTGCTGGCCGAGGAGACCGAACGCATGGCGCGGATGGCCCGCCTCGCCCGGACCCGCCTGCTGGCGATGCGGCCGGGATGGGGGACGGCCTGATGAGTGACCGCCACGAGCACCGGCTGCGCCGCGCCCTGCGCTACTACCCCCGCCACTACCGGGAGCGCCATGGCGAGGAGATCGTCGCCACCGCGCTGGAACTGGCCGACCCCGCCGACCCGGCGTCGCTCCGGGCCCAGTACCGCGACCTGGTGCGCGCGGGGCTGGCCACCCGGTGGCGGGAACGCCCCCGCTGGGCCGCTGGCTGCTGTACCGGCTGTTCGACGTGCGGGTGCCGTTCCGGTACCGCATGTGGGCACGCGACGACCTCCTGGGCCGCCGCTACTGGCTGCGCCGGGGCGTGTCGCTCCTCGCCCTCCACCTGGCCGTCGCCGTCCCCCTGTGCCTCCTGCCCCCGCGGCCCACCGTGGACCTGTTCGGGCTGAGCATGGACCGGACCGCGATCATGGCGACCGTGGCCCTGCTCCTCGTGCTCACGTCGCTGCCGGTCACCGGCCGCCACCGCCGCAGGATGCTGGACAAGCACGACTTCCACCACGACGGCACCCCGGTGCGCTGGCGCACCTACCGGGACGAGCAGGGAACGATGCGCGCCGTCCGGGACTGACCGGGCCCTGCCCCGGCGCGGTCAGTCCGTCAGGGCCGCGCGCATCGCCCGGAACTTCGCGGTGGTCTCGGCCAGTTCCGCCCGCGGGTCGGAGTCGGCGACGACTCCGGCTCCGGCGAACAGGCGGGCCCGCGCGCCGTCGATCTGGGCGCAGCGCAGCGCGATCCCCCACTCGCCGTTGCCGTGCGCGTCGATCCACCCCACGGGGCCGGCGTAGCGGTCCCGCCGCATCCCCTCCAGTTCGCCGATGACCTCCATCGCCGTCCGGGTCGGGGTGCCGCCCACCGCGGCCGTGGGGTGCAGCGCCGCCAGCACCCGCAGCGTCGCCGTCCCCGGGGCCAGCGTCGCGCGCACCGGGGTGGCCAGGTGCTGCACGTTGGCCAGCCGCAGCAGCTCGGGGCGGCGGGGGGCGCGCAGCTCCGCGCAGAACGGCCCCAGCGCCTCGCGCAGCGACTCCACCGCGTAGGCGTGCTCCTCGACGTCCTTGGCGGAGGCCAGCAGCGCCTCGGCCAGGGCGGCGTCCTCGCGCCCGGTGGCCCCCCGCGGCGCCGTCCCGGCCAGCACCAGCGACTCCAGGCGGTCCCCGGCCCGCCGCAGCAGCAGTTCGGGGGTGGCCCCGGTGAGCCCGGCCACCGAGTAGACGTAGCAGTCCGGGTACTCGGCCGCCAGCCGCGCCAGCGGGGTACGCACGTCGATGGGCTGCTCGGCCTCGGCCACCACGTCGCGGGCCAGCACCACCTTGGCCAGGTCGGTGTCGCGGATGCGCTCCACCGCCCGGGCCACCGCCGAGGCCCACGCGTCCTCGCCCACCGTGCCCGGCGACCACCGCAGCGCGCCCACCGGCCGCGGCGGCGGCGCGGCCGCGAGGGGGGCGTCCTCCCCGCCCGCCACCGTCAGCCACGTGCGGCCGCCGCGCCGCCCCACGACCACGCGCGGCAGGACCAGCGTCGACCCGGCGTCGCGGCCGTCGAAGGTGAACGAGCCGAACACCACGGGGCCGCTGCCCGGCCGGCCCACCCCGTCGTCCACGGTGATCCCCGCGAACAGCGACTCCAGCCACTCGGCCGCCGCCGTGAAGCGCCGCACACCGGACCGCTCGCTCTCGGCGGGCAGGTCCAGCCGCGCCGCGGTGCCCCACGCCACCAGGCCCTCACCGCGCCGTACCCAACTCAGCGGTGCGGTGGGGGGAAGCAGGTCGAGCAGGGCGCGCTCCTCGGGCAGCGCCGTGGTTCGCACGGTCAGACGTTCACAGGAGGTCGGAGAGATCACGAGGATGGAGTCTATGCCGCCGCTTCGACCGCCCCGACGCCGCCACCAGCACAGAAGCGCCGGAGCGGTGTCGGCGGTGTCCGGGGCGTCTAGGCTGGCGAACGTTCGTCCCGTGTCGAGGTGTGCTGTGGGGGAGTGCCCAATGGGATGGTTGACCCGTGCCGTCGCCGCCGCGGCGCTGCTGTCGGTGACGGCCGCGTGCGGATCGGTCCCCGAGGGGGCCGTGCCCAACGTGTCCGGTGCGGCCGCCGACACGGGCGGCGGAACGGCGCCGCCCGCCGCGGGCGGCGCGGCGGGCGCCGAACCGGTGCCCGAGGACTGCGCGACCTCCGCCGAGTTCCCCAAACGGCAGCTGCGCGGTGTGTGGATCGCCACCGTGCGCAACATCGACTGGCCCTCCGAGCCCGGGCTGAGCGCCGACGAGCAGCGGGACGAGCTCGTCGCACAGTTGGACCGGGCCGCCGAACTGGGACTCAACGCGGTGTTCTTCCACGTGCGGCCCACCGCCGACGCCGTCTACCGCTCCGAGCGGGAACCGTGGGCCCGCTACCTGACCGGGAGGCAGGGCGGCGACCCCGGCTACGACCCGCTGGAGTTCGCCGTCGACCAGGCGCACGCGCGCGGCCTGGAACTGCACGCCTGGTTCAACCCCTACCGGGTCGGCTGGCAGGAGGCCGACATCGACCACCTCGTCGACGACCACCCGGTGCGCCGCAACCCCGACTGGATGATCACCTACGACGACCAGGGCTACCTCGACCCCGGCAACCCCGAGGCCCGGGCGTGGGTCGTCGACGTGGTCGCCGACGTCGTGGACCGCTACGACATCGACGGCGTGCACTTCGACGACTACTTCTACCCCTATCCGGCCGAGGGGGAGACCTTCGACGACGACGCCAGCTGGCGGGCCCACGGGGACGGCTTCGCCGACCGGGCCGCGTGGCGGCGCGACAACGTCAACCAGCTGATCCGGGACGTGCACGAACGCGTCGAGCAGACCAAGCCGTGGGTGCGGTTCGGGGTGAGCCCCTTCGGGATCTGGCGCAACCGCAGCAGCGACCCGTCCGGGTCGGACACCAGCGGCCTGCAGTCCTACGACGCCCTCAACGCCGACACCCGCACCTGGATCCGGGAGGGCTGGATCGACTACGTCGTCCCGCAGCTGTACTGGCCGCAGGGCTTCGCCACCGCCGACTACGCCGAACTGGCGCCGTGGTGGGCCGAGGAGGTGGCGGGCACCGGCGTGGACCTGTACATCGGACAGGCCGCCTACCGGGTGGGGGAGGACGGCTGGCAGGGCGCCGACGCGCTGTCGCGGCAGCTGGACCTCAACACCGCCCACCCCGAGATCACCGGCGACGTCTACTTCTCGATGAAGGACCTCGACGGCCGGGCACGCCAGGCCGTCGAGCGGGTGGCGGCCGACCACTACGCGCGCCCGGCGCTGCCGCCGACGGCGGACGACGCCCGCGGCGCGCCCGCGCCGGTGGGCGGACTGACCGCCGAGGCCGACGCCGAGGGGGTGACCCTGAGCTGGGAGGGCGGGGCGGACGACCGGATGTACGCCGTCTACCGGGTGCCCGCCGACGCCGACCTCTGCGCGCTCGCCGACGCCGAACACCTGGTGGCGGTGCTCGGCGGAGGGCAGCGGACCCACCGTGACGCCTACGAAGGCTCCGAGGCGGTGCGCTACCACGTGACCGCGCTGGACGCCTTCCGGGTGGAGAGCGCGCCCGCGGAGGGCGTCGTGGTGACCCCGGGGTGAGCCAACACCAACCTTCTGGTTAGGTCGGGGCGCAACGGGCCGGGTATCACCCGCCGCCGAACGGATAGAAACTTGGGTAGCGGGGCAGAGTCGCAGACGCGCACCGGTGCTGGGTCCCGGTCGGTGAAGGAGGGCGCCATGTCTTTGCGGGAGAACGAGCGGCGGATTCTGGCCGAGATCGAGGACCGGCTCAGCGCCGACGACCCCGAGCTCGCCGAGGTGCTGGCCTCCTTCGACACGGACGACTACAGCGCCTCCGAGGAGGTCGCGGAGGCGTGGAAGCCCTGGGCGGTGTGCGGCGCGATCGCGATCGTGGTGGTGGGGCTGCTGGTCGCGCTGTTCGTGGCGGTGCCCGGAGCCGAACGGGAGGGGGAGCCCGCGCCCGCCGACCGTCCGGGCGGCGGGGTGTCGCAGACGCTCACGCCCTGAGCGCGGGCTCCCCGGCCGGTCCGGAGAGCCCGCGCCCGCACCGGGTCACAGCCCGGCGAGGAAGCGCCGGGCCAGTGGCGCCGCGGCTCCCGCGCCGCTGCCGCCGTCCTCGACGATCACCGCGAAGGCCACGTCGCCCTCGAAGCCCACGAACCAGCCGTGCGCCGGCATCTCCTCGTCCTCGACGTACTCGCCGTACTCGGCGGTGCCGGTCTTGCCGTGCACCTCGCCGGTGAAGCCGACGTCCTCGGCGGTGCCGTCGGTGACGACCGCGCGCATCATGGTGCGCAGCTGCTCGGCGTGGTCGACCGGCACCGGCTCGGGCCGGTCGGCCGGGGCGGGATCGGTGACCAGCACCGGCGCACGCCAGTGCCCGTCGGCCACGGCCGCGGGAACGGTGGCCATGTGCACCGGGGAGGTCAGCATCTGGCCCTGGCCGATGCTCATGGCCGCCAGCAGGGTCTCGTTCTCCGGGGTGGGGAAGGTCGGGGTGAAGGTGGGCACGCCGAGGTCGAGGTCGCGGTTGAAGCCGTAGCGCTCGGCCGCGGCGACCAGGGAGGGGGCGTCCAGCCGGGTGACGACCTCGGAGATCAGCGCGGTGTTGCAGGAGGTCGCGAACGCCTCGGTGACGCTCTGGGCGCCGTAGGCGGCCTCTCCGGCGTTGCGGAACGGCCAGCCGCCGACGTCGACGGTCTCGGCGCAGTCCATGGTGGCGTCGGTGCCGAGCCCGGCGCCGAGCAGCGCGTCGTAGGAGACGATCTTGAAGGTCGATCCGGGAGGGTACTGGCCCTCCAGGGCGCGGTTGAACCCTCCGGGGACGTTGGCCACGGCCAGGACCTCCCCGGTGGAGGGGCGGATCGCGACCAGGGCGGTCGCCTTGCTCTGCCCGATGATCGCGTTGGCGGCGGCCTGCTGGACCTCCAGGTCGATGGAGAGGGTGACGTCCTGTCCCGGGGCGCCCTCGACGGCGCCGACGACCGCGGAGTCCTCCGGTTCCTCGACGGGGTCCGCGCCCTCCTCGACCACCTGGATCAGGGTGGTGGGGGTGCCGGCCAGGCGCGCCTGCAGGGAGCGCTGCAGACCGCTCTTGCCGACCGGGTCGCCCTCGTCGTAGGCGGGGCCCAGTTCCGCGACGTCCTCGGCGGTGGCGGGACCGACCTCGCCGACGATCATCTGGATCGACCCGGAGACGTCCGGGGTGTCCACGGGGGTGCCGTCGGAGGCCAGGACGCGGCCGCGCTCCCCCCAGGTGTCGGAGCGCGCCAGGGTCTGGCCGGGGCCGAGGGCCGGGTGCAGCGCGGCGGGGCCGAAGTCGACCTTCCACTGTCCGTCGACGCGTCGCAGCGGCAGTTCGCCCTCGTAGGTCCACTCCCCGGTGTCGCTGAGGGCCAGGGTGGCGGTGAACGGGGCGGTGGCCGTGTCGCCGTCCACCACGGCCTCGCCCGCGGTCACCTCGACCGACTCCACGCCCAGGTTCTCGGCGACCGCGGAGTGGAGGGCGGAGGCGTCCCCCGAGACGGCCAGCCGGTCCAGGGCCGGGTGGTCGCCGGAGCTCCAGGCGGCCACGTACTCGGCCACGGTGTCCTGGGGGTCGGAACGGGAGGCCAGGTACCAGTAGACGCCTCCGCCGACGAGGGCCACGACCAGGACCGCGGCCAGGACGGCCAGGAGCGGGCCGCGCCGGGCCCGCCGCGGCCCGCCCCTGCGGCGGTGCTCGTCCGCGGCGTCGTACGGGTCGTCGGGAGGGTGCCGGCGGCCGTGCCCGGGGTCGTGACGGCGGCCAGGGTCGTGGTGGAGGTCGTCTTCGGGGCGGTACCCCTGCTCGGAGGAGCGGCGGCCGAGTTCCGGTGCGTACCGGGGCCCCTCGCCGGGGTCGTACCGGCGGTGGTGCTCGGCCGGGTGGGGGCCGCGCGGGGGGTCGTACCCGCGGCCGGGGGCGGGATCGTGGTGGAGGTCGCCCGGCGGTCCGTGCCGACGGCGGGGAGCGGGGGGAGGCTCGGGGGGAGAGGGACGTTCTCGGGACGTCCGTTCGTCGTCCGCGCTCAAAAGTCGTCCTTAGGGATCGGGGTCGGGGAGGAGAGGCCCCGCGAGCAGAGGGGACGCGGGACGGGAGAGGTGTGTGGCTGGTGCGGCGGTCGCCTCTCGGCACAGGGCACAACGCGGCTCCGAAGCCGTGCGGGCGAGCCGCGGTGTGCGGGCCGCACGCGGTATTCCGCGAAGGCGTGGGTTAGAGCCCGGGGGACACTTGCTACCACACCAGCCAAGCAGAGACTAACCCATCGTGACGACCGCGGGGAGCGAAGCGGGACGACGGAGCGTCTCCGGCCGGTCCCGGGTCCGGCGGATCCGGGGCGTCTCCGCCCGGGAGCGGACCTCGGTCCGCCGGCGCCCCCGGGCGCGTCCCAGCTCCTCCCCGTACCGTTCCAGCCGCTGCCGCCCCTTCCCAGGTGGTGAACGGGACGCCGCGCGCGTGCGGCAGGCGGATCAGGGCCTCGAGGTCCGGTTCGGCGGCGCGCGGCGGTGCGGCGAGGCGGGCCGCGGCCTCCAGGGCGTCGCCCTTGGCGTGGCCGATGAGGCCGACCGGGCCGCGTTCGATCCGGCCGGGGCGGGAGGGGCGCGGTCAGCCGTGCGGCGCCGTCACGCCGCGGGAGCCGTCCGCCCCGCCGCCAGTTCGGCCTTGACCGAGGAGGCGAACCGCGCCACCCGCTCCTGGCCGGAGAGCTTCTGGATGGCGGCCATCACCGCCTCGGTGGCCTCCCGCCGGGCGCGCGCCCGGCCCGCCTGCCCCTCCCACGGGGACAGGTCCACCGGTTCGCCGAAGCGCACCCCGATCCGGCGCAGCGAGGGGATCCGGCGTCCCGCGGGCATGATGCGGTTGGTGCCCGCCAGGGCGGCCGGGACCACCGGGGCGCCGGAGGACAGCGCCAGCCAGGCCAGTCCGGTCTGCCCCTTGTACAGGCGGCCGTCGGGGGAGCGGGTGCCCTCGGGGAAGATCCCGAACACCTTGCCCTCGGCCAGCACGGCGAGGCTGTTGTCCATCGCCTCCTGCGCGCTCTGCCCGGGGCGGCGGTCCACCGACAGCTGGCCGATGGCGCGCAGCGCCCGGGTGAAGGCCCGCTGCGCCGGGTTGCCCTCGGCGAACAGCTCCTTCTTGGCGATGAAGACGATCGGCCGCGGCACCACCACGCCCAGGAACAGCGGGTCGAGGTTGGACAGGTGGTTGCAGGCGAGGATCACCGGGCCGTGCGCGGGGATGTGGTGCAGGCCCTCCACGTGCAGGGGCCACAGCGCCCGGGTGGTCGGAGCCACGATCACCTTGGCGGCCTCGTACAGCGTCAGCGGCACGGCCCGTTCCCCCTCGCTTCACCCTGTCGTCACCCGCCCGTGGCCGCGCGGGGCCACGATCGACCGCGCGGAACTCTACCGGTCGCAGACAACGGCGCGGTCACGGAGTGCCGGGAAAATCCTCCCCGGCATCTCGCGCTACAGTGGTCTAGACCTATCGGGGAAGAGACGAGGATCCGTACCATGGCGCGTCTGATTGATGTCAGCCACCAGATCGTGGCTGGTATGACCACCTACCCGGGACTTCCCGCCCCGGTCGTCGAGGACCACCTGTCGTTCGAGGAGTCGCGGGAGGACTACGCCTCCGGCACCGAGTTCCAGATCCGCCGCATCTCGATGGTCGGCAACACCGGCACCTACCTGGACACTCCCTCCCACCGCTACCGGGACGGCTCGGACCTGGCCGACCTCCCGCTGGAGAAGGTCGCCGCGCTGCCGGGACGCGTGGTCGACGCCGTCGGCCGCGGGGTCGGCCCCGAGGCCTTCCGCGACCTGGACCTGGCAGGGCGGGCCGTGCTGATCCGCACCGGCTGGGACCGGCACTGGCGCACCGAGGCCTACGGCGGCCCCGACCACCCCTTCCTCACCGAGGACGGCGCCAAGGCGCTGGTCGACGCCGGCGCCGCCCTGGTGGGCATCGACTCGGTCAACATCGACGACACCTCGCCCGACAGCGGGGGAGCCCGTCCCGCGCACTCGATCCTGCTGGCCGCCGGCATCCCCGTGGTGGAGCACCTGTGCCTGCTCCACCAACTGCCCGAGGAGGGCTTCCAGTTCTTCGCGGTCCCGGTGAAGGTCCGCGGCATGGGCACGATGCCGGTCCGCGCCTTCGCCCTCGTCTGAGGCCCGGGGAGGGGCCGCCCCTCCCCCTGAGGGGGCCGCGGGTCCGCAGTCCCCGGCGGGCCCCGCTCGGCTCCGCCGGGGCGCCCCGCCCCCTCCGGCCGGGGTCACGACTGCGGGGAGTCCCGGCCCGCGGCCGCGGTGCGCAGGGCCGCCGCCAGCGCCCGCACCTCCATGACCAGCCGGGGGTGGTCGGGCATGCTGGGCAGCGCCCCCAACCGGGGGGCGCGCCGCTCCCGCAGCGCCGCCGACAGCTCGTCGAAGGCCAGTCCCAGCCGCTGCAGCGTGATGTGCGTGGTGGGCGGCACGTCCTCGGCCGCCAGCGTCGCCAGCGCCAGGTAGCCGGTGCGCTGGGCGGCGATGACCACCGGCCACAGCGGGGCGGTGTGCTCGGCGCGCGGCACGTCGCCCACCGCGCTGTCGTAGACGCCGCGCAGCCGCAGCAGGTCCGCGCGCAGGTCCCGGCGCAGCCGGTAGCGCTGCTCCGGACCGAGGCGCACGTCCGGGTCCAGGGCCTCCAGCAGCACCCGGCGGCTGGTCCGCAGCGTCGTGGCGATGGTCTGGGGCAGGCGGCTCGCCGAGGCGCGCCGCCACAGCAGCAGCGCCCCCGCCACCCCCACCAGCGAACCGACCAGGGTGTCCACCATGCGCTCGCGCACCAGCAGTTCCACCGGGTACGGCGCGGCCGTGTACGCCAGCAGCAGCGCCATCGGGGTCAGCGCGACGCTGGCGTAGCAGAAGCTGCGCGGCAGCACCGTCTGGGCCAGCCCTTGCAGCAGCGCCGCGACCGCGACCACCGCGGGCAGCGGGAGCGGGAGGGCCAGCAGGAGCCCGCCGAGCACCACGCCGACCGCGGTGCCAATCGCGCGCTGGGCCGACCGGTTGGCGGTGAGCACCACGTTGCCGCCCTGCAGGACCGAGGCCGCGGTGACCGGCACCCAGTAGAACCGCTCGAAACCCAGCAGGATGGCCAGCAGCCCGGCGGCGGCCACGGTGATGCCCATGCGCAGCGCGGTCGGCCGGACCAGCGACTCGCGGCTCCACCCCGAGCGCAGCGAGTCCAGCAGCGGCGGGGTGCGCCGGTCGTACAGCTGCACCCCGCGCCCCTCCACCTCGTGGTCGAGCCGGCGGGCGCTGCGCGCGGTGCGCGCCAGCAGCCGGTACAGCCGCGACTCCGGGGAGCGGGGCCGCAGCCCGCGGTGCACTCCGTCCAGCCGTTCCGGGGCGGGCGAGGCCTCGGGCCGTGCCACCGCGCGGGCCAGGTCGTCGGCGAAGTCGGCGACCACCCCGGGCAGGGGAGTGGTGCGGCCCAGCGTCACCTCGGTGGCCATCAGGTGGATGTCGGAGACCCAGCGCAGCAGCGCGCGCAGCCGGGCGGCGCGCGGGCTGTCCCGGTAGCCGCGGGTCTGGGCCTGGAGCACGATCCGCCACGCGGCGGCGACCGCCAGCGACGCGTCGTGCTGGGCGTGGTCCACCCGGGGGGTGCCCACGGCCCGCAGCAGCGCGCCCAGGTGGCGGAAGGCGGCGGCCACCGCCCGCTCCTCGGGGCGGCGGGAGCGCAGCAGCGCGCCCGACATGGACACCAGCCAGCCGATGCCCGCGCCGATCGCGGCCACCCCCGTGTGCTGGGGAACCGCGGCGGTCCCGCCGGGCACGATGGTGGCGATCGCGCAGACCAGGACGAAGTAGAACGGTCCGGGGGCTTCGACGCGCAGCGACTGGCACGCCCAGGTGGCGGTGCCCGCCACCGCGCCGATGGCCAGCGCCGCCGACCACGGCGAGACCGCGCTGAGCGAGCCGACCGCGACGCTGGCGACGAACCCCGCCGCGATCAGCGCCAGCGAGGCGGCCCGGTGCGCGTAGGGGGTGTTCCGCTCGTACAGCGCGGTCATCGAGCCCAGGGCGGCCAGTGAGCCGAGGGACGGGGAGAAGAGGGCGGCGACCAGGCCGAAGGAGAGGCTCATCGCGATTCCGGCGCGCAGCCCCCGGGTCCACCCCCAGGGGCCCGGGGCCAGACCGAAGACCGCGCGGAGGTCGAGGCGCGGCCGGGGGCGCTCGGCGATCCTGGCCCGGATCCGGGCGGGCGGCCGCCCCTGGGGCGGGGGACTGCTGCTGTCGTCCGTTTCCTGACCGTTCACGAGGCCCATGCTAGAGCCTGCTTTTTTGGTGATTTGCCGGCCTTGTCGCCTTTCGGAGGTGGGAGTGCCACGCAGGCGGGACGCCCGGGGCGGGGACGGCGCGTGGTACGGGCCGCGGGGCGGCCCCGACCGTCGGCGCCCGCGGGGCCGGCAGACCTCGGCGGACGTCCGGTGGACGCGGGCCGCGCCACGTCGGTGCCACGGCGCGGCACGCTCACCGCCGCCCGAGGCTCGGGGCTCAGGATTGGTCCGGCGGGTCCTCTCCGCGGCGGTGGGCCCCGGCGGGGCGGTCCGGTTCCGCGGCGGCCGCGCGCAGGCGGCGGAGTTCGGCCAGGGCGTCGTCGAGCTGGGCCTCGGCGCGTTCGGCGCGGCGCAGGGTCTGGGCGCGTGCCTCCTCCAGCGCGGCCAGGCGTTCGGCGGCGGCCTGCCGGGCCTCGGCCAGCGAGGCGGTGAAGGCGTCGCGTTCGGCCTTCAGGTCGGCGCGGGCGGTCTCCCGGACCCGGTCCAGTTCCGCGGCGAGCCGGTCGCGCTCGGCGAGGGACTGCTCGGCGCGCGCCTCGGCCGCGTCGCGGGCGGCGACGGCCTCGGCCAGGCGCTCCCGGAGCCGGTCCAGTTGCTCGGCGAGGTCGGCCCGCTCGGCGGCGGCCCGCCGCTCGACCTCGGCGACGCGCCGGCCGGCCCGGTCGCGTTCCCGCGCCACCAGGGCCTCGGCCTCGGCGCGGGCCCGCTCCACCTGCTCGCGGGCCTCGGCCCGCGCCGCGTCCCGTTCGGCGACGGCGGCGGCCGCCTCGGCGGCGGCCGCGTCGCGCTCCGCGGCGCGCTCGCGGGCCTGGACCAGGGCTTTCTCCCGTTCGGCCAGGGCCTCGTCCCGTTCGGCTCGCGCCGTGTCCCGTTCGGCCAGCGCCGCATCGGCCATGCGCTCGGCCGCGCCCGCCGCGGCGACCGCCGCTTCGGCGGCCTCCCCGGCCCGCGCGGCCTCGGACTCGGCCTCCCGGCGCGCCCGTTCGGCGGATCGCCGCTCCTCGTCGGCGACCAGCCGGGCCGCCTCGGCGTCGGCGACCTGGCGTGCCGCGGCGATCCGGGCCGCTTCCACCTGGGCCTCGGCGGCGGCCGGATCGGTCATGGTGGTGAAGGCCGCGGTGGCCTCCTGCAGGGTCGCGGTGAGCTGCTCGGCCTGGACCGCGAAACGGGTCAGCAGGTCCTCGGCGCGCAGTCGCGCAGTGGTGATCGGGGCGGCCTCGGCGAGGGGGGCTGGGGGCGGGGACGGGACGGTCCCGTCGGCCGGTCGCCGGGGTGCGGTCTGCTCCTGTGCGGCCTGCGCCTCCTGTTGCAGGCGCTGGCGTTCCCGCCAGGCGCGCCACCGGGTGTGCTCGGGAAGGTCGCAGTACTGCGGCGGGCGTCCCGGGGAGGAGGGGCGGACGACAGGACGGGTGCACCCGGGGAAGTTGCACAGGGTGGAGTCGGTTTCGGCCACGCCGACGAGCCTAACGGCTCCGCACGGGACCGGTGGGGCCATCGGCGCCGGCGGCGCCCCGCGCGGGCGGTCGGTACGCGCGGCGGGCCGCGACACGCCGGAGGCCGAGGACGTCCGCTCCTCGGCCTCCGGCACAGCCCCGCCCCGGGAGGGGGATCGGTCGGTCAGTCGTGCGGGCCCGCGCCGATCCGCGAGACCATGGTGGTCACGAACGGGCGGAAGCCCTGGCTCTCGTAGAAGCGGATGGCCGCGGAGTTGCCGGACACGGCGGGCAGCTCCAGGTCGCGCACGCCGATCTCGGCGAGCTGCCGGCGGACCTCGTCGAGCAGGCCGCCGCCCACGACGTCCAGGGAGTGATCGGGGTGCACCGACAGCGTCTGGACGACCGCGACCCGGTCGCCCCGGTCCCAGGAGCCGTGGTATTCGTCACGGACGGTCACCATCGCGTAGCCGACGTCGACCCCGTCGCTCTCCGCGATGACGGCGATCGTGTCGGGCTCGGACAGCCACTCCACGTAGCGCCGGCTGCGGCGGCGCCACGACTCCTCCACGCTCACCGAGCCGAGGAGGTCTTCCAGGTGAGAGGCGATCGTCGTGTGCTGCCGGTGCAGGGCCCCCCACAGCTCGGCCAGTTCCGCCACCTCGAAGGGACCGATGTAGCGGAAGCGCAGCACGCCCGAAACCCCGGTGTGGGGTTTGGTCTCCAACGAAGTTTGCATCTTTTTCTCACCTGTCCCCGATGTGGTGATGTGTTGCGCGCAGCGGCGATCGTCCCTTTCGATGCCGGTCTGAGCGTTGGTTATGAGCCTACTTGCCGGTTTGGGGAGTGCTGCGCCAGGGGGAGGAGAAAAGGG
>Ga0079224_100003643_pt1 | contig 19539 bp, 19 predicted proteins | sample Stecom2015_FD_80414 | JGI IMG/M metagenome (GOLD analysis project Ga0079224, IMG submission 80414) | Agricultural soil microbial communities from Utah to study Nitrogen management - Steer compost 2015 | ecosystem: Environmental > Terrestrial > Soil > Agricultural land | place: USA: Utah... | reverse complement strand
GCCGGAAGGTCCAGCACGTCGATTGCGATGGTATTGTTCTCGTAGGCGTTCAGGCCAGTGACCAACAACTTGCCATTGGCTCCGGTCCGCCCGACGACGTTGTTGCGCAGCTTCACCGGCACTCCCGCTACGCCCTCGGTGCTCACCGCGGCGAAGCTGTCATGTATCTCGCGCGCCGCGAAGAGCGCCCCTTCGGACAACACGAGGGACCCGGAGGCACCGGCATAGCCGCTGACCTGGCCATCGCCCACCCGCCCGCCCGCGATAACGCGCCCGTGATCGCCGAGGTACTGCACTTCGCCCGCACCCCGCTGGCGACCGTCGGCGTGCTGGACCTGCGCGCGCCAGCCGAAGCCGCCGTCCTCCGGGATCGATGCAGAGGCTTCGAGACTGCCATACGTCGTATCGCGATCGCGCTGGACCGAAGCGCTCGCCATCGATCGGTCGCCCAGCCGGACGCTGATCGTGGCGAATACGCTGCGATAGCGCGAATCTTCGAGATCCGCGGTGGCTTGCAGGTTGAGGCCGACATTCCGTCCAATAGACTTCGACCAGTATGCGCTGACAAAGCGCGAGCGCGGCTGTTTGTCGAACTCGAGATCGACGTAACTCGTGCCGAATGTACCAAAGCGGCGGAGACTGTGGCTGACTTGCGCAGAGATCGACCGGCGTGGCAGCGGAGACTCCTCAAGCGCCGCCAGATCGCGAAATCCACGAGTGGCCCTGGCCAGATTGAAAGACACGTTGGTTTGGCGATCGGACCAGCTATAGCCGACCGTATACTTTGTCCCGGACGAATCGCCCGTGCTGCTGTGCGATAGCGACCCCGAGAAAACTCCCAACTGCCCTGCACGCCAGTTTCCCCCCAAGCCGCCGAGAACCAGTTGTGGGCTGGCTTCGCTATGCGCTTCGAGCGTCAGCCGGTCCGTCATCCCGCGGCGGATCGTGCCGCTCACAAAGGGATCGGGCGCGTAGTCGAACGACCGGATGCCGTACGCACGTCGAAGAAAGCCCGCTTCCACGGTCCAGTCTGCCAGGCCGCGGCGGAGCAGCACGGGCGTGTGATACAAGTCGAACGCCACGGTGCTTACCTGGCCCAGCGCATCGGTGATCACGACTTGACCGGACCCGGCACCGGCACCCCCGGCGGGCGTGGCAATCTGGAATGGGCCCGGCGGGACCTCCCCCGTCGTCTGCTTGAGTCCGTCGACATAAAGCTCGACCGTGGAGGGCAATGCCGTCTCACCGAAGAACTGCGTCAGGGGCGTGGTGACGATGTAAGGCTGCAATCCGAAGTCGGTGCCGATCTGCAACCCGCCGAAGCGCGTCGAGCGCGACCAACCGGTCGCAGCCGTCAGACTGTCTCCCGCCGTCGCGACCAGCAGTCGGTCTGGAAAAGACACGGTAGCGCTCGAATCGAGGCGAACCGTTCGCGCCGACCAGTCGCCTGCGGAAGAAGCCGCCTGAGTCAGGAATGTGGTGCTGGCGACACCCAGCGGCGTGAAGGCGCGCAGCTCCGAGAAAGCGCTGGCGGTGCGGGTGCTTCCAGCCAGGCCGCCGAAGATGCTGTAGTTATAGACTAGGCCCGTGCCGCTTACCGCCTGGGCGCCGGAGGGAAGGGATGTCCCGACGAGGCTCACATCCCCGCTCAACAGCGAAACCGGAACGGTGATTCGCAGCGCCTGGCTGGCGACGACGTATTCGTATTCAAGGCCGGACACGTCGGCCAGACGAATTTCCTCGGACACGCCGGGGGTCACGGCCAGCCCGAGACGCTCGAGCGTGCTGCGCGTCGCCCAGAGATTCTGGCCACGCATCGTGAACTCGGCGATCCCGAGGGGAACCGCGTTGACGCTGGTCTCGAGATAAAGAACCATTTCGCCTGCGACGGACGACGGTGCCGGGGGTTCCGCGAGCTCCCCATGGTCTGCACTGCTGGACGGGTTTTCTGCTTCTTGCGCTTTCGCGGCGATGGGACATGCCACGAGAGCGGCCTCAGCGAGAAGAACCGGCCAGAGGCAGCTCCTGCTGCGTCTCTTGACCATTGATCCTCACCTCGAGCCTGCCCGCGGGCGCGGTGGCGGGCCACGGTTCGGCGGTGCCCCAGGTGCGGGTTGCGCCGGGAAGGGCGTAGCCGAGCAGGCCAGGAGCCAGAACCGTCTGGCTTCCATCGGGCCAGCGAATGGAGACATCCGCGATTTGAGCGTGTTTGAGACCGGCATTGGCCACGCCGATACCGATCTTGCCGTCCGCCTCGATCAGGCTCCACGTCAGACTCGGTGTCGGCTCGGTTCCGGCGGGCTGGATGAAGACCGGCAAGGAATAGCGTAGGATGAAGTCGATCCCTTCGCTCTCGTCGCGGGCGACCGGAAGCTCGTCTATCACGATGCGATAGGCGTCCTCGGCCTGGCCCTCGGCCGGAGCCGGCTTGGTCCGGATAACGCGCACCAGTTGCTGACCGCCCGGCTCCAGCACGACCATGGGAGGGCTGATCACGAGGCCCGTCGAAGGGTCGAGCATGTCCCCGTCCGGGCCTTGCCGCCAGTGATAGACGCGCACCTGGGCATGGACGGTGTAATCGCCGACGTTGCTCAACGTCAGCCCGTCGGCCGTTTCTCTGGCCGTGAGAGTGACCGTGACAGGAGAGACCTGCAGCCCGCTCGCGTAAGCTGGCACGGACGCGAGCAGGCCCAAGGCGCCTGACATGATCGCCAGGTGCAATCTCGTCACGGTCCTCGTCACCGCCTTAGTAGTTCACGTTGACAGTAACCGTGTCCCTATAGGAATCGGCGGTGAAGTTGGCACTCGACGCGAGCGCGTAGACGTTGTGCGATTGAGCAGCCCCAGAACCGCTGCCGGCAACGCCGTTGCCCTCACTGAGGGTGGTGGCAGTATTGCCCCAGGCCGCGCCGCCAAGACCAGCCGTCTGCTGCAACTGGTAGGGAACCTCGTCGGTATTCCCCGCGGTGGTCGGAGCCATCGTACCGCTGCCGTCAGTGCTTCCTCCAGACGGGGCCAGACCGATGAAGTAGGGCGTACCCTTGGTGCACGTTACGGAAATGGCACTGCTGCCGGCAATGTTAGTCGTCGTGGAATCAACTGCGCCGAGATCGATGTTGGATCCCGCACCGGCGGTCACCGAGCAAGTCTCTTCGATTGTCAGGAGAACGTCGAAGGTGCCGGTTGCGGTAGCAGCATTCGCCGCCGTGCCGGTCAGCATCATCATGGTAGCAAATGCGACGCCGAAGGCCCGAACATTCGGGATGGCTTTCAAATTAGTCATGGTATAACCCCAGTTGCGACCCAGTCTAATGCGGGTTGATGAGGTTTCGCTAGAGGCCTGGCGATGTATGGGCTATGAACTATTGGCAGCCCAGTCGCATTCCTTCACCTCCCCAAGTGGTCGTAAAGGGCAGGCCGGCGATGCGTTTCCGGGCCTCGCCGATTGAAATTATGGGCCGCCCGTGGCTAGTCCGATGAATCGGAGCGATGGCGATGCCGCACATCGGGAGCGAACGGGTTGCGCAGAGCGACATCCGCTTCCGATTGCATCCGTTCCAGCCAGTACTTCTCGCATGCGTTCCGCAACGGCTTGGCAACTTCGCCCGGCTAAGCCACTCTTGCTTCATCCCGGCTCTAACGGGACGACGGTCCTGGGAGAGACGGGCGTGCGCAGGTCATGGAGGTTCTTGGCCCTCTCATCCGCTCTCGTTGGCGCGGTTCCCTCGCCCGCATCGGCTGACAGCCGCACTGCCACTTTTCGCGTGATGATACGGATTCTGCCTAGCTGCACCGTCTCAACGGGCGATCTCAAATGGGGCAGCGTGTCTGGCGCAGCACAAGATCAAGCCGGAATCGCCGTCGACTGTTCCGAGAACAGGCCATGGTCCGTAAGCCTGAGCGAGGGGCTCGCAGCGGGCTCGGCAACGACGAGACGGGCGTTGGCGTCCTCCGGAGATGCTGTCGACTACGCCGTCCACGCCGAAACTTCGGACTCGATCGTGTGGGCCGACCAAGCCATTTCAGGTAGTGGACCGGGGTTGATCATTCCGGTCGCAGGCCGGCTTCCAGTCGATCAGCTACCCCGTTCCCGCATAGACGGCGACACGATCGCGGTAACGGTCACTTATTAGGATCGCATTGTGCGATCGGACCGCGAGTTCGCCATAATGGTGGCGAGCGTGCGCGACGGCGGGCGCCAGCGTCTCGGTGTAGGCGGCTGCCGCATACCCCGGGAAAAGTTTCACGAGCGGCAATCCCTTTTTTTCGGGCCTCTGGAGCCATGCGGCGTCCTGCCATGTTTCTTCACCTGAGCCAGCCAGTGATCAAAGATGGATGATCGTGTTCATATTCGCACCATGCCGAGAAGAGAGGCCATCACGCTGGTGATGTCATCATGACGATGTTCGCGTTTGTAACTCGCGCGCCGCTTCATGCTGAGACGGAGGGAGATTTCGTCATTAGCGGGGGTTGCCAATACTCCCGGGCTGTAGCCCGCCAGGAGAACGAGACGACACTGATATTGTGCGATACCGCCACGATTAGCGCCGGCCCCGCAGGTGCCGTGATCGATTTCGGTCAGCGGGGATGGGGTCGGTTGTGCAGTTCGCGGGTGAACTGGCCGACAGCAGAACGACCGTATCGCGGATAACGCTTCGAGACGGCAACTCGCGCGCGGCGACCGGGACCTGTGAGATATTCCATCGCGGCGACGGCGAGATTTCCCGGATTGGCTGTCTGGCAAGAACGGGCTCCAGGTGGATCGCCGCCAACTTCATACCATCGCGCCTGTGACGGCGAAGCACCGCAATCGGTGCCTAGCGGACTGGCAGCTCTGGGCCGTTGGAGACTGCGGGATCGGCGCAGTCGGCGAGCCGAAGCGCCCGGCCTGCTGGCCTGACCGCAAAATGCAGGCTGTCAGGCAAGCCGCCTTGCGTGGCGAAAGCGGGCGTAGCGATTTAGCAAGTCGTTGATCAGCTGATCCCGGCTGAAGCCTGTGACGTCATGCGGCTGGTCCCCCTCCGACGTATGCGCAATGGCACGGAAATGCCGCGCTTCCTCTCCGTGGTTCGCGCGTGCTTCGGCGAATGCAAAGCTCGGCGTGCGGAAGCGCCGTGCACGCACAGTGTAGCAGAATTTGCCATACTCCCCGTGCGCAATGGTGAAGTCGAGACGGTCTTCCTTCTCCTCGATATGCGGCGAGAGGCTGCCTTCGCGTATCTGCTCTACGATCGCTTCCAGCGCCGGCCGCACCGTATCGGCCAGGAAGTCCGCGATATCGTGCTTTTCATAGAAGTGGGTGATGCTGCTCAGGCGCTGTTGCCAGTTCAAGCCGGCCCCCGTCGCCGGAGGTGCTTCGGCGGCGATCGAAAGATCGATCGAGGATCCTTCGCTTTCCGTTTGGAGCGCCCGCAACAGTCCATAGCAAATGAACACCATGATGACGGCAAACGGAAGCGCACTGGCGATGGCCGCTGTCTGCAGCGCTTGCAGGCCGCCGCTGACGAGCAGGACCGCCGCGACCAGCCCCGCGCAGACGGCCCAGAAAATGCGCTGCCAGACCGGTGGGTCTTGCGCTCCGCCGTTGGTGATCATGTCGATTACCAACGCACCCGAATCTGCCGACGTTACGAAGAAGGTGATGATCAGCAGCGTCGCAACGCCGGACGAGATGGCCGAAAATGGCAACTCCGCCAGGGTTTCGAATAACGCCACCGGCATGTTGGTAGTGACCGTCTCTGCGAGCGGGGCGATTCCACTCAAGTCCAAGGCAATCGCGGTGTTGCCGAACACGGTCATCCAGAGGAACGTGAAGAGAGCGGGCACCAGCAGCACGCCCCCGACGAACTCGCGGATGGTTCGGCCGCGGGATATGCGCGCGATAAACATCCCTACAAAGGGCGACCACGAGATCCACCAGCCCCAGTAGAACAGCGTCCAGTCCCCCAGCCAGGGATTGGGTTCGTAAGCGTACATCCGAAAGGTTCGCTGGACGACAGTGCCGAGGTAGGCGCCGACATTCTGCACATAAGCTTGCAGCAGGAAGATCGTGGATCCGGCGAAGAGGACGAACAGCAGCAGCGATACCGCGAGAATGATATTGAGCTCCGGAGCCGCTTGATCCCGGCATCGAGCCCTGCCGCGGCGGAGATGGTGGCAAGTCCGGTGATGCAAGCGATCAGGATAACCTGGGTTAAAGGACCGGTGGGCAGGCCAAACAGGTGGCTGAAGCCAGCATTGACCTGCAGCGCGCCGAAGCCGAGCGAGGTTGCCACACCAAACATTGTGCCGAGCACGGAAAACACGTCGATCGCATGGCCGATCGGCCCGTGGATCCGGTTGCCGATCAGCGGATAGAGCGCCGAACGGATGCTGAGCGGCAGCCCCCGCCGGAAGGCAAAATAGGCCAGCGCCAGTCCCACTACGATGTAGATGGCCCAAGCGTGCAGGCCCCAATGGAAGAACGTCAATGGCAGCGCCTCTCGCGCGGCCTCGACCGTTCCTCCTGTACCCACCGGCGGAAGGGTATAGTGCTGGATTGGCTCCGCCACGCCGAAGAACAGCAGGCCGATGCCCATGCCGGCGCTGAACAGCATCGCGAACCACGACAGGTAGCTGTATTCGGCCTCGCTGTCGTCCGGGCCCAGCTTCACGTCGCCGTAGCGGCTCATCATAAGGAAGATGACGAAGAACAAGAACCCGGCGACCGCCAGAATGTAGAACCAGCCGAAATCGAGGATGATCAGCGACTGCACGGCGGTGAACAACCGCTCTGCCCGTCCCGGAAAGACGGCGCCGAACAGTCCAAAGGCGAGGATCAGCCCGGCTGACACAAAGAAGACCGGCGGGTTGACCTTCATTCGGGGCGAGCGAGCTGAGGGAGCCGCCTCTGTCAGAACTGGTTCGCTCATCTACGTCTCAGCCCGATTGATGCGCCGTCCCGGCAGTAGCTGGCATTATCAACGGCCCAGCGAGCCGCTGGTTGCAGACCCTGTCCATTCAGACTTGGGAAGAATCCCCGAGCACAAGGCCCCGTCGCAGGAGTCTTGCGCTGAAGAATCGGGCTAGCCCTGTCGGATGGAGCCCCTGATGCTCCCGATCGCCTGACCCGCCGCCTGTGTTCAACGGGTCCGCCCAACGCGGACCCGCGGCTGATCACCGTGGCCAAGGCGCGTTTCCGGTTTAGGCCTTTCGCGTCACCAGGTAGCTCTCGTCGTTGAACCACAGCTCGCCATGTTGGCGCAGCACGCGCCGCGTGGCGTCGAGGTAGGCCGACGTGCTCATCGCCTCGGACAGGCGCTCATCGTCGATCTGCGCGACATACGTCGCGGCATTCCAGGCTGCGAGCAGCGTCGAGGTGCCGATCGTCGTCTCGGCGTCGATCTCGTCGGGCAAGGTATGCATCTCGTAGCGAAACAAGGCGCGCGAGTCGGGGAGCGGCTCGAACGAGAACGCGGCCGCTTCTGCACCCAGCGCCCGCCGCGTGGCGTCGAGCAGCATGCGGCGCGAGGTCGTGAACGGGTCCTCGTCCGGCCAGATTTGCTGGACGATCTCGAGCGCCGGGTCGTTACCCGCGGAATGGATGCCCAGCAGCCGCCCGCCGGGCCGCAGCGCGCGCGCCAGCGGCGCCAGCACGCGGCGCGCCTTGAAGCCCACCTCGGCCCTGAGCCGGAACGGCTGGCTGGCCAGAATCAGGTCGTAAGCGGCCCGCGCCGCGCCCTGGCGCGGAATAACCGGATCGAGCACGAAGCGACGATCTTCGCGGTAAAGCACCACGACCGCCGGCGTCTCGGGCAGCAGGCGTCCACTCGTGGGATCAAGCCGGGTCCGCCAATTCCTATCGAGGAACGGCTGCAGCTCCAGAATCTGCCGCTCGAATTCCGCGGTAGTCGAGCCTTGGAGCGGCAATTCCAGCCAAGCCTCCTCGGCATCCGGCGACGCCGGCTTCAGCCAGGGGGCATCGGCGTAGGGCAGGTTGGTCAACGCCAGCACCAACTCGGGATGCTCTAGGAACCGGTCGGGCATCTTGTCGAGCGTCAGCCGGATGTCCTCGAGGCTGATTTCCTTGGCGGCGATGTAGAACGGGACCCATTCGAATCGCCGATGCATCGAACGGAGCACGCGCGAGAGCACCGTCCCGTCGCCGACCCCGGCGTCGAAGAACCGCAGAGCCGGCGGCTGCGGCGAGAGCGTTTCGAGCTCCTTCGCCACGCGCTCTGCGATAACCCATTTCTCCGAGCAGGTGTTGACGAACATCAGATACTTTTGCCGGTTGTCGTAGAACCGGAAGTTCGATCCGCCCTGAGCGCCCGTGGTGGTCATCATGGCCCCTCTCGCTAGGGGGGTATGCCCCGCGACGATGGCCGACGGCAAGTCCGCTCGACAGCCACGCGGCGGGAACCGGGCGCAGCGGCCAACCGTCGAGGTGGGGTGGTAACTGCCCGCTCCGCCTCTATAGGGGCACCGCGCGCAATCGGCGGAAACTGGGATTCGACAATGGCTGGCTACAAAGACCCTGACTTCAACGAGCGCCGGGCGGCCTCGCAAAAGGCGCGAGAGGATGCGCTCGCCCGGCTCAAGGCTCGCCCGAAGGTCGACGAAACCGAATTGGCGCGTCGCCGGGCCGAACGCGAGGCGCGCGATGCCGCGCAGGCCGAAAAGCGCCGCGCGGCCAAGGAAGCGAAACTCCAGGCAGAAGAAGCTGCCCGCGCGGAGCAGGCCCGGGCCGATGCGGAGGCCGAAGCCTCGGCTTCGGCCGCGGCTCAGCTGACCGAAGAAGAACGCAAGGCTGCCCGGGACGCCAAGTACGCGGCCCGCAAGAAAAAGAAGGCCAAGCGTTAAAGCATTGTGACGAAATCTGCACCTCCCCCGCTCGTCCTGAGCTTGTCGAAGGACGCTGGCGCGGCGTTCGCGGCCACACCCTTCGACAAGCTCAGGGTAAGCGGGTCTTGATGCGGATTTTCAGTCCGTTGCTCTAGGCGTTGCTCAGCGGGCGCAGACTCCGCCGGCCGCTCATTCCTTCGCGAAGGGGTTCTTCGGGCTCCGCAGAGTCAGCCGGACCGGCACCGCGCCGAAGCCAAGATCCTTTCGGATGCTGTTGATGAGGTAGCGCTCATAACTCGCCGGCAGGTCGTCGAGCCGCGTGCCGAAGACCACGAAGCTCGGCGGGCGGGTCTTGATCTGCGTCACGTAGCGCAGCTTAATCCGGCGGCCGCCCGGAGCGGGGGGCGGATTGGCTTCCATCGCCTTGTCGAACCAGCGGTTGAGCGCGGCGGTCGGGACGCGCCGGCTCCACTGGTCGCGCAGCTCGAAGGCGGCCGAAAGCATCTGGTCGAGCCCTTTGCCGGTCATCGCCGAAACGGCCAACAGCGGCACGCCCTTCAATTGCGCCAGTCCCTCGTCGAGCGCGCCCCGAATGCCGTTGAACAGCGACGAAGCATCGCCGGTCCCGACTTGTCCCGCGACGTCCCACTTGTTGATCGCGACCATCAGGGCGCGGCCTTCCTCGAGCACAAGGTTGGCGATCTTGAGATCCTGTACCTCGAGCCCGCGGGTCGCGTCGAGCAGCAGCACCACGACTTCAGCGAAATCAACCGCGCGGCGCGCATCCGCAACCGCGAGGCGCTCGAGCTTGTCGTCAATCCGGGCCTTCTTGCGAATACCGGCGGTATCGATCAGCTTGATAGGGCGGGCCTCGCCGGTGGCCGGATCATTCCATTGCCATTCAACCGCAATCGAGTCGCGGGTAATCCCCGCCTCGGGTCCGGTCAGCAGCCGGTCCTCGCCGAGCAGGCGATTGATCAGGGTCGACTTGCCGGCATTGGGCCGGCCGACGATCGCGAACTGGAGCGGCCGCGACGGATCGTCTTCGTCCTCGTTCTGGTCGTCTCCCGCCTCATTTTCGACTGGCTGCTTGTGCTCGATCAACGGAAGCAGCGCTTCGTAAAGGTCGGCCACCCCTTCGCCGTGCTCGGCCGAGACCGGCACGGGCTCGCCGAGCCCGAGTGAATAGGCTTCGAGGATGCCCGACTGGCCCGCGTTCCCTTCCGCCTTGTTGGCGATCAGCACCACCGGCACTTCCTGCTCGCGCAGCCAGCGGCCGATCTCTTCGTCGAGCGGAGTTAGTCCGGCACGGGCATCGATCACGAACAGCGCGGCGTCGGCGCCCTTGAGCGACACTTCGGTCTGCGCGCGCATGCGGCCGGGCAAGGTTTCGGCGTCCTCGTCCTCCCAGCCGGCAGTGTCGACTGCCTCGAATTCGAGCCCCAGCAAGCCGGCGTGACCCAGGCGCCGGTCGCGCGTCACGCCGGGCCGGTCGTCGACCAGCGCCAGCTTCTTGCCGACCAGTCGGTTGAACAGCGTCGACTTGCCGACATTCGGCCGGCCGATGATGACCACTTGGGGAAGGGCGCCTGCCATGCCGCGCAGGTGGCCGCTAAGGGGGCGATTGGCAAGCTTTACGGAGCTGACCTCAATTCCATTCGTGCTGAGCTTACGATCAGGATTTGGGCGCCGGGATCACCAGCTCCCGGTATTCTCCATGCTCGCCCACGGCTCTTGCGGCGGCAGGTGCCCGTCCTGCAGCAGCTCAATCGAGATTCCGTCGGGCGTCTTGACGAAGGCCATGTGCCCGTCGCGCGGGGGGCGATTAATCGTGATGCCGGCGTCCATCAGCCGTTGGCAGGTCTCGTAGATGTTCTCTACGCGGTAGGCGAGGTGGCCGAAATTGCGCCCGCCGGTGTACTGTTCGGCGGGGTTGCCGTCCTCGGGCGGCCAGTTCCAGGTCAGCTCGACTTCGGCGATATCCTGCTGCCCCGGAGCGGCGAGGAAGTAGAGTGTGAACCGTCCCCTCTCGTTCTCCATTCGCCGCACTTCCTCCAGCCCGAGCAGCTTGAAGAACCCCAGCGTTGCGTCGGGATCGGAGATGCGGATCATGGTATGGAGATATTTGGTCATGCTAGCCTCGCTCAATTCATCGCTATTCAAACACGGTTCATCGCCATGTGAGAAATTCGCCCGCGGCGGACCCATCCGCCTTTGGAGCTTCCCAAGATGCCCGACCCTAGCCAAGAGCAACCCACTCCCGCCACCGCTTTCTGGCAACGGCCGCAGGCGAAGACCGTGTTGGCCGCCTCGGCCATCCTCGCCATCGGGCTGATCGCGGGCGGCTACCTGCTCGGCGACGGGCTGACCCGTGCCCGCGAGGCTGATCGTTCGGTTACCGTGCGCGGCCTTGCCGAAAAGGATGTCACCGCGGACCTTGCCACATGGACGATCGCCTATTCCGCCAGCGCAGACGACATGGCCACCGCCCAGGCGAGTGTCGATCGCGACACCGCGGCGATCCGCGCGTTCTTCAAGGAACTCGGCTTTCCCGACGATGCCCTGCAGCCGACCGGCGCCAACGTCTCGAGCTTTACTCAGGACGGTGCGCGCACTTTCACCGTTCGCCAGCGAATGACCTTGCGCACGACCGACGTGGAGCGCGCCCAGCGCGCCGTGCGGCAACAGTTCGACCTCGTCCGGCGCGGAGTCCTCCTCGAGGAAGGCTCGGGCATGGCCTACACCTTCACTAAACTGAACGACATCAAGCCCGAAATGGTCGCAGCAGCGACGAAGAACGCGCGCGAGGCGGCCGAGCAGTTCGCCGAGGACAGCAACACCGGGGTCGGCGGGATCAAGCAGGCCACGCAGGGATATTTCGAGATCAATGCCCGCGATGGCGACGGCGGCGGTTGGGGTGTAGCGGACACCCCGTTCAAGCAGGTCCGCGTTGTCACCACGGTCGACTTCTACTTGCGTTGAAGCAGGAAAGGCCCGCGCCCGTCGCCGGCGCAGGCCTTTCGGATCCATGCGCGCTTAGAACGAGACCGACAGTGTTCCGACTAAAGCATCGTTCGAAAAGCTGTCGATGCTCGCGCCTTCCACCCCGATGTAACTTACACCGATCGAAAGGTTCTCGGTTGCGCTGAAGCTTGCGCCAAGAGACCAGTCAAAGCCACCGCCGGTGCCGGATCCCGTAAGCAGTTCGGGTGACAGCGCACCATCGGTATAACCGAGGTGGGCGGAAAGCGAGACCGGTGTGTTCGGGACTCCGACTTCCAGGTCGGTATAGACATACAGGTTGTCGTCCCCGCCGAGCGAATCTTGCTCCCAGGCGTAAGCCGCGCCTACGGTCGCGCTGGCGGGCCCGAACTCGACCGAGACCGAGGCATAAGGCTCCCAGATGTTCCCGTCGCCGACATTGCCGTTGGGATAAATGTAGTAGAGAATGCCCACATCGACCGAAACAGCCGAACCGACCGGACCGGACCAGCCGGCATAGACGTCGAGTTCCATGTTACCGAGAACAGGGCTGTCTTCGATGCTCGAGCCCCAGGTTCCGACATAGAAGCCGCTCGAATGGGCGACATCGATGCCTCCTTGAACGGCGAAATCGCCATCAGAGAGCGAGAGGCCGCGGAAACGGTAGTCGGTAACGATAGCGGTGTTGCCAGACACGGTGACCTCACCGGTCTCTTGTGCGAGTGCCGGTGCAGCAGTGAACACAGATCCGGCAATAACTGTTGCAGCCAGAAGGCCGCGAACGGACGTAAGCATGGGCAGTTCCCTCGTGATTGGGTGTAAAACTGTTGCTTCGTCCCACCTGCGTCTCGTGGGCCACCCTCGTCGTGGGGTGATCTCCGCGATCCGCCCGCTAAGTGCAATTAGATGCTGCAGTGCACAAGAAAAACGTGACAAATCGCCACAATGCGGCTGGCGTGTGTGATATCAATGTCACATTCAGCGGAGCGACAGGCCGGGTTCCGCAACGCTCGCCGCGTCTTGCGCACTGGCGCAATGCAGCTAGAGGGTTGGCAAGCTTCCATGCTTCACACACTTCGACAAATCTTCGCGCGTTCGTCCGCGCCGGCAGCGGCCATCCCCGCTGGTGAGCGGGTCTATGCCGTCGGGGACATCCATGGGCGGCTCGACCTGTTCAAAGCGCTGGTCAAGGCGATCGATGATGACGATGCGGCACACCCGTCAGCCGAGACGACCGTTATTCTGCTTGGGGATCTGGTGGATCGCGGGCCCGACAGCGCCGGAGTTATCGCGCTGGCCCGCGACTGGCAGCAACTGAGGCGCGTGCGCATCCTCGCCGGCAATCACGAGGAAATGTTTCTGCGCAGCTTCGCCAGTCTCGAGACATTTCGGCATTTTCTCCGCCACGGTGGCCGGGAGACGGTGCTCAGCTTTGGCGTGGATCGCGCGGATTTTGCGAAGGCCGATCTCGAAGCGGCCCAACAACTAATGCGCGACGCCGTTCCTGCCGCGGATGTCGCATTCGTCCAAGGGTTCGAGGATATGATCGCGATCGGCGGATACCTGTTCGTCCACGCCGGAATCCACCCTAGCAAGCCGATCGAAGAACAGGAGAGTCATGACCTGAGGTGGATTCGTGAACCCTTCCTATCCCATCCGGGGCGTTACGACCGCGTGATCGTCCACGGCCACACGATCTGCGAAGCAGCCGAAGATTGTGGCAACCGGATCGGTATCGACACCGGCGCTTTCATGAGCGGCAGGCTGACGGCGATAGTGCTGGAAGGCACGGAGCGCCGCTATCTCGAAGCTGTCGAAGGCGAGGGTGGTAGGATCGCGACAACCCAACTCGCAGCCTGATTTGGAAAATTTGCCAGGGGGCCTGTAAGCCGGGTTCTGTCCCGCGCGCGGTATCCCGGTAGGGACCGGCCGCGCAGGGGCAGCCATTCATCTCGGCGACGGATTGCTCCGCCGCTCCAGCAACCAACCCGGGCCTCTCGGAGCGAAACACTCCTGCCGTTGTCCCGAAGAACTCAGGCGCGAGACCCCTATTCGGTCTTGCTCCAGGTGGGGTTTGCCATGCGAACCCTGTTACCAGGGCCCCGGTGCGCTCTTACCGCACCCTTTCACCCATGCCTGTGCCTCACAAGAGGCCATCGGCGGTCTACTCTCTGTGGCACTTTCCCTCGGCCTCGGCTTAAGCCTACGCCGGGCGGGCGTTACCCGCCACCTTCGTCTCGTGGAGCCCGGACTTTCCTCGACCTCCGTCAGCTCGTCGTGAGCTTGGCGGAGGGCGCGGCTGCCCGGCCCCCTGGCCTGTCCTATCTAGTCCGTCCCCGATCTCGATCCAAGAGCAGCTGGAACAGGATCGCGCGGACTTCTCCGTCGATCACTCCATCGATTTGTTTAGGCCGCCAACGGCGTTGAAATGCCTCCACGGCCTTGCGGCCATCGGTGATGTCATAGCCGAAGCGTTCCAACGCGAGGTAAAAGGCACCGTCGTTGGAAAACGGGTCGCCTAGGTGCAGCTTCGTCGGCTGCGGCAGGCAGAGCCGGCATTTCGCCAGTCGATCCCAGGGAAACAGCTCGCCCGGATCGATCTTGCGCGCTGGCGCGACGTCCGAGTGTCCTACGACATTGGCGCGCGGTATGTCGTGGCGGCCGAGGATGGCGTGGAGCAAGGGCACCAGCGCGTCGATCTGCGCGTCGGCGAATTCGCGGTAACCGAGCGCGTGTCCGGGGTGGTCGAGTTCGATGCCCACGCTGGCAGAGTTAATGTCCTTGTGTCCACGCCAGTAGCTGGCGCCGGCGTGCCAGGCGCGCTTGTCCTCTTCCACCAGCCGAACGACTTCGCCGTGTTCGGAAATGAAATAATGCGCACTGACTTTTGCGGCCGGGTCGGTCAGGCGCTGCAGCGCCGCAGCGCACTCCATTTCGGTATAATGGATGACAACCATGGTCACCGGGAGTGCGCGCTCGTCCCAGTTAGGCGATAGGAGCTCGCGGTGGACGAGCTCTCGATCCATCAGGCGACGCGGTCCGGCAACACGGCCCCCATCACCAGAGCCTCACCGCTGATTGCATATTGCACTCCGCCGCCAACTTCCTCAGCGAGCAGACGGATCATGTGCGCGGGCGCTGTGCGGCCCGACAACTCTGCAATAGCCAGGCTGCCTTCGAGCGCTTTGCCGATGTTGGTGTCAAATGCCACGCGAGGCCCGGCGGCACGGACGGCGATCTCGGTCGCGCCCCCGCGGCGCTCGGCGCCAACCGTGAGCGAGCCGCCGCGCACCAGGGCGTCGATCGCGATCGCCGCAAGATTGAGCAGCACCTTGACAGCGGGTTTGGGTAAACTGGAATCTGCCACCCCCCATTCGAGTTCGATTCGACCGTTCGCCTTTACCAGAGCGGCAATAAGTTCCTGCGGCTCCTGTGTCGGCACCTCGTCTCCGAAACCGCCCGCCGCCCCATAGGCAAGTCTGAAGAACTTGAGTTTGTCGGTGCTGATCTGGGCGCTCTGTTCGAGCAGTTCGAGACAGCGGCGGCGCATTTCCGGATCCTTCTCGCCCGCTAGCAGCTCGAGGCCATTGCTGAGGGCTCCCACAGGGCTGAGCATGTCGTGGCATAAGCGTGAGCAGAGAAGCGCGGCGAGGTCCGTGGATGATGTCATGGGGTCGGGGCTTAGCGTTCCTCAACCTCATAGGAAAGCGGCACGAACCCCGCTTCCTCGTCGCGCCAGAACGCAACGCCGTTTTTTCCAACGATCGCCCAGATCATTCCATCGCCCGCACCCGATGCTCGGTCGACCGCGGAAGGCTCTGGCGCTCCCCCGGGGTGCGAGTGGTAGTACCCCGCGATCTGAGGGCCTCCGCAACGAGCGTCACGGTGTGCATCGATTAGCGCTTGCGGATCGATCTCGAAGCGGCAGCGCCGGTCTTCGGCGACGTTGTCCGCGCTGCGGGCGTGCGCGATTAGGCCGCTGTCGCCCAACAGGATGCCACAGCATTCGTCGAGCCCGGCCCGGTTCGCTTCCGATACCATGCGATCCATCGCCGATCTTGAGACGCGGAGTTTCATTCCCATCTGCTTCTAGCATGGGGGGCGGCGAAATCATCGATGGTATGCTCGAAGGGGGCCAGCGTCTCGACAAGGCGCTTGCTGAAGCCAGTGGCATTTCGCGCGAGCGAATCAAGGCACTGATCGCTCAGGGCCGCGTCTCAATAGAGGGTATCGAAGCGGTTCAGCCGAGCGCCAAAGCCGCGCCCGGCGCGCGTTTCCGCATCGAAGTGCCCCAGGCCGCCCCTGCCGCTGCGTCGGCGCAAGACATCCCACTCGTCGTAGCATTCGAAGATGACCATCTTATCGTTGTGGACAAGCCCGCGGGCATGGTCGTGCACCCCGCCGCCGGGAACCCCGACAAAACCCTGGTCAACGCGTTGCTGCACCATTGCCGGGGCCAACTTTCGGGCATCGGAGGCGTCGCAAGGCCGGGCATCGTACATCGCATCGACAAGGACACGTCGGGCCTCCTCGTTGCCGCCAAGAGCGATGTGGCGCACGAGGGTCTGGCGCGCCAGTTCGCCTCGCACGACCTCGAACGGGCCTATCTGGCCCTCTGCAACGGATGGCCTAACCCGCTTTCGGGCACCATCGAGAGCCGAATTGGCCGCTCGGATGCCGACCGCAAGAAAATGGCAGTCCTGCCCAAGAATTCGTCGCGTGGAAAGCACGCTGTGACGCGCTATCAGGTGCTCAGGAAGTTCGATCATTGTTCATTGATCGAGTGCCGTCTGGAGACGGGCCGAACGCACCAGGTACGCGTTCATCTATCGTCCATAGGCCACGCGCTATTGGGTGATCCGCTTTATGGGCGATCGAACCCGCTGCTGCGCGACATACTCAGACGCCTGAACTTCCATCGACAGGCGCTTCACGCCGCGGTGCTCGGGTTTATCCATCCGGTCTCGGGCGACCAATTGCGCTTCACCAGCGACCTGCCGCCGGACATGAAGGAACTTATCGACGAAACCGGTCATTCAAATCGATGAATTGCTCACCAAAAGGTGACTTACTCGTGTATAGCAGAGGGTAGATGTGGCCGCGCCCTGAGGGATGCCCAGTCGGGGTCCCGCGAACCGGCGGTCGACAAAAGGAAGGTCAAGGGAAGTAACGTGAGCAACACCAAAACCACCAGGGCATTGAGCGTTCCAGCGCTCGGAGGCGAGCAGAGCCTCAATCGATACCTGGCAGAAATCAAGAAGTTTCCGGTTCTGACGGCGGAGCAGGAATATATGCTCGCCAAGCGCTACGAAGAGCATGAGGACTCGGAAGCAGCAGCCCAGCTGGTCACTAGCCACCTGCGGCTCGTGGCCAAGATCGCTATGGGTTATCGCGGCTACGGCCTGCCGGTCAGCGACCTCATTTCCGAAGGGAATGTGGGCTTGATGCAGGGCGTGAAGAAGTTTGAGGCCGATCGCGGCTTCCGCCTCGCGACTTATGCGATGTGGTGGATCAAGGCCTCGATCCAGGAATTCATCCTCCGCTCGTGGTCCCTCGTGAAGATGGGCACGACCGCGGCGCAGAAGAAGCTGTTCTTCAACCTGCGTCGCATGAAGAAGCAGCTTGAAGCTTATGAGGACAGCGACCTCCATCCGGACGACGTGACCAAGATCGCGACCGACCTCGGCGTGCCCGAGCAGGAAGTGATCAATATGAACCGCCGGATGATGATGGGCGGCGACGGATCGCTCAACACCCCGCTCCGGGGCGGCGAGGAAGGTTCGGGCGAATGGCAGGATTGGCTGACCGACGACCGCCCGCTGCAGGACGAGACGACGGCCGAGGCCGAGGAAGCGCACATGCGGCACGAGATGCTGACCGAAGCGATGGACAGCCTCAACGAGCGCGAGAAGCACATCCTCACCGAGCGGCGCCTGACCGACAACCCGCAGACGCTCGAGGAATTGAGCCAGGTCTACGACGTCAGCCGCGAACGCATCCGCCAGATCGAGGTGCGCGCGTTCGAGAAGCTCCAGAAGGCGATGCAACGCATTGCCGGCGAAAGGTTGCTGCCAGCGGCGGCCTGATCGCAAAACCTGGTCACCACCAGCAGGAAGGGGCGGGAAACCGCCCCTTCTTTTTGCCGCGCGCTCGGATCAAGGCGAATGCCCTCTTTCGACCACCTGGGTCGGCAACCCATTGAGGACATTCGGAATACAGCATGTAAGCTTCCATCCTTGACCTCTCTCTTCGGTGCATCAGACCCCGAAGGGAACGCCCGTCGCAGATTGCGCGTACAGGCGGCGGCGGTTAGTTCCGGCCAATGCTCCGCGTACTCCGTTTCCTCATCCTCGCCATCGTCTGGTTCATCGGCATCAGCTTCGCGCTGGTGATCGTCTATCGATTCGTGCCCGTGCCGGTCACCGCGACGATGCTGATGGACGAGCACGGGATCACCAAGGACTGGACCCCGCTCAGCCGGATCGACCGCAACATGGTTTCGGCGGTGATCGCAGGCGAGGACGGAAAGTTCTGCAGCCATGACGGCTTCGACCGCGAGGCGATCGAGGAGGCCATTCGTCGCAACCAACAGGGCGGGCGCATTCGTGGCGGCTCCACCATCAGCCAGCAGACCGCCAAAAACGCGTTCCTGTGGCAAGGCGGGGGCTATTTCCGCAAAGGGCTCGAGGCCTGGTTCACGCTGCTGATCGAGAACATCTGGGACAAGCGGCGGATCATGGAAGTCTACCTCAACGTCGCTGAGACGGGCATCGGCACTTATGGCGTGGAAGCGGGCGCGCAGCGCTATTTCGATCACTCCGCCGCGAGGCTGAGCCGGTCGGAAGCGGCGCGTATGGCCGCCGCCCTGCCGCTGCCGAAGGAACGGCCGGTCGTGAACCCGACCGGCTTCACTCGCCGTTACGGCAACACGATTCAGGCCCGGATCGGCGTGGTTCGGCGTGACGGGCTCGACGCCTGCATCTATGACTGATCCGGATGGGAGCCGGACACTCGCATAGTCACGATCACGGGCAATCTCACGCGCCCGCGGACTTTGGCCGCGCGTTCGCGATCGGCGTCGTCCTCAACTCTGCGTTCGTCCTCGTCGAGGCGGGATTCGGGCTGTGGTCGGGCTCGATGGCACTGGTCGCCGACGCCGGGCACAACCTGTCCGACGTGCTCGGCCTGCTGATCGCCTGGGGCGCCGCCCACATGACCGCGCGGCCGGCGAGCTCGCGCTATACCTACGGCTACAAGTCCAGCTCAATCCTCGCTGCGCTGGCCAACGCCGGGCTCCTGCTCATCGCTTTAGGCGCGATCCTGTTCGAGACGATCGACCGCCTGTTCGATCCCGCGCCGGTAGAGGGCTGGACGATGATCGCGGTCGCGGGCGTCGGCATTTTGATCAACGGAGGCACCGCGCTGATGTTCATGCGCGGACGCAAGCACGACCTCAACATCCGCGGCGCCTTCCTTCACATGGCGGCCGACGCGCTGATCTCGGTCGGCGTGGTCGTGGCCGGCGTCGGCATTCTGCTGACTGGCCAATGGCTTATCGACCCGGTGACCAGCCTGGTGATCGTGGCAATCATCGGCTGGGGCACCTGGGGTCTGCTCAAGGACAGCGTGAAGATGGGGCTGCTGGCGGTTCCGGAAAAGATCGACGAGAGCGCGGTGCGCAGCTATCTTGCTGGGCTGCCCGGCGTGGCGGCCGCGCACGACCTGCACATCTGG
>Ga0079224_100003642_pt1 | contig 19542 bp, 17 predicted proteins | sample Stecom2015_FD_80414 | JGI IMG/M metagenome (GOLD analysis project Ga0079224, IMG submission 80414) | Agricultural soil microbial communities from Utah to study Nitrogen management - Steer compost 2015 | ecosystem: Environmental > Terrestrial > Soil > Agricultural land | place: USA: Utah... | reverse complement strand
TCCCCCCCGCCCACCGCCGCCCCCGCGCACACCCCCACGCCCTCAAACCCACCCCCAACCAGCACGCCGTGAAAGCCACGCACATCCCGCACGCCGGCCGACCCACGGCCCACCAGCACGCCGTCAAACCCACGCCCGACCAGCACGCCGTCAAACCAGAGGAGGCATGCGTGTCTCGGCGTTTTCGGGAGCGTGCGCGCCAGGGACGGCGCGCCCGCAGCCTCCATGGAGGGATTCACGGCGATCCCGAAAACGCCGAGACACGCATGCCTCCGCCCTCGCGGCGCCAACCGAAGGGCGCCCCCAGCGCCAACCGAAGGGCGCCCCCGCGGCGCCAACCGAAGGGCGCCCCCGCGGCGCCGACCGAAGGGCGCGCCGCGGCGCCAACCGAAGGCCCCCCGGCCCCCGCGGGGCCAACCGAACGGCCGCCTCCGCCCCCGACCGGCGGCTCAAACCCGATGCTGCGCCCGCAACAACCGATACGTCCCGAGCACCTTCCGATCGAGCTCCTCCGCCCGAGCCGTCATCGCGAGCGCCCCGAGCGCCCCCAGCCGAGCGATGTTCGCCCGCACCTGCCGCGCATACCCCCGCGCCGCGAGACTCCGATACGGATCGAGCCAGTCGCGCGCCTCGCCGTCCGCAAGCGTCGCGACCTCCGCGCCGAGCAGCCCGATCATCATCGGCAGATGCTTCGGCGCCAACAGCCGCGCCGCCTGCGCGAGACGGCCCGTCGAGCTCGACTCGTACAGATCCGTCAGCACGATCGCGAGGCAGCGGTGCCGAACGAGCCGCCGCACGCGCAGCGCCGCCTCGAGGGCATCGGACTCGATCGGATGCGGCTCGAGGCCGGCGAGCGCGCGGCGGATCTCGAGCACGCCGCCCCGCCCGCGGCCCGGCGGCACCACCCGCAGCGGCTGATCCGCGAACACGACGAGGCCGACGCGGTCGTCGCCGGACGCGCAATACTCCGCGAAGCGCGCCGCGAGATTCACGTAGTGACCGAGCTGGCTCATGCCGTCGAACTCCGTACGGCTCGTGCGCCCGGCGTCGAGCAGGATCATGATCTCGAGGTGCTGATCCTCGCTGTACACGCGGGTGATCAGCCGCGACGTGCGCGCCGTCGCCTTCCAGTCGATCGTGTGGCGCGGATCGCCGCTGCGGTACTCGCGCAGCTGATGCAGCTCGTGCCCGCCGCCGAGCCTCGACTGCGGCGCCGAGCCTGCCTCCGCGGAGCCGGTGATCGTCGCGCGACGCCCCAGCGTGTCGGGCAGGACCGCGCTGCGCGTGCCCGTCGCGACATTGCGCGACCACCATGCGAGCCCGAGCGGGCCCAGCACCCGCACCGGCAGCTGCGGCCAGTCGTGCCAGCCGAGCTCGGTCGCCCTGACCGCGACCGGCAGGCGCGCCGTGCCGCGCGGCGGCAGGCGCATCTCGCAGGCCTCGAGCGGCGGAGGCTCGGCCGGATCCCGCACGCCCGCGGGCGAGTCCGCGTCGTCAGCCTCGACGACGCCGTCGGGGAGGACCGGCAGCGTGCGCAGCGTCAGCGCCCGCCGCGACCGGTTCCCGAGCTCGAGCTCGATCGGCTCGACGCGGCCGAGAAACAGCCGCTCGGCCGAGCACCACCCGGCGGAGACCCCGCGCCTGCGCACGGCGGCGAACTCGTACGTCAGGCCCGCGACGAGCAGCGCGACGACGAGCCGCCACCACGGAAACTCGCCCAGGCTTTCGCTCCACGTGCCGGCCACGCCGAGCAGCGCGGCAGCCACGAGCGCGACGACGGCGAGCGGCGTGAGGTTCACTTAGGCCACGGCTTCGCGGGGAACGGCGACGGCGTCGAGGATACGCGCGAGCTCCGCGCTCGCCGTCACCCCTTCGAGCACCGCATCGGGCGTGAGCGCGATGCGGTGCGGAACGACCCAGCCGGCCACCCGCTTGACGTCGTCCGGAATCACGAACTCGCCGCCCCGGAGCGCGGCCTCGATCCTGGCGCAGCGCGCGAGCGCCAGCGCCGCGCGGCTCGACAGCCCCAGCGCGATGCTCGCGCTCTGCCTGGTCGCCGCGACCAGGTCCAGTATGTAGCTCGTCAATGCATCCGACACGTGCACGGCGGCGAGCTCCTCGCGAGCGCGCGCGAGCGCATCCCGGGGGAGCGTGGCGACCTCCGCGGTATGCCGCGGATTCTTACCGGGCAGGACGTACTCGGCGAGGATCCGGGCCTCGTGCTCCCGCTCCGGGTAGGTCATCTGCACGCTCAGCATGAAGCGGTCGAGCTGCGATTCCGGCAGCGGATACGTGCCTTCGAATTCCCGCGGGTTCTGCGTCGCGACGACGAGAAAGTCCTCGGGCAGCCGAAAGCGCTCCCCGTCGACCGTCACGAACCGCTCCTCCATCGCTTCGAGCAGTGCCGATTGCGTCTTCGGCCCCGCGCGGTTGATCTCGTCGACCAGCACGACGTCGGCGAAGAGGGGCCCTTCGCGGAACTCGAAGCGCCGCGTCTCGGAGTTGAAGACGTGCACGCCGGTGAGATCGGTCGGCATCAGGTCCGCCGTGCCCTGCACCCGCTTGAACACTCCGCCGAGCACGCGCGCGAACGTGTTGCTCAGCAGCGTTTTGCCGAGCCCGGGCGGCCCTTCGAGAAGCAGGTGGCCGCGGCCGATCAACGCGATCGTCATTGCATGGATCACGTCCTCCACGCCGTACACGATCTTGCCGAGCTCGCGCTGCAGCAAGCCCTCGAGCGCCCTCGCCTGCTCCGTCATCCGATCGCCTCTCTCGCCTTCCTCAACGCATTGTGCAGCCGCACCAGATCGACCGCCTTGCCGGCCGAAAGCGCGTCATGATAGCGGCGCAGCCGCTCGTATGTGGCCCGATCGAGCGTCGGCGTCGCGCGGAGCGCGTCCCACGGCGCCTCGTCGCCGCGCAGCCCGCGCGCGTGCTTCACGTCTTCGAACCATGCCCTGAACATCATCATCCCGGCATCGCGAGCGTTCAGGCGGCGGGCCATGAAGCCGCCGATGGCCTCGAGGAAATCGCGTTGCCGGGGCCCGCTCCGCCGCGAGACAGGCGGCGCCAGCCGGTTGCTCGAGCCGACGACGTAGACGAACCACGCGCCGATCAGGAACCACAGCGAGCGATGCAGGCGCGGATCGCCGAACAAGGCGGAGGCGTCGTAGATGACGGAGAGGCCCTGATGCATGTCGTCGAAGATCACCGCGCCGTCGCCGCGAACGTGGTGCCGCACGGCATTGGCCAGAAAGCGGCCGGCATCCGACTCGGCCACCATGTGGTTCGTGAGGATCGCCCCGCTCGCGACGACGATGATGTGGCCGTTGCCGAGCCGTCGTTCCCACGCGGCGTCGAGCCCCGACGAGCGCTCGGTCGCGAGCCTGAGCAGCAGCGGCGGCTGCGACTCCGGCAGAACCGGGCGCCACAGCGCGCTTTCCGAGTCGGAATAGCCGCGCAGCCGCTCTACGCCCCGCATCAGCGGATGGCCGTCGACGGGATCGAGCTCGACCGTGCTGCCGGCCGGGATCGGCGCCCGCCGCAGCGCGAGCGCACCCCGCGGCCGCTCGCCCTGCGGCGAGAACGTGAAGCCCGTCATGATCTGCAGGTCCTGCAGGAAATTCCGCGACGCGTTCGCGGGCGTCCACTCGGGCGTATCGTCCAGCGCCGCGAAGATCAGCAGCGTGTTGCCGCTGCGTATCCACGCCTTCAGGCTGTCGTGCTCGCGCGAGCGCACGGGCAGCAGGTGCGGCATGGTCGTGATCAGCAGATTGCCGCGGCGCGGGAGATCCAGGACGCGGTCCGATTCGAGCGAGATCAGCGTGTCGTACCGGTCGCGCAGGCTCACGACGCGAAAGCCCGACGACTCGAGCCAGCGGCTGACGGCGGCATAGCCGTTGCGGCCGGTCTCCGTGCTCACCGGCCGGCTGACCGGCCGCTCGTCAGGCTGAAACAGCATCGTGTACAGGATCATCAGCGCGACGATTGCGCCGGCGGCGGTGATCAGACGGTCCTTCATCGCGGATTCGCCGTGTCCTGCTCACGGTCTGCGTCGAGCTCGTCGAGCACGGCCAGACCCTGCGCGATCACGGGCTCGACCTCCGCGGGCTCGGGCCGCCAGCCGGCGTAGGTGACCCGCTCGGCGGCGCCGGCGACGGCCTCGAGCTCGCCGTGTGTGCGCACACCGAGCGTCGCCGCGGCGGACGCGAGCTCGCGGTGCGTGAGGCTGTCGCGAACGCGTTCGCCGAACCGCCCCTGGAGGCGCTCGAGGAGCAGCGTCAGCATCAGAACGGGCTGGCGCGCCGGGGGCGACCGCTTCACGGCTTCCACCGTGGGCGGCATGCGCTTCACCCAGGCCGGCTCGCCCCGCGGCGTGCGCCCGTTCCGGCCGCCCGCGTCCCCGCCGAGCACGCCGCTGACCCTGAGCTCGTTCACGGCCACCACCAGCACGCCGATCACGATCGTGACCGCGATGACGTAGACGATCATCCGCGCCCACTCTTCCGGGATCGACAAGCTGCGCAGCCATTCGATCAGGCCGCCGCCGCTGCTCGGCTCGTCGAGCCCAAGCTGCTTGCGGATCCAGTCGCGAAAGCGATCCCACAGCGACAGCTCGGCGACGGGCTGGAAAGGCCGCAGGGACTCGACGACCGCGTCGAGCTCCTCGAGCTCGAGGCCTGCCGCATACGGCCTTCGCTCGTAATGCGCCATCACCTCGACGAGGTCCTGGAAGGGCCGCGCCGTGAGCTCGCCCGGGCCGATCGGCGCCAGCGCCGGTGCCCAGTCGCCGGACTCGATCTCGCGGGCGAGGTCCGCGCAGACGTCCACGAGTCGAGGCGCGCCTTCCCCGGCGTCGGCGGACGCGGCCCGGAGCCGCGCGACGCACTCGGCAGGGGTGCTGCGCCCGGCCGCGTCGGGCTGCGGCGCGCCCGGGCCGGCCTCGATCCGCGCGCGGGCACCGCTCCGCGCGTCGTCCCCTCCGAGCTGGGCACCGGCGCCGACGGCGAACGCGAGAAGCGCGGCGGCGGCGAGAGCGAGGACGACGCCCGGTCGAGTCACGCTTCCGCCGCGGCGATCCGCTCCGCGATGTCGGCGCCCTCGTTGCGCAGCTTCGAATCGGCGTAGACGGCCATCAGGAGCGCGTAGAACAAGGGCGTCAGCACACCGCTGATCAGCGGCGCGACGACGAAGTCGATCTGCCACGGCAGGTCCGTCAGATCCGCCGGTCCGCTGATCGCGACGAATACCCCTAGAATGACGCCGACGAGCGCATACAGCACGAGGGCGACGATACCGATGATCGTGAGCAGGAGCGCCGTGCGCCACCAGCGGCCGCGCACGAGTACGAAGCTGTACTTGAAGCTTTCGATCACGCCCCGGTGCTCGGTGATCGCCGCGATGGGGGCGAAAATCAGTGCGACGGCGAGGTAGATGCCGGGGATCACGAGCAGCGAGCCGACGCCGACCGCGACGGTATACAGCACGACCACGCCGAGCACGACCGGAAACCTGCGCACGGCGATCGCGATCGCTTCACTCGCCGACAGCGCTTCACCGTGCTGAACCGCATGAATCCTCGCGACGACGGGCACCCACAAGAGCACCGACAGCACCAGGGTCGGGACCCAGACGATCACGGCCAGCGAGAGATCGAGCGGCTCGCCGGGAGTCGGCTGCACGATCCGTCCGGCCGGCGCCGACACCAGGGCGCCCAGGAACGCGAAGACGAACGTGCCCTTGAGTGCGTTCCGGTAGAGCGAGAAGCCGCTATCGAGCACCTCGCCGATCGGCTGCGGCGCGCTCGGTTTCGTATACATGATCCCCCGTCCTCATCGAATCCCGAGGCCAGCGGCAATATTTCATCCCCGCCGGTCGAACACAAGCAACCGCGCGACGATCCGCTGCAAGTTTTCGGCCTGATCAGCCCGCCCGGCGGATCGGGGCGGCCGTGCCGCCGGACGGCTCCTCGTGCTCGAGGGCCCGCCGCAACGCCTTGAAACGGCGACGATACTGGGCCGGCGTCAACCCCACCTTACGCCGAAACAGGCGCGAGAAGAAGCTCGAATCGCCGTAGCCGACCTCGCTAGCGATCGTGTCGACCGGCTGTCCCGTCGTCTCGAGCAGGTGCTTCGCCTCCTCGAGGCGCAGCGCGTGCACGTACTCGAGCGGGGACATGCCGGTCGCCCGCGTGAAGCGCCGCTTGAACGAGCGCTCGGCGAGGCCGCTGAGCCGCACCATGGCCGCGACGGGGGCCTCCTGGTCGTAATGGCGAGCTACCCATTCCTGGCAGCGGGCGATCACGGCGTCTTCCGTCTGCCGCCGCCGGGCGAGCATCGCGAACGGCTGCTGACCGACGTGATGCCAGTCGAGCAGGTGCAGCCGCGCCACCCGCATCGCCTCCTCGGGGCCTGCGAAGCGCGAGATCAGGAACAGAGCGAGGTCGTGCCAGGAGCTGCCGCCGCCAGCCATCACGAACCGACCGCCGCCCGAGATCACGAGCGCCCGATTCGAACGCACGCGCAGCCGGGGATACCGCTGCGCGAGCGCTTCGCAGTAGGCCCAGCGCGTCGTCACGTCGAGACCGTCCAGAAGGCCCGCCTCGGCGAGGAGCAGCGCGCCGGTGCAGGCGGTCGCGAACATCGCACCGGTCCGATCGAGCTGCCTGAGCCAATCGACCTCGCGGGGGTAGCGGCCGGTCACGTCCTCGTTCGGCATCACGGCGAGATCCGGGATCGCGACGACGTCCGGCCGGGGACAGGCCTCGAGCGGCAGCGACGGGCCGATCCGCAGGCCGTTGCCGGCGGCGAACTCGCGCCCGTCCGCGGAGACGATCAGCGGCCGGATCCTCGATTCGCCCGGCACGCCCTCGGTGATCATGCTCCAGTCCCGGCCGGCCGACTCGAGGATCTCGTACATGCCGTACAGGGTCGAGGCCGTCGACTCGGGCACCGCGAGGAGCGCGACGACGAGCTTTCCGGAATCGGGCATGGCACGAATGACGGGTTGTTGCCCTAAATGACTCTAACGCAGCTCCGCGGCCGGCACTAGGCTGCCGATCCTCGAATCATCTTGTAAGGAGGACCACGTCATGATCGAAGCGGCACCCAATCTGCAGCCCGATCCGGCCGGCGCAGCCCAGTTCTCGGAACGCCTGCTGAAGACGCTGAACGAGGGCGCCCTGTGCCTGATGATCTCGATCGGGCACCGCACCGGCCTCTTTGACACGATGGCGGCGATGCCGCCGTCGACGTCGGCCGGGATCGCGGAGCGCGCGGGTCTCAACGAGCGTTACGTGCGCGAGTGGCTCGGGGGGATGGTCACGTCGGGCGTCGTCGAGTACCTGCCGGAAGGCGGCCGCTACCGCCTGCCGCCCGAGCACGCCGCGTCGCTGACCCGCGCCGCGGGCGCCGACAATATCGCCGTGTTCGCGCAGTACATCGCCACTCTCGGCGACGTCGAGACCGACATCGTCGAGTGCTTCCGGAACGGCGGCGGCGTTCCGTACGAAAAGTACCCCCGCTTCCACGAGGTTATGGCCGAGGACAGCGGCCAGAGCGTGCTGTCGTCGCTCGAGACGCACATCCTGCCGCTGGTGCCGGGGCTCACCGCACGGCTCGAGCAGGGCATCTCGGTGCTCGACCTCGGCTGCGGGCGGGGCCTGATCCTGAACCGCCTCGCGCGCCTGTTCCCGCGCAGCCGGTTCACCGGCATCGACCTCTCGCGCGAGGCGACGGACTACGCGAACGCGCACGCCGCGGGCCTCGACAACCTCGAATACATCGCCCGCGACCTGAGCGATTTCGACCGGTGGGCCGCGCCCGCGGCGTACGATCTCGTCACGACGTTCGATGCCGTCCACGACCAGGCGCGGCCGCTGAACCTGCTGAAGGGCATCTACCGCACGCTGCGGGACGACGGCGTGTACCTGATGCAGGACATCCGCGGCACCGGCCATCCGCACAAGGACGTCGACCACCCGCTCGGCACCCTGCTGTATACGGTCTCGTGCATGCACTGCATGACGGTGTCGCTCGCGCAGGGCGGCGAGGGCCTCGGCGCGATGTGGGGCGAGGAGAAGGCGCGCGAGTATCTCACCCGCGCGGGCTTTCGCTCGATCGAGACGCGTCGGCTCGAGCACGACATCCAGAACAACTGGTATGTCGTGAGGAAATGACGCCGCGCGTAGAGGCGCCCGTTACGCCCGGTCCGTGAGCGGCACGTACGCTCGCGGACCGGGCCCCACGTACTCGGCGCTCGGCCGGATCAGCTTGTTGTCGGCCCGCTGCTCGAAGACGTGCGCGCACCAGCCGCTCACTCGCGCGCAGACGAAGATCGGCGTGAACAGCCGGGTCGGAATGCCGAGGTAGTGATAGGTCAGCGCGGAGTAGAAATCGGCGTTGGGGAACAGCTTCTTCTCGTCCCACATCACGCGCTCGATGACCTCGGCGACGCGAAAGAGCTCGGGACGCTCGGCCCGCCCGGCGAGCTCCCGGGCCATCGCCTTGTTGTACGCATTGCGCGGATCGGCCCTCCGATAGACGCGATGGCCGAAGCCCATCACCCGCTCGCGGCGCGCGAGCATGCGGCGGACCTCCGCTTCGGCCTCCTCGGGGGTCGCGAACCGCTCGATCAGCTCCATCGCGGCCTCGTTCGCGCCGCCGTGCAGCGGCCCGCGCAGCGCGCCGATCGCGGCGGTGACGGCCGAGTAGAGGTCCGACAGCGTCGCTGCGACGACCCTCGCCGTGAACGTCGACGCGTTGAACTCGTGCTCGGCGTACAGAGTCAGCGACGCGTCGAGCATCTTGCGCTCGGCGTCGCCCGGCCTGCGGCCGTGCAGCAGCTCGAGGAAGTGTCCCGCGATGCCGTCGGCCTCGATCGACGCCGGATCGACGCGCACGCCGTCCGTGTGGAATCGGTGCCAGTAGAGCAGCATCGACGGCAGCACGGCGAGGAGCCGGTTCGCGACGTCCAGCTGGCGGCCGAAATCCGTTTCGGGCTCGAGCTGGCCGAGCAGCGAGCAGCCGGTGCGCAGCACGTCCATCGGATGGGAGCTCGCCGGCATCGCTTCGAGGACCGCGCGGAGCCGCTCCGGCAGGCCTCGCAGCGCCGCGAGCCGGGAGCGGTAGCGCTCGAGCTCCGCCTCGCTCGGCAGCTCCCCGCAAAGGAGCAGGTACGCGGTCTCCTCGAAGCTGCCGCGCTCGGCGAGATCGCCGACATCGTAACCGCGGTACGCGAGGCTCTCGCCGTCGGCCCCGACCGTGCAGATCGCCGTCCGGCCGGCGATGACGCCGGCGAGGCCCGAAGTGTTGCCGTTCGCCGTCACCCGTGCGCTCCCGTCGAAGCCTGCTCACGGCGAGTGTACGCGGAACGGCCGGTCGACGCAGACGGGCGCGCTCGCCGGCCGGGCGCCGGCGAGGCGGGCTTACGGAGTACGGGCTGCTGCCCGGCGGCGACGGATCGTCGCAAGGGCACGGTGACGAGCCGACGAGCGGCGACGCTCGCGAATCGACGCCGGCCGACGGAAGGCGGCGTGAGGAGAGCCGCCGCGCCGTCGAGCCGACAGCGCGGCAGTGCGCGCTCCGCTAGTTCTGCGGCGGCGGTGCGGGCTCTTGCTCCGACTCGAAGGGATCGTCAGACGGCTCGAGACTGCCGGGCTCCTGCTGCTCGTCCTCCTCGATGATCGTCGGCTCGATCTCGCGCTCGATCGTGCCCGGCGATGCCGGCTCGGGCTCGTCGATCTGATCGCCCCGCCCGATCTGGAGGTCCGGCTCCGTCGCCGGCGGCGACCCCAGGTCATCCGAGGGCTCCAACGTATCCTGCTGCTGCTCGCAGCCCGCGAGAATCCACCCGGCCAGGCCGAGGGAAATCAATGTCAGTGTCTTTCGCATGGCGTCTCCTTCAGTCAGTCCTTGGGCTGTCGACTCGTTACGGCTCGAGCGTCCCGACGGTCCGAGCAATATCCATGCCACCCCCGGAAGCATCGCCCCGACGGCGAATTCGGTACGATGCGGCGACCGCACACCCCCAAATGGGTGTCCGGCACCGTTTTTCAGCGAAGGACGAGACACGATGAAAAGAGCTTGCGGCGTTCTCTCGCGTCGGAGCGTGCTGCTCGCGGGCATCGGCGCGGCCCTTGGCTCTGCTTCACACACCGCCATGGGCCAGCGGCGCCGGGCCGCGGAAGCGTCTCAAACCGGCGACAGCCCTACGGAGGCCGACATGACCGGAAAAATCGCCCTCGTGACGGGATCGACCGACGGCCTGGGACGCGCCGTCGCGGCCAGGCTCGGTGCGCTCGGCGCGACCGTGCTCGTGCACGGCCGGAATCGCGAGCGCGGCGCGGAAGCCGTCCGGGAAGTGGAAGCGGCGGGCGGGCAGGCGCTGTTCTATCGCGCGGATTTCGCGTCGCTCGACGAGGTGCGTGCCTTCGCCGACACCGTCCTCGAGCGGCACGAGCGGCTCGACCTGCTGATCAACAACGCCGGCATCTGGACCGACGGCAGCGAAGAGCGCCGCGTCAGCGCCGACGGCCACGAGCTGGTGTTCGCGGTGAATTATCTGGCGGGCTACCTGCTGACGCGCCGCCTGTTACCGTTGATCGTCCGCAGCGCCCCTGCCCGAATCGTCAACGTCTCGTCGCTCGCGCAGCAGCCGATCGACTTCGACGACGTCATGCTCGAGCGCGGATTCTCGGCCAGCCGCGCGTACGCGCAAAGCAAGCTCGCGCAGGTGATGTTCACGATCGATCTCGCCGCCGAGCTCGAAGGCACCGGGGTGACGGTGAACGCCCTCCACCCGGCCACGCTGATGGACACGGCGATGGTGGAGAAGGCCGGTGCGACCCCGCGCAGCACTGTCGAGGAAGGCGCGGCGGCGGTCATGCGGCTTGCGGTCTCGCCGGAGCTCGAGGGCCGCTCGGGCCTGTACTTCAACGGCACACAGGAGACGCGCGCGCACGCGCAGGCCTACGACGAGGAGGCTCGCGCGCGGCTGCGGCAGCTGAGCGTCGAGCTGACGGGCGAAGGCCGCGCGTAAACGCGGCGCGGGCGTCGCCGATCGGCAACTCGGGGAAGGACGCGCGAACGATGACGCTCAGACGATCTTGTACTCCGCCGCCACCTTGCCCGCGGCCCACGTCAGCACGGACTGGATGCGCGGGACGGTGAGCCGCAGGGCTTCGCCGAGATCGACCCATCGGTACTCGTGGTGCTCGGCGCGGCCCAGCTCCGGATTGACCGGCAGCTCGAGCCGCTCGCGGCGCGTCCTCGCGACGTAGTAGCGCGCGACCTTGTTGCCCGAGTACGGAGCGGTCTCGTAGTAGTCGCGGCCCCACGGAAACTCGAGGTCGTCGATGCCGGTCTCCTCGGCGGTCTCGCGCACGGCCGCATCGAGGGGGTCTTCTCCCGGCTCGACGAGCCCCTTCGGACAATCCCAGTTTCGATAGGCGCGCAGCAGCAGGAACCGGGCGCCGTCCTCCGTCTCGCGGACGACGACGACGCCGGCTGAAAGCTTGCGCTCGGAGGCCATCCCATCAGTATAGGCGGCGCGCGCAGCAACCGGTGCGCTCAAAACGCCACGCCGCCGAAAGGGGGCGGATATGCGCGCCTTGGGGAGCGTGCGAGCCATGATGGCGAGCCCGCAGCCGACATGGACGTCTTCACGGCGGTCCCGAAGGCGCGCATGTCACGCAGCCCCCCTCCGCCACCGCCGTGAAACGTTCCGCCCAAGCGTTCCCGAACGAAACGCGGCCGCCTATCGCCGCTGCGCAAAAACGGCCTGCATCTCCGCAACGATCGACAACGCGATCGACTCCGGCGAATCCGCGCCGAGGTCGAGCCCGACCGGCCCCTTGAGCCGCGCCCGCAGCGCCTCGCCGTCCTCGCCGAGCATATCGAGGAGACGCGCCCGACGGGCCGGAGGACCAAGCACGCCGAGATAGCGCGCCGGCACCCCGACGAGATGCGAAAGGTAAGTGCGATCGGTCTCGAGATGATGGCTCATGACGAGGATCGCATCGAACGTCTCGAGCGCGATCCGCTCCGGCAGCGCGCGCGGATCGACCTCGACGACTCTGTCCGCCTTCGAGAAAACGCCGCGCTCGAGATAAGCCGGCCGATGGTCCGCCACCGTCACGAACCAGCCGAGATCCGCCGCGAAGTCGACGACGGGCACCGCATCGAGCCCGCCGCCGAGCACGAGCACGCGCGGCAGCGGCACGAGCGGCACGTACAGCGCTTCCAACCCGCCCGCGTCGCGCGCATGCTCGGCGCGCCCCGTCTCGAGCGCGCGCCGGCAGCCGGCGGCGAGCGCGTCCGCGGCCGCGCCGCCCGCGGCGAGGCCGCAGAGACGTGCAGCCGTTCCGTCCGCGCCGAGCACGAGGGTGGCTCCGGCCGGGGCGTCCCCGCGCGCGCTCGCGATGACGGTCGCAGCCGCCGCTCGCTCGGTACCCACGAGCCGGGCCGCGATCGACGCGAAAGGCTCGTAGCCGCCGGGCACGAGCGGCTGCAGGAAGACGCGAATCAGCCCGTTGCAGCCGACGCCGAGCCCCCAGAGATCGTCAGCATCGTCCCGCAGATCGTAGGTCACGGCCAACGGAGCGCCGCTCTCGACAACGGTCCGGGCGCGCTCCGCGAGATCGCCCTCGAGGCAGCCGCCGCTGACGAGGCCCTGATAGTCGCCGTTCGCGGCGATCAGGATCCGATGGCCCGGTTTCGTGTAGGTCGAGCCCAGCGTATCGTAGACCGTCGCGAGCACGAGCGTCTCGCCGCGCTGCCGCCAGGCCTCGAACGTCTCGATGATTCGTCTGGCACTCATGAGCGCCGCAGCATAGCAGACCGCGGTTGCGAGCCCCGCGCCGCCGATCTAGACTGCCGTCCCGCCCGGCCGCCGGACGGCCCGTTGGACGATCCCCAGGAACGAATCTTGAGCAAGCCCACCCGAGAAGAAGCCGAGGAGGCCGTCCGGACGCTGCTGCGCTGGATCGGCGACGACCCGAACCGCGAAGGGCTGCGCGGCACGCCCGCGCGCGTCGTCAGCGCCTACGAGGACTGGTTCAGCGGCTACAACGACGACCCGGTCGAGTTCCTGCGCCGCACCTTCTACGAGGTCGACGGCTACGACGAGATGGTCGTGCTGAGGGACATCAGCTTCGAATCCCACTGCGAGCATCACATGGCGCCGATCACCGGCAAGGTGCACGTCGGCTATCTGCCGGACCGCAAGGTGGTCGGCATCAGCAAGCTCGCGCGGGTCGTCGAAGCCTTCTCGCGCCGGCTGCAGGTGCAGGAGACGATGACGGCGCAGATCGCGCATTGCATCCAGGACGTGCTGAAGCCGAAGGGCGTCGGCGTCGTCGTCGAAGGCGTGCACCAGTGCATGACGACCCGCGGCATCCGCAAGCACGGCGTCGCGATGATCACGAGCCAGCTCCTCGGCCACTTCCGTTCCGATCCGCGCACGCGAGCCGAGTTTCTGAACATCATCGGACGGCAGAACACGCTGGTCTGAGCGCCCGCCCCTTCCGGGGCCGAGCGCGCTGCAAGTCCCGTGCCGCGGTCGAGCGCGCGCGTGCGGCGCCCTCCGTCACTCCGCACCGCGAACTCGCTACACTTGGGTCATGGCTGAGGTCACGGCGAAGTTGCCGTCCCGGGACTGGCTGTTCCAAGACGGTTTAGTGCCCCTCGTCGGCGGGGGCGAGCCGATCGCGAAGCTCTGGCTCGCGGACGAGACGGCGTCGGTCGAGTTTCTCCTCGAGCACGCACGGCTGCCCGCCCCCGCCGCTGCCGCCGTGATCCGGGAGGCTCGGGCGCTCGTCGAATCGATCCGCCGCAAGCGCAGCGAGGGTCTCGATGCGTTCCTCGCCGAGTACGACCTTTCGTCCACCGAAGGCGTCGTGCTGATGTGTCTCGCGGAGGCGCTGCTGCGCATCCCGGACGACGAGACCGCGGACAAGCTCATCGCGGAGAAGCTCGGCGACGCGGACTGGCAGGCGCACATCGGTGCGAGCGAATCGTTGTTCGTGAATGCATCGACTTGGGCGCTGATGCTGACGGGCAAGCTCGTCCGCGCGGAAGAGCTGCCGGGTCAGCCGCTGAAGAGCGTCCTCGCGCGCCTGATGGACCGGCTCGGCGACAGGGTCGTGCGCGGGGCGCTGCGCCAGGCGATGCGCATCCTCGGCCATCAGTTCGTGATGGGCCGGACGATCGAGGAGGCGCTGCGCCGCGCCGACGACGCGCCGCAGTACTGCTATTCGTTCGACATGCTCGGCGAGGCGGCGCTGACGGCCGCCGACGCCGACAAATACTTCGACGCCTACCGCGGGGCGATCGAGGCGCTGCGCACCCGCACGAGCGCGAACGCGGACGTCACGACGGCGCCGAGCATCTCGGTCAAGCTCTCCGCCCTCCACCCGCGCTACGAGTACTCGCAGGCGAAGCGCGCGGTGCCGGAGATCGCGGACAAGCTCGAGCAGCTCGTCGTCGCGGCGGCCGAGGCAGGCTCGGCTGTCACGATCGACGCGGAGGAAGCGGACCGGCTCGAGCTTTCGCTCGCGATCTTCGAGCAGGTATTCAAGCGCCGATCGCTTTCGGGCTGCTCGGGCGTATTCGGCATCGCCGTGCAGGCCTATCAGAAGCGCGCGTGGCCGGTCATCCGCTGGCTCGAGGAGCTCGCGCACAGCCGGCATCGAGTGATTCCGGTTCGGCTCGTCAAGGGCGCGTACTGGGACACCGAAATCAAGCGCGCGCAGCAACAGGGCCTCGCCGGCTATCCCGTCTTCACCCGCAAGACGAGCACGGATGTGTCCTTTCTCGCCTGCGCGAAGGCGCTGCTGCACGAGAGCCCGCATCTCTATCCGCAATTCGCGACGCACAACGCCCATACGGTCGCGTGGCTGATGCACGTCGGCGCACGCGACCGCTTCGAGTTCCAGCGCCTGCACGGCATGGGCGAGGAGCTGTACGGCGAGCTGCTCAAGTCCTCGCACTTCGATCGCCCGGTCCGCGTCTACGCGCCCGTCGGCAGCCACGAGGATCTGCTGCCGTATCTCGTGCGCCGGCTCCTCGAGAACGGCGCAAACACGTCGTTCGTCAACCGTGTCACGCGCGCCGACGCGCCGATCGACGAGGTGACGGCGGACCCGGTCGAGGCGACGGAGCGGCGGCTTCACGCCCTGCCGCACCCGAGCATCCCCCTGCCGGCCGCAATCTTCGGCCGGGAGCGGGCGAATTCCCGCGGGTGGAACCTCGCGGACGGCCTCGAGCTGAAGCGGCTCGCGGCGTCCCTCGAGAGGACCGCGCCGGGCGCGTGGGAGGCGAGCCCCGTCGTCGACGGGCAGCGGCGCTCCGGCCGCCCGGTCGAGCAGCGCGATCCGGCGGATCGCCGGCGCGTCGTCGGCCGCGTCCAGTGGGCGGACGCGGCCGTCGCGCGCGATGCGCTCGCGGTCGCCCACGAGGCGTGGCCGGAGTGGAACGACGCGCGGGTCGACGTGCGCGCGGCCGTGCTCGAGCGCGCGGCGGACCGCTTCGAGGCCGACGCGCCGGAGCTCATCGCGCGCTGCATCGCGGAGGCCGGCAAGACCGTCGCGGATGCCGTCGCGGAGGTGCGCGAGGCGGTCGACTTCCTGCGCTACTCCGCGGCGCAGGCCCGGCGCCTCTTCACGGCCCCGATCGTGCTGCCCGGTCCGACCGGCGAGCACAACGAGCTGAGGCTCAACGGCCGCGGCGTCTTCGTCTGCATCAGCCCGTGGAATTTCCCGCTCGCGATCTTCACGGGGCAAGTCGCCGCCGCGCTTGTCGCGGGCAACACGGTGATCGCGAAGCCGGCGGAGCAAAGCTCGCTGGTCGCCGCGCGCGCCGTGGAGCTGCTCGCGGCGGCCGGCCTGCCGCGCCAGGTGCTGCAATTCCTGCCGGGCGACGGGCGCGAGATCGCGGAGGCGCTGCTGCCCGACGGGCGCGTCGCCGGCGTCGCGTTCACGGGCTCCGTCGAGACGGCGCGCGCGATCGACCAGATGCTCTCCGGCCGGGACGGGCCGCTCGCGACGCTGATCGCCGAGACGGGAGGCGTGAACGCGATGATCGTCGACAGCTCCGCGCTGCCCGAGCAGGTCGTCCGCGACGCGGTGGTCTCCGCGTTCAACAGCACGGGGCAGCGCTGCTCGGCGCTGCGCCTCCTGTGCCTGCAGGACGATACCGCCGAGCGGATCCTCGAGATGCTGCGCGGGCACATGGCGGAGCTCGTGATCGGCGACCCGGCGCTGCTGTCGACGGACATCGGACCCGTGATCGACGACGACGCGCGGCGAATGCTCGAGGAGCACGTCGACGGGCTTCGCGACCGCGTCCGAATGATGTGCGCGCTCGGCCCGGAGCATGCGCACGGCTGCTTCTTCCCGCCGACGCTGATCGAGCTCGACAGCGCGCGCGATCTGACGCGTGAAGTCTTCGGACCCGTGCTGCACTACGTGCGCTACGCCGAGCATCGCCTCGACGACGTGGTCGACGCGATCAACTCGACGGGCTACGGCCTGACGCTCGGCGTGCACAGCCGGATCGATTCGGTCGCGAGATCGATCGCGAGACGGGCTCGCGTCGGCAACGTTTATGTCAACCGCAACATGATCGGCGCGCAGGTCGGCGTGCAGCCGTTCGGCGGCATGGGTCTGTCGGGAACGGGGCCGAAGGCCGGCGGTCCGCACTACCTGCTGCAGTTCGCGACCGAGCAGACCTATACCGTGAACACGATGGCGATCGGCGGTAATCCGACCCTGCTGTCGATGAAGAACGACGACTGACGCACGTCAGGAACTGACGCTGAGCGTCACCCGCCTTATACATAACGCCGCCGAGACCATGCAGGCTCAAGGGCTTCGCGCCGCTGGCACGGCAATTGCTGCCGGTACCTCGGGATAGTCGACGAACTGGCACGAAACGGACATGGACATCAGAGTGGTCGATGAACGCTCGGTGCCGGCGGCCCCGGAGCCGGACTATGTGCGAGTGCGAGTGTTTCCCGATCCCGAGCAGGACACGATGACCCTCGCGACGATCGAGCGAATCGTCTGCAAGCCCGACGAGAAGCGGGCGTCGCTGATCCAGCGCGTGAAGAAGCTCATCGAGAAGCAGCCCATGACGCGGGACGCCGCGCTCGGCTTCGCGCGGCTTTACGCCAAACGCAAGCGAATCAAGCTCGTGCTGACGGCCGAGGAGCCCGAGCGCACCCAATAACCCACCGAAAAAGGTGTCCACCGAAAAAGGTGTCAGACACCAATTTCCCGAAAAAAAGGTGTCAGACACCTTTTCTTCGAAAAAAGGTGTCAGACACCATTTCTTTTCGAAAGGTGTCAGACACCGTTTGCGTGAAAATAGGTGTCCGACACCGTTGCGCAGCTGCCTGGTTTTGCATACAGTTACTGTATGGCCGGTCACCCCCATGAGCAGCCGCGCAAGGGTCGGGGCGCCACGCTGAATCTCACGGGCCGCTTCGCGTCGTTCGAGCACACGCGCGAGGACGACGGCTGGGGCGTGCTCGAGGAGCCGCTCCCGCCGCTCGAGACCATCGTGCAGCCGGAGGCCGCCCGCTCGATCGTCAGCCGCAACGACTCGCCGGATCTGCCGTTCACGCAGTCGATCAACCCGTACCGCGGATGCGAGCACGGCTGCATCTACTGCTACGCCCGGCCGAGCCACGCGTATGTCGATCTGTCGCCGGGGCTCGACTTCGAGACGAAGCTGTTCTACAAGCGCGATGCCGCCGCCCGGCTCGCAGAGACGTTCCGCAAGCGGGGGTATCGCCCGAGCCCGATCATGCTCGGCGCCAACACAGACCCGTACCAGCCGATCGAGCGGGAGCACCGGGTCACCCGGTCCATCCTCGAGATCATGCGAGACTACCGCCACCCGGTCGCGATCATCACGAAGAGCGCGCTCGTGCTGCGGGACCTCGACCTGCTCGCCGAGCTCGCAGCAGCGGATCTCGTGCGAGTCGTCGTCTCGATCACGTCGCTCGATCCCAAGATCAAGCGCACGCTCGAGCCGCGGGCGGCGGGCCCGGGCGCGAGGCTGCGCGCGTTACGCGAGCTTCGCGCGGCCGGCGTTCCCGCCGGCGTGATGATCGCGCCGATCATTCCGGCGATCACCGACCACGAGATCGAGCACATCGTCGCCGCGGCGGCGGACGCGGGCGCCGACGGCGCCAATTACGTGATGCTGCGGCTGCCCTACGAGGTCAAGACGCTGTTTCGCGCGTGGCTCGACGCGCATTATCCGGAGCGCGCCGCGCACGTGATGAGACTCGTGCAGGTCATGCGCGGCGGCCGGGACAACGACCCGCGCTTCGGCAGCCGGATGCGCGGCGAAGGCGCGTACGCGGAGCTGATCGCAAGGCGCTTTCGATTGGCCTACCGGAAGCACGGCCTGCCGCTCGGCGAGGCACGGCGGCTGCGCACGGACCTCTTCGCGCCGCCGCCGCAGGCGGGGGATCAGCTCGACCTGCTCCCGCTCGAATGACGTGACGCCTGGCCAGCCGAGCTCGCCTCATTCCTCCTGCAGCTGATCCTTCAGGCCGGACCAACGGCGCAGGAACGGCGAATCGATGCCGAACAGATCGAGGACGCGACCGACGCTCTGGGCCACCATCGCATCGATCGATTCGAGCTTCGCGTAGAACGGCGGCATCGGCGGAAAGATGATGCCGCCCATCTCGGTCACCGTCACCATGTTGCGCAGGTGCACGAGATGGAGCGGGCTCTCGCGCACCATCAGCACCACGCGGCGCCGTTCCTTCAGCGCGACGTCGGCCGCGCGCGAGACCAGCGAATCGGTGACGCCCGTCGCGATCGCGGCGAGCGTCTTCATCGAGCAAGGTGCGACGATCATGCCGTCCGTGCGGAACGACCCGCTCGCGATGCTCGCGCCGACGTCACGCTCCGCATGCACGACGTCGGCGAGGCGCTCGACGTCGCGGCGCGTCATGTCGAGCTCCGCCGCGATCGTCAGCGCCGCGGCCCGAGTGACGATGACGTGCGTTTCGACGCCGTCGACCTCCCGCAGCGCCTCGAGCAGCCGCAGGCCGTACACGGCGCCGCTCGCGCCGGTCATGGCGATGACGATGCGTCGGATCACGTCGCTCTGCCGTGAGTCAGGGTAGGCCCAGTCTAAGCGACCCGAACCGCGCCGGCGAGCATCGGAATCAAGCCCCGAAACGGTGCCGGGCGCCTTGCTCCCGAAAATCGGTGTCTGACACCTTTTCTTTCCGGAAAAGGTGTCTGACACCTTTTTTCCGCGAAATTGGTGTCTGACACCTTTTTCGACACCTTTTTTCGGGGCACCTTTTTTCGGGGCATCGGGGCCTGGCACGTTGCGTTGACAACGCCGCGCCGCCCATGGCTACATTCGCCGCGACGTTTCTCGGCGGCCGTTGCTCCGGCAGCGGCCGACACCGCCGGAGCCCCCATGGACGAACTCGAGCTCGGGCCGGTCTGGCTCAGCCTCAAGCTCGCGAGCGCGACCGTCGTCGCGCTGCTCGTCATCGCGACGCCGCTCG
>Ga0079224_100003641_pt1 | contig 19548 bp, 19 predicted proteins | sample Stecom2015_FD_80414 | JGI IMG/M metagenome (GOLD analysis project Ga0079224, IMG submission 80414) | Agricultural soil microbial communities from Utah to study Nitrogen management - Steer compost 2015 | ecosystem: Environmental > Terrestrial > Soil > Agricultural land | place: USA: Utah... | reverse complement strand
TGCGTCGAGCGCGTCGAACGCTGATGCGTCGGCTGCTGCCGAGGGCGACTCCTCGGCTGCTGCGCAGTCGGCTGCGAACGCGGACGCGTCCTCGGGCGCTTCGTCGAACGCAGCGGGCGACGCCGACGGCGCCGACGCGGGCGCTTCGTCCGACAGCGCGTCGTCTTCCGACAGCGACTCGTCGTCCGACTCGTCCAGCTCGTCTGACAGCGACTCGTCGTCTGACGCCGGTTCCGCCGCCAACGGCGGCTCGTCGGCAACGGCGAACGCCTCGGGCGACAGCGATCCGCTCGCCCCGACGGGCGGCGACCTCGCGCTGCCGCTCGGCGGCCTCGCCGCCATGGTGCTGCTCGCCGGCGCCGTGACCTGGATCGTCATGGTCCGTCGTCGCGCAGACGCCTGACGCAGGCGATGATCCCGATGCTCCGGGCGGCGACCCCGCCCGGAGCATCGGGCGGTCTGCATTGAACCGCCTGCGTCCCCGTGAACGCTTCACCGGGACGCAGGCGGTTCGCCAGTGCTCGTACTCGGAAGGAGGGCTCATGCCCGAGAGCACCCGACCCCGGCGCCGCGTCGTCACGCGCGTCATCATGTGCCTCGCCGTCGCCGTGACGGCCTGGCACATCTTTGCGTCGTTCCTCTGGATCGCCCCCTGGTCGCCCCTCCGCGAGGTCGTCGGTCAGGAGAAGCTGTCGGCGTACATGATCCCGATGTTCGGGCAGTCGTGGAGCGTCTTCGCCCCCGAGCCCGTCAACGGCGACTACCGCTTCGAGGTGCGCGCGCTCGTCGACGGCCAGGCGACCGAGTGGGCCTCCGCGAGCGACACCGAGCTCTCGATGATTCAGTACAACCTCTTCACGCCGCGCGCGGGCATCGTCGCGATGGACGTGTCGAGCCAGCTCAAGGGCGCCTGGGCCGACCTCAACGAGGAGCAGCAGGGCGTCGTCGAGCTCAACTACTTCAAGGACGCGTGGGAGGAGCGCATGGAGGAGGCCCTCCGCGCCTACGGCGACACCGACGTCGTCGACGCCTACATGACGCAGGAGCACCGCGCGACCGCCTACGCGACGCAGGTCGCCTACGCCCTCTGGGGCGACGACGTCGAGCAGGTGCAGTACCGCGCGACGCGCCAGAACGTGATCCCCTTCGCCGATCGCCACGATCCTGAGGCCGAGCGACCCGCGATCCAGTACTCGCCGACAGGCTGGCGGGCGCCCGTCGTGAACGACGGCCAGTCGCAGGAGGCGTTCACCGACGTCTTCCGCGCGCAGTACGAGAGGATCGCCGAATGACGGCGGGCAGGGGCGACGCGCTGCGCGCCCGCGCCGCCGGCGTCGGATCCGTCATCGCCCGCGCGCCGCGCGCCGCGGGTCGGCTCCTTCGGATGCTCTTCGCGACGCTCGGGCGGATCGCGCGCGACACGTGGCTCTGGACCGAGTCGTGGCTGCTCGACGAGAAGAAGTCGCTCTACGGCCTCGCCGTCACGCGCATCCTGCTCGGCCTCACGGGCGTCGGCCTGCTGCTGACGAACTTCTCGACCCGCCTGTACACGTTCGGCGCGGGATCCGCGTGGAACGGCGAGGGCGTGCGGCCGGTCAGCGACTTCCCGCGCATCTGGCTCTTCAGCTGGTTCCACCGCGTCGCGTACGACGACGTGCTCTTCACGGCGCTCTACCTCGTGCTGCTCGCGCTCGCGGTGATGTTCACCCTGGGGTGGCGGTTCAAGGTCGTTCTGCCGATCTACTTCGTGCTGTGGGTCAGCTTCATCGAGATGAACGACGCCGTGGGCGACCAGGGCGACAACATGTACCGCATCGTCCTGCTCCTGCTGCTGTTCGCGGATCCCGCGGCGCGCTGGTCGCTCGACGCGCGCCGCCGCGCCCGGCGCGACTTCCCGACGCTCCTGCCGCGCGAGATCAGCAACCTGCTGCACAACCTCGCGCTCGTCGCGCTCACGGCGCAGGTCATCTTCGTCTACGTCTCGGGCGGCCTGTACAAGGCCGGGGGAGAGCCGTGGTCGGGCGGCTACGCCGTCTACAACCCGCTCATGACCGAGCGCTTCGGCACGTGGCCCGTGCTGAGCGACATCGTCACGGCGTGGGGGCCTGCGGTCACCGTGATCAGCTGGGGATCCATCATCCTGCAGATCTCCTTCCCGCTCATGCTGCTCACGCGCCCGACGCGCATCCTCGCGCTGCTCGGCATCATGTCGTTCCATATCGGCATCGGCGTGCTCATGGGGCTGCCGTGGTTCTCGCTCGCCATGATCGGCATCGACTTCATCTTCATCCGCGACCGCACGTGGCGCCGCGGCGCCGACCTCGTGCGCGGCGCCTTCGCCGATGGCGAGGCGAAGGAAGACGAACCAGCACCGGCGCCCGCGCGGGAGGCGAAGAAGCCTCAGCCCGTGCGGTGACCGGGCGGGCTGTGCGGAACGGACAGGCCGGATCCGCACGCCCGCCCCGCCCGCTTGTGCGGCGCGGACAAAGGATCCGCCCTCCCATGCACCTTCTCGTAGATTCAGCGGTGTATCCACCTCGCCGACGATGAGAGGAACGCCGTGGCCGACACCGCCGTTCGCCCTGACAAGCACACCGCCCCCGAGACAGAGGCCGACGCCCGCGTCGACGTCGCGGGGCTCACCCCGATCCTGCTGGGCACGTGGGGCGACATCCGCCTTGAGGCCCGCGAGATGATCACGGACGAGGCGTTCTGGCAGATCCCCGGGCAGAGCTACCACGAGCACCGCGAGCGGGTGCTCGCGCAGCTCAAGTTGCTCGCCGACCGCGGCGCGGGCGCGCGGGCGTTCCCGAAGGAGTACGGCGGGCTCGAGACACAGGGCGGCAACCTCGCGGGCTTCGAAGAGCTCGTGCTGGCCGACCCGAGCCTGCAGATCAAGTCGGGCGTGCAGTGGGGCCTGTTCGCGTCGGCGATCTATCAGCTCGGCACGAAGGCGCACTGGGACAAGTGGCTGCGCGACGCCATCACGCTCGACCTGCCGGGCGCCTTCGCGATGACCGAGACGGGGCACGGATCCGATGTGCAGTCGATCGCGACGACCGCGACGTACGACGTCGAGACGCAGGAGTTCGTGATCCACACGCCGTTCCGCGGCGCGTACAAGGACTACCTCGGCAACGCGGCGCTGCACGGGCGGGCCGCGACCGTGTTCGCGCAGCTCATCACGGGCGGCGTCAACTACGGCGTGCACTGCTTCTTCGTGCCGATCCGCGACGAGAACGGCGCCGACCTGCCGGGCATCACGAGCGAGGACGACGGCCCCAAGGGCGGCCTGAACGGCATCGACAACGGCCGCCTCGCGTTCGACCATGTGCGCGTGCCGCGCGAGAACCTGCTCAACCGCTACGGCGACGTCGCGGCCGACGGCACCTACTCGAGCCCCATCGCGAGCCCGGGGCGCCGCTTCTTCACGATGCTGGGCGCGCTCGTGCAGGGCCGCGTCTCGCTCGACGGCGCCGCGACCTGGGGCGCCGCGCTCTCGCTGAAGATCGCCGTCACCTACGCCAACCAGCGCCGCCAGTTCGACGACGGCACGGGCAGCGAGACGGTGCTGCTCGACTACGGCAAGCACCGCCGCCGGCTCATCCCGCGCATCGCGACGGCGTATGCGCAGACGTTCAGCCACGACGAGCTGCTGCGCAAGTTCGACCTCGTCTTCAGCGGCGAGAACGACACCGACGAGAGCCGCCAGGATCTCGAGACCCTCGCGGCCGCGCTCAAGCCGCTGTCGACGTGGAACGCGCTCGACACGATCCAGGAGGCGCGCGAGGCGTGCGGCGGCCAGGGCTTCCTCGCCGAGAACCGGCTCGTCGGCCTGCACCAGGATCTCGACGTGTACGCGACGTTCGAGGGCGACAACAACGTCCTGCTGCAGCTCGTCGGCAAGCGCCTGCTGGGCGACTTCGCGAAGCAGTTCAAGGGCAAGGACACACGGGCGCTCGCCGCGTACGCCGCGCGCCAGGGCGCATCGAAGTTCTTCCACGGCGCGGGCCTGCGCCGCCTCGGCCAGACGGTCGCCGACCTCGGCTCGACGGCGCGCTCGGTCGAGCTGGGCCTCAGGGCCGAGGCTCAGCATCAGCTGCTCACCGACCGCGTGCAGCAGATGGTCTCCGACGTGGGCGCCCGCCTCAACGCGGCGCGCAAGCTGCCGCCGGCCGAGGCGCAGGAGGTCTTCAACGACAACCAGGTCGAGCTGCTCGAGGCGGCCCGCGCGCACGGCGAGCTGCTGCAGTGGGAGGCGTTCACCGATGCGCTCTCGCGCATCGACGACCCCGGCACGCGCACGGTCCTCACGTGGGTGCGCGACCTGTTCGGCCTCTCGCTCGTCGAGCGGCACCTGTCGTGGCACCTGCTCAACGGGCGGCTGTCGACGCAGCGCGCGGCCGCCGTCACGCGGTACATCGACCGGCTCTGCAATCGCCTGCGGCCGCACGCGCAGGATCTCGTCGACGCGTTCGGCTTCGCGCCCGAGCACGTGCGCGCCCCCATCGCGTCGGGCGCCGAGCGCGAGCGCCAGGACGACGCGCGCGCCTATCTCGCGGGGCTCCGCGAGCGAGGCGAGGCGCCGACGCCGGAGAAGAAGATCCGCCGCTCCTGAGGGCGGGCCGGCCCGCGCGTCGCGCGGTAGAATCGCAGCCGTGAGAGATGGCGCAGTGGAGCGCATCGCCGGCTCGCGGGTCGGCGTGATCGGTCAGGGTGACAGCGACGTCGTCACCGGTGGAGGAGCGACAGCATGATGCGGCGAATGCCTCAGCGTCCGGCCGGCGCGCCGGAGGCACCGAAGAGCGGCAACGTGCCGACCGTCGTCGGCACCTCGACCCTGCGGGTGGTCAGCAGGACGCCCCCGCCGAACTCCGAGCCGCTCGCGATCACGCGCACGTCGATGGCGGCGATCGAGGCGCGCGGGCGATCCCGGCGCCGCGTCGTGTTCGGCGGCGCGATCGTGGGCGTCGCGGCGGTCGTCGCGGCCGGCGCGACGACGCTGATCTGGATCTTCTAGTCGGCCGGCGCCTCGTGCGCCAGCACCTTGATCATGATGCCGCGGCGGCCGAGCTCGCTGATCGTCTGCGCCTCCTCGGCGGCGTCGCGGCCGAAGACGTGTGCGCTCGTGACCACGACGACGTCGCCGCGCTCGAGGCGCCCGAAGAGCCGGTTGAGGCGGTCCTCCCACGACTCGGCCACGTTGGGCGCGGGGTGGCGGAAGCCCTCGATCGGCACGCCGAAGGCCGTCAGCTGCTCGCGCTGCTCGATGATCGACGGCATGCCCTCGCGGGCGACGACGATGCCGACGAGACGAGCGTCGACGGGACGGGCGCGCCAGATCTCGTCTCGCGTGGTGACCTCTTCGACGTGCTCGCTCACGCCGTCCATCCTAGCCGCGAGGCGCCCCGCGAACGGAACTGCGGATCCTCGCGCAGCGGGCGCCGCGCGAGGATCGGGCGTCGTCAGATGAGGTTGAGGCCGCGCAGCTTCGCGTCGACGTCGGCGTTCGACGGCTCGACATGGTGGCTGCCGTCGGGGTACACGACGACGGGGATGTTCGTGCGGCCCGAGATGTCCTTCGCGACGTCGGCCGCGGCCGGGTCCTCCTCGAGGTCGACGTAGGTGTAGTCGACGCCGAGGCCGTCGAGCTGCGCCTTCGTGCGGCGGCAGTCGCGGCACCACTCGGCGCCGAACATCGTGATGGTGTCGTTCGCGGGAGTCGTCATGCCTCCAGGATAGGTCGGCGCGAGCGGGGCGGGGCCGGCGCCCGTGCGACGATAGGAGGCGTGCTGACCTCGGGCGAACGCGTGCTGTGGACCTGACGATCGTCGTCCCCACGTTCAACGAGGCGGGAAACGTGGCCGAGCTCGTGCGCCGCACGGCAGCTGCCGTGCGCGGAATCGACGCCGAGATCCTCTTCGTCGACGACTCGAGCGACGGCACGGCCGACGAGGTGCGACGCGTCGCGGCGTCGGCGCCGCTGCCCGTGCGGGTGCATCACCGCGCGGATCCCGTGGGCGGCCTGGGCGGCGCGGTCGTCGAGGGTTTCCGCCTCGCTGCGGCCCACGTGTGCGTCGTCATGGACGGCGACCTGCAGCACCCGCCCGAGACGATCCCCGCGCTCACCGCGCGCATGCGCGCGGGCGACGCCGACATCGTCTCGGCGTCGCGTTACGTGGGGGAGGGGAGCGCGTCGGGCCTCGCCGACGCGACTCGCCGCCTCGTCTCGCGCGGCTCCAACGCGATCACGCGCGCGATGTTCCCGCTGCGGCTTCGGCGCGTGACGGATCCCATGACGGGCTTCTTCGCGATCGACACGTCGCGCCTCGACCTCGCGACGCTGCAGCCGCGCGGCTTCAAGATCCTGCTCGAGATCATCGTGCGCACCTCGCTGCGGGTCGCCGAGGTGCCGTTCGAGTTCGCGGACCGCTTCGCGGGCGACTCGAAGGCGTCGCTCAGGCAGGGTGCGCGGTTCCTGCACCAGCTCGCGCTGCTGCGCTTCGGCAAGATGAGCGCGTTCGCCGTCATCGGGGGGCTCGGCGCCGTCGCGAACGTCGCGATCGTGTGGCTCCTGACCGAGTGCGGCTTCGACTACCTGTGGGCCGCGATCATCGCGGCCGAGGTGACGATCGTCGGGAACTTCCTGCTGCTCGAGCGCTTCGTCTTCCGCGACATGCGCGAGCAGGCGCGGGGATTCTGGCGGCGGTTCGCGTCGTCGTTCGTGTTCAACAACGTCGAGTCGGCCGTGCGCATCCCGGTCATGTCGCTCATGGTGACGGCGTGGGGCATGCCGAGCCCGCTCGCGACCGCGATCACGCTCGCCGTCGCGTTCGTGATCCGCTTCACCTTCCACTCGCTCGTGGTCTACAAGCCCCGCGGTCAGTAGCGCGTCGGGCGCGGGCGGAGCGACGTGACGACGACGCCCGCGAGCACGACCGCCATCGAGGCGAACGTCATGGGGCCGATCGCGGCCTTCGCGGTGTGAAACGTGAGGTCGATGACGAGCGATCCGAGCAGGTTGCCGAACAGCGACATGAGGCTCAGCAGCAGCACGCCGAGGTGGGCGACCGTCTGCGTCGTGACGCCGATGAAGATCACGCCGCACGCGCCGCCGATGAGCACCCACCAGTCGCCGGGCAGCTCGGGCAGGCCCGCGATGCCTGCACCCGCGAGGAACGTGACGGCCGAGGCGATCACCAGCACGACGCTGCCGACGAGGAAGTTCGTGAAGGTCGCGGCGACGGCGGATCTCGACATCATCTTCAGGCGCCCGTTCGTCGCCTGCTGCGCGGCGGTGAGCGCGCCAGCGACGAACGGCAGCACGGGCGCCCAGAGCGGCACGCCCTGTCCCAGCACGTGCACCGCCGACAGCGAGACGCCCGCGAGCACGATTGCGGATCCGAGCAGGCGCCCGACCGTGGGGCGCTTGCGCGCGCCGGGCGGCAGCTCGGTATTGTCGACGACGAGGGCGCCGACGAGCTGGCCCGCGATGTAGGCCATCGTGAACACGGCGACGCCGATGAGTGGCACCGTGAACGCCTGCGCGAGCACGACGGTGCACCCCGCGATGCCGCCGAGCGTCATCCACCACGGCACCTCGCCCGTGCGCACGAGCCGCCACGCGCGCGCGACGCCCGCGCGCGCCGACGGCAGGGAGACCACGACGACCGCGAGGATCACGAGCCCCGTGAGGAACGAGCAGGTCGCGGCGAGCACGCCGCTGCCGAGGATCCCGCCGAGGGCCCCGTTCGCGCTGCCCTGCAGCGCCATCGCGGCGCCCGCACCGACCGTCGCGAGCGCGCTCAGGGTCGCGGTGAGGCGCAGGTGCGACGAGGAATCGGCGGCCGAAGACACCGATCCATCCTGCTCCTGTGCGCTCGCGACGCCCAAATCGAGGATCCGTTGTGGCCCGGCGACAGGTCCCACGCGCTGTCGACAATCAGCGCAAGCAGACGATATTCATGTCCGCCGTTAGGCTGGAGCGAACTGTGCCTCCGTACGAAACGCTGTGAAGAGAGCTATGAGAAGCGAAGATTCAAACATCGGCGAGCCGTCGTCGAACGAGCAGCCCGAGCCCTCCCGCGATGAGTCGGCCGACGCCGAGATGCCCACGGAAGGCGTCGCGGCTGCCGCCGACGACGTCATTCCCGAAGTCACCTACGACCTCGTCGACGGCGCGAATCCGCCGACGCTGCAGAACCCGCTGAGCGGCGTCACGCTCGAGCTCGACCCCGCCATGTCGAGCCTGCCGACGGCGCAGTACATCGCCGAGGAGGACAGCGACGACGAGATCACGTCGAAGCTGAAGCGCCAGGGCGTCAAGCTCGGCAAGGGCCTCATCGCCCCGCGCGTGTTCTGGCCGGCGCTGCTCGTGATCGTCGCCGTGACCGTGATCGCGATCGTGTTCCCGACCCAGACGGGCGAGGTCTTCACGGCCGCGCAGAACTGGATCGTGCGCGACCTCGGCTGGTACTACATGCTGCTGATCGGCGTGTTCGTGGCCTTCGTCATCGTCATCGCGCTGTCGAAGCTGGGCTCGATCAAGCTCGGTCGCCCGAATGACGAGCCCGAGTTCGGCGTCATGTCGTGGTTCGCGATGCTGTTCTCGGCGGGCATGGGCATCGGCCTCGTCTTCTACGGCGTCGGCGAGCCGCTGACGTACGCGACCGTGCAGCCCAAGCCCGGTTGGGACGGCTCGCAGGAGGAGCTCGCGGGCCTTGCGATGGCGCAGACCTTCGTGCACTGGGGCCTGCACCCGTGGGCCGTCTACGCCGTGATCGGCCTGGCGCTCGCCTTCGCGATCCACCGCCGCGGCCGCCCCGTCTCGATCCGCTGGGCGCTCGAGCCGCTGTTCGGCGAGCGAGTGAAGGGCTGGGTCGGCGACGTCATCGACGTCGTCGCCATCTTCGGCACGGTCTTCGGCGTCGCGACCTCGCTGGGCCTCGGCGTGCAGCAGATCTCGGCGGGCATGCAGGCGATCGGCGTGGTCGAACAGGCCGACACGACGCTGCTCGTGATCCTCATCGTCGTCATCACGGCGCTCGCGACACTCTCCGTCGTCAGCGGCGTCGGCGCGGGCATCAAGTGGCTGTCGAACATCAACCTGTCGCTCGCGGGCCTGCTCATGATCACGATGCTGATCCTCGGCCCGACACTGTTCCTGCTGCGCAACTTCGTCGAGTCGCTTGGCGTCTACCTCGCGAACGTGCTGCACATGACGCTCGACGTCGGCGCGTTCCAGGGAGAGCCCGCGCAGGAGTGGCTGTCGGCCTGGACCATCTTCTACTGGGGCTGGTGGATTGCCTGGGCGCCGTTCGTCGGGGTCTTCATCGCGCGCATCTCGCGTGGCCGCACGGTGCGCCAGTTCGTCGCGGGCGTGCTGCTCGTGCCGACGCTCGTCGGCTTCCTGTGGTTCTCCGTGCTCGGCGGTTCCGGCATCTTCCGCCAGTTCTTCGGCGAGGGCGACCTCGTGCAGAACGGCGAGGTCTCGGCCGAGGGGTCGCTCTTCCAGGTGATCCAGGGCCTCCCCGCGGGGCAGATCATCTCGGTCGTGACGATCATCATCATCGCGCTGTTCTTCATCACCTCGTCCGACTCGGGATCGCTCGTGGTCGACATGCTCGCCTCGGGTGGTCACCCGAACCCGCCGACGTGGTCGCGCGTGCTGTGGTCGGTGCTCGAAGGCGCGCTCGCGATCGCGCTGCTGCTCGCGGGCGGCCTCACGACGCTGCAGACCGGATCCCTCATGACGGCGCTGCCGTTCAGCGTGATCCTCATCCTCATGGCTGTCGCGCTCGTGAAGGCGCTGAGATACGAGTACAAGACGATCCAGCACCGCGAGAGCGTCGAACGGCTCGAGCGCGTGACGGAGTTCGTGACCGACGAGATGTCGAACACGTTCTCCGACAGCGACCGGCTCAAGGAGTACGTCGACGACCGCATCGACTACCGCATCTCGCGCACGCGCGGTCTCGGCAGATCCGGTCAGGCGCGAGGGCGCTCGCCGAAGCGCGAGTAGGCGCGGCGCCGCACGAAGAAGGGGCCTCGCGAGACGGTTTCGCCTCGCGAGGCCCCTTCTCGCTGCGCGGGCCGCGCGCGAGGCGGCTCCCCAGCGGCCCGCCGTAGGCTTTTGGGGTGCTGGCCAAGATCATCCTGTTCTACGTGTTCACGCCGATCGCCGACCCCGACGCGATCCGGCTGTGGCAGCGCGACGTCGCTGAGCTGCTGGGCCTGCGCGGGCGGATCCTCATCTCGAAGCACGGCATCAACGGCACGCTGGGCGGCGAGATGTCGGCGCTCAAGCGATACGTGCGGAAGCTCAAGCAGTACGAGCCGTTCGCGGGCGTCGACGTGAAGTGGTCGCCCGGCACGGGGCTCGACGACGACCTCGCGAGCCTCGACTTCCCGCGCCTGTCGGTGAAGGTGCGCGACGAGATCGTCTCGTTCGGCGCAGCGGACGAGCTGCGGGTCGACGAGGGCGGCGTCGTCGGCGGCGGCACCCACCTCACGCCGGGCGAGCTGCACCGACTCGTGGCGGAGCGCGGCGACGACGTCGTCTTCTTCGACGGCCGCAACGCCTTCGAGGCCGAGATCGGCAGGTTCCGCGGCGCCGTCGTGCCCGACGTCGAGACGACGCGCGACTTCGTGGCAGAGCTCGACTCGGGTCGGTACGACCACCTCAAGGACAAGCCCGTCGTGACGTACTGCACGGGCGGGATCCGCTGCGAGGTGCTCTCGAGCCTCATGATGTCGCGCGGCTTCGGCGAGGTGTACCAGCTCGACGGCGGCATCGTCCGCTACGGCGAGACGTTCGGCAACACTGGGCTGTGGGAGGGATCCCTCTACGTCTTTGACGGGCGCGAGTCGATGACGTTCGGCGCGGGCGCCGAGGTCGTCGGCCGCTGCGGCTCGTGCGGGGCCGCGACCGATCGCATGGTCAACTGCGCCGACGAGGCCTGCCGCCGGCGCACGGTGCTGTGCGCGGCGTGCGGGGAGCGCGCCGTGTGCCGCGCGCACGCGTCGGTCTGAGCGGATCCGGCCCGCGCCGCGCGACGCCGCGATAGCCTCGCAGCATGGCATTCGATGACGTCGTGAAGCTGCTGGACGAGACGCAGGTCGTGGCGCTCGTGACGACCCGTCAGAACGGCGAGAAGACGGCGACGCCCATCTGGTCGATGGTCGTCGACGGCGTGCCCTACGTGCGCTCGGCGTACGGCGAGGTCTCGTGGTGGTACCGCCACGTCACTGCCGGCCGGCCCGTGGCCTTCGCGCTCGGCGACGGCAGCGTCGCCGAGCGGGATCGCGCCGCGGCGCTCGAGCTGCCGCGCGCCGACGTGACGCTCGTGCCGGTCGCCGCCGACGACCCCGTGCAGGCCGCCGTGTCGGCCGAGGTCGAGCGCAAGTACGTCGGATCCGCGCGGTCGTCGATCGACGCGACGATCAGTCCCGAGGCCGTGCGCTGCACCTTCCGCGTCGCGGAGGCCTGAACCCCGCTCAGGCGCGGCAGAGGATCTCGCCGTGCAGGAGCGAGAACCAGCCGTCGGGATCCGCCGCCCACGCGCGGAAGCCGTCTGCGATCTCCTGGAGCTCCCCGTCGGTCGCGAGGCTCGTCTCGCGCAGCTGGTGCGCGATGGTCGACTGCGTGATGCGGTCGGCCCACAGGCCTCCCCACCACGCGCGGTCGTCGTCTGACGTGTAACACCAGGTGCTCGACCCGGCCGTCACGTCGGCGAAGCCCGCCGCGCGAGCCCACGCCCGCAGGCGGCGGCCGGCGTCCGGCTCGCCGCCGTTCGCGCGGGCGACCTCGCGGTACAGGCGCAGCCAGTCGTCGAGCGCGGGGAGCTCTGGGTACCAGGCGAAGGCCGCGTAGTCGCTGTCGCGCACGGCGACGATGCCGCCCGGCTTCGTGACGCGCCGCAGCTCGCGCAGCGCCTGCACTGGATCCGCGACGTGCTGCAGCACCTGGTGCGCGTGCGCGACGTCGAACGCGTCGTCCTCGAACGGCAGCGCGTGCACGTCGGCGACCGCGAACGACACGTTGGCCGCGCCCTCCTCCGCGACGCCCGCGCGCGTGAGCGCGAGGGCCTCCTCCGAGATCTCGGTCGCGACGACCTCTCGCACGAGCCCCGCGAGGTCGGCCGTGATCGTGCCGGGGCCCGCGCCCACGTCGAGCAGCCGCATGCCGCCTGTGAGGTGCGGCAGCAGGTGGCCGGCCGAGTTCTCGGCAGTGCGCCACCGGTGCGATCGCAGCACCGACTCGTGGTGACCGTAGGTGTAGGCGACACTCATGCTGGCTCCTTCTGGGTCGACGGCAGGAGGCCAGACCACGGCGCGGGCGGCGGCGGCCCCGTACGCTGTCGGCATGGATCCCGATCACCTTCGACGCCTTTCGGGTGAGGAGCGCCGCAAGGAACGGCGCGACGGGATCCGGCTCGCGCTCATCGGCGCCGCCTTCGCGGCGTGCGGGGTGTTTCTGTGGGTCATGGGCGAGGCCTGGATGGGCCCCATGGGCGTCGCGTTCGGCGCGATGGGGCTGATCATGGGGATCGTGATGGCGAGCGGGAGCACGTCGCCCGCCGCGCGCATCGCGACGATCGTCGCGTGCGCGGCCTTCGCGGTGGCGGGCGCGCTCGCGCTCGTCGGGGGCATCGTGGATCCCGGCGCGTGGGGCTGGCGCGGCGGCGGAACGGGGATCCTCGCGGGATCCCTGTGCCTGGCCTTCTTCGGCCCCGGCACCGTGCTGCTCATCGTGAAAGAGGTGCGCCGCGCAGGCGGGAGAGGGGAGAACGAGAATGATGCAGGAGCTGCTCGAACTCGAGCACGCCGGGTGGCGGTCGCTGTGCGACGGGACCGGCGCGGACTTCTATTCGCGCATCATGACCGACGACGGTGTCATGGTGCTGGCGCACGGACAGGCGCTCGATCGTGAGGGCGTCGCGGAATCGCTGCGCGATGCCCCGACCTGGTCGGCGTACGCGATCTCAGACGAGCGCCTCGTCGTCCTGGGCCGCGACGAGGCGGCGCTCGTGTATGTGGGCCGCGCATCGCGCGAGGGCACGCCGGGGGAGTTCCGTGCGCTCATGTCGAGCGTGTACGTGCGACGCGACGGACGCTGGCGGCTCGCGCTGTACCAGCAGACCCCCGTGCCGGAGTGATCGCTTCGTCGTTCAGGTCGCACTCTCGACCCCATGTCGCGACGGATGCCGCAGAACGTGCGACCTGAACCGTGCGGCCGGGACGCACGGACCATGGCCGCTGCGTGAGCGCCCATTGCTCGCGGTCTGTCGTGGACGATCCCAACCGCGCGCGGGCACACAACCGGCCTGAGGCTCGACTCTCCCGGCTACGGGCGTTGGGCCATCACCTCAGGCTGTGACGAGACCTTGCGAACCCATCGGGCGGCGACTGGGGATACCCGCCCGACGAGTTCGATCGCGAGCGCAGAGTCCTTTGCGAGGTCGCGTTGATGGATCGGTTCGTGATGCGCCGCGCGGTTTCGGACGAAATTGAGCTGCTGTAGTCGGAAGGCCACGTCCCGCTGGCGTCGGCGCAGGTCGGCTGGCCCATTCGGAAATGCGTTGTGAACGGCTGGGACCCACAACGACGTGAGGTACTTCGCTTCGGTCAGGTAGCGCCAGAATCCGAGCGTGAGTTCGGCGACGACGCGTCCGTGGACTTCGGGGCGCTTCCCGCGGCGCGTGGCCCGCTTGCGAGCTTTCCTGATGTCCTCCTTGCCCCGGTGATCAAGAGGAGCGGAGTCGAGCCAGGACGTGCCGCCTCGCCGCGCGTGAGACCAGTCGCGGAGCTGTTCATCGATGGCGTTGCGGGTGACGACCTCGACGATGGAGCTGAGCTCGACGATGCTTGCGGCCGCGCGCATGTTCCACTCATAGAGCGCGAATGCTGAGCGGATGTCGCCTGAGGTCGCGCGAACGTAGGAGCCGAGTCGCTCGGCCGTGACGAACGGCACGAGGTCGACGTAGTCGTCACCCTGGAAGCTGTCCATCACGGTTGTCTTCCGGGAGCGTCGGAGCTAGGCTTGTCGGCGAAGACCCCGGAACGATCCCTGGCATGTGCCACATCGCCGGGGTTTCGTCTTGATCCGGCGAGGAGCCGAACATCGAAGCGACGTTCGCACGCGTGCGGGAGGCAGCGGGACTCGGCGAGATCGTGGCGCGGGGCATGCCGAGACGATGGCACGGAGCGCTGACATCCGCTGCGGTGCGCTACCGCCCCAGATACAGAAGAACCCCCGCGATGTAGAAGCTACGCGGGGGTTCAGTGGCTCCGACCGGCGTCGATCCGGTGACCTTTCGATTTTCAGTCGAACGCTCTACCAACTGAGCTACAGAGCCGCGCGGCGAGCGATCGCCGCGTCCGACACGAAAGGCCTTCTCCGAAAAGAAGGCCCGTCGCTTGGAGCGACCCTGACGGGACTTGAACCCGCGACCTCCGCCGTGACAGGGCGGCACGCTAACCAACTGCGCTACAGGGCCAGATGTGCTTGACGCACGATTTTCAATTATATCAGCAGTGTGACCCCAACGGGATTCGAACCCGTGCTACCGGCGTGAAAGGCCGGCGTCCTAGGCCGCTAAACGATGGGGCCGTGAGGCGAACCCGCCGGCTCACCTGCCAACCGTTACATCTTACGCATGTCGCGAGCCCGATCGCAAAATCGCCGCGCGTCTTGCCGCGCTCGGGCGTGTCGGAGTGGCAGGATGGCGGCGCATTTTTCCCCTCGTGCGCGCGCGAAACAGGCGTGCACGCCCGGATCTTGTGTGCGGAGACTGTTGACTATGTGCCGGGTGTTGTTACTGTGACGGATGTGAATCCGCTCCCCCCTGTCTCTGCACGCGCAGAAAACGCGCCCGAGGTGTGCGACTGCGCGCCGACGACGGAGGAGCGCCGCAGCTTCTGGGGTCCCGTCACCCGCCGCAGCGCCCTCGTCGCCGGCGCGCTTGGCTTCGCCGCGCTCGGAGCCTTCTCCGGCTTCGGCGGCTCGGGCGTCGCGCACGCCGTCTCGTACAACCCGGCCGACTACCCCTCGTGGGACGACGTCGAGAAGGCTCGCCAGAACGAGTCGGCCAAGGCCGCTGAGATCGAGCGCATCGAGAACCACATCGCGCAGCTCAAGCAGGCCGTCGCCGAGGCGCAGGCCGCAGCTGAGAAGGCGGGCGAGGAGTACTACGAGGCGCAGCAGGCCTACTACCAGGCCGCCTATCGCACCGACGAGCTCCAGGCGCAGGCCGACGAGGAGGCGAAGCGCGCGACGACCGCCGCCGCCGCCGCGGCCAAGGTGGCATCGCAACTCGCCCGCTCGAGCGGCGAGAGCACGCCCTACGAGCTGCTGTTCGCCGAGTCGGCGGGCGACGCCGACCAGCTGCTCGCGCAGCTCGGTCAGCTCGACAAGCTGGCGCAGCGCAACGAGTCGGTCTACGCCGAGGCGATCGCAGCGCGCGACTCCGCGCAGCAGCTGTCGAACCAGGCCGAGGAGCAGCGCAAGGAGCGCGACCGCCTGCAGAAGGTGGCCGAGGAGAAGATGGTCGCCGCCAAGCAGGCGCAGGCCCTGGCCGAGCAGACGCTCGCCGACCAGGAGGACCACCTCATCACGCTCGAGGAGCAGCTCGCGGCGCTGAAGGACAACTCCAACAAGACGCTCGCCGAGTACAAGGAGGGCGAGAAGCGGCGCAAGGCCTACGAGGAGGAGCAGCGCCGCCTCGCCGAGGAGCGCCGCCGCCGCGAGGAGGAGGAGCGCCGCAAGCGCGAGGAAGAGGAGCACCGTCGCCAGGAGCGGGAGTACGGCGGCGGAGCGCCGGCCGCGCCTGCCCCGTCGGATCCGGCCCCCGCGCCCGCCCCGGCGCCCGCGCCCGCGGCACCCGCCAACGGCTGGGTGCGCCCCAGCAGCGGCGTGCGCACGTCAGGCTACGGCTGGCGCACGACGCAGTGCGGCCCCTCGTACTGCTCGAGCTCGTTCCACGCGGGCGTCGACCTCGCTGCGGGCTGCGGCGCGGGCATCTACGCCGCGAGCGCCGGCACGGTCGAGATCGCAGGGCCCTACGGCGGCTACGGCAACTACATCCGCATCAACCACGGCGGCGGCATCGGCACGGGCTACGGCCACATCGTCAACGGCGGCGTGCTCGTGGGCATCGGCCAGTACGTCGAGGCCGGTCAGCTCATCGCCTACGAGGGCAACACGGGCAACTCGTTCGGCTGCCACCTGCACTTCGAGGTGTACGTCGGCGGCCCGACCGTCAACCCGATCGACTTCATGGCGGGCAAGGGCATCTCGGTCTGATCCCGCCATACGCGGAACGCCCCGGCTCGACGAGCCGGGGCGTTCCGCGTGTCTGGCAGCTCAGCTGCGGGTGTTCGGGAACTCGCCCTCACCCTGCGTCTCGGTCTTGCCGTGCTCCTCGTCGAAGCGCTGGAACGCCTCGGCCACGAGGCGCTCGGCCTCGGCCGCGCCGGCCCACTCGTCGACCTTGACCCACTTGCCGGGCTCGAGGTCCTTGTAGTGCTCGAAGAAGTGCGCGATCTCCTTGCGTGTGTACTCCTGGAGGTCGTCGACGTCCTGGATGTGCTCCCAGCGGGGGTCCTTCGCGAGCACGGCCACGACCTTGTCGTCGCCGCCGGCCTCGTCGCTCATCTTCAGCACGCCGACGGGGCGCACCTTGACGCCGACGCCGGGGAACACCGAGTGGTCCATGACGACGAGCACGTCGAGCGGGTCGCCGTCCTCGCCGAGCGTGTTCTCGAAGAACCCATAGTCGGTGGGGTAGCCGAACGTCGTGTAGAGAACGCGGTCGAGGAAGACGCGGCCCGAGCCGTGGTCGACCTCGTACTTCACGCGGCTGCCGCGCGGGATCTCGATTACTGCGTCGTACGCACCCATAGGTGTTTCGCTCCTTGATCGAACGGGGAGAATGTCGCGCACCACACTATCCCGCGGGGATGGCGATTAGTGTCGAGGCGTGCTCGATCCCGTCATCGCGGCCGTCCGCCGCGCCGCCCGTGAGTCGCTGCGTCCGTTCGAGGGATCCGGGGCCCGCGTGCTCGTGGCCCTGTCGGGCGGCGCCGATTCGCTCGCCCTCGCCGCCGCGGTCGCCCACGAGGCGCCGCGCGCGGGACTCGAGCCGTGGGCGGTGACGGTCGATCACGGGCTGCAGGACGGATCCGCCGACGTCGCCGCGCGCGCCGCGCGGCAGGCGGAGGAGCTCGGGATCGCGCACGCGCGCGTCGTGCGCGTCGACGTCGGCGCGGACGGCGGCCCGGAGGCGGCCGCGCGCGAGGCGCGCTATGCCGCGATCCGCCGCGTCGCCGAGGATGCGGGGGGCGCCGCGGCCGTGCTGCTCGCGCACACGCTCGACGACCAAGCGGAGACCGTGCTGCTGGGCCTCGCGCGCGGATCCGGCGCCGCGAGCCTGCAGGGCATGGCGCCCCGCCGCACCGACGAGCGGGGGCTCGCGTGGGTCCGCCCCCTCCTCGCGCTGCGCCGCGACGACACCCGCGCGTTCTGCGAGCGTACGGGGCTCGAGCCGTGGGCGGATCCCCACAACGCCGACGCGCGCTTCGCCCGCGTGCGCGTGCGCGAGCGCCTGCTGCCGGCGCTCGAGCGCGAGCTCGGCCCCGGCGTCGCGGAGGCGCTCGCCCGCACGGCCGAGCAGCTGCGCGAGGACAACGACGCGTTCGCCGACATGATCGAGGAGATCATCGAGGACATCGTCGAGCCCGCCGAGGCGGGGATCGCCGTCTCGGTCGCGGCTCTCGCGGCGAACCCCGCCGCCCTGCGGGGCCGCATCATCCGGCACGTCGTCTCGTCGGAGTTCGGGGTCGCGCTCACGAGGTCGCAGACGCTTGAGGTCGCCCGCCTCGCGATCGACTGGCGGGGGCAGGGGCCGATCGACCTGCCCGAATGCCAGGCCACACGTGCGAACGGATGGATCGTCTTCACGGCGAGCGCGCAATAGGATCCTTGCTATGCGCGCCGCAGACATCCAGGCAGACCTCGACCGTGTGCTCGTGACCGATGAGCAGATCCAGGCCCGGCTGGCCGAGCTGGCCGCTCAGGTCGACGCCGACTACGCGGGCAAGGACATCCTGCTCGTCGGCGTCCTGAAGGGCGCGGTCATGGTCATGGCCGACGTCGCGCGCCACCTCACGATCGACGCGCCCATGGACTGGATGGCCGTGTCGAGCTACGGGGCGTCGACGAAGTCGAGCGGCGTCGTGCAGATCCGCAAGGACCTCGACACCCCGCTCGAGGGCAAGCACGTGCTCGTGGTCGAGGACATCATCGACTCGGGGCTCACGCTCAACTGGCTGCTCGAACACTTCGAGACCCGCGGCGCGGCCTCGATCGAGGTGCTCGCGGCGTTCCGCAAGCCCGACGCGATGAAGGTCGAGATCGACGCGAAGTACATCGGCTTCGACATCCCGAGCGACTTCGTCGTGGGCTACGGGCTCGACTACGCCGAGCGCTATCGCGGCCTCCGCGACGTCGCGGTCCTCGCGCCCCACGTGTACGCCTGAGCGCGTTCCGCCGTCGGCGAATCACAGAGCGGCCATAGACACCGGCCGGTAACCTGAGACGACCTGCGCTGGGCCGCGCCCGCGCATCGATCATCAGGAGGAGTCGGGGCACCCCGCACCATGAACGCGAAGAAGATCTTCCGCCACCCGGTTCTGTACGTCGTGCTCGTGGCGGTCGTGCTGATCGCCGGGTTCTCGCTGTTCAGCTCGTTCAGCGGGCCCCGCCAGGTCACAACGCAGCAGGGGCTCGAGCTGCTGAACGACGGCAAGGCGAGCGAGGTGCTGATCACCGATGGCGACCAGAGGGTCGACCTCACGCTGTCGAGCGCGTACGAGGGCGCCACCGAGGTGCAGTTCTACTACGTCTCGGCGCGCGCCGCCGACGTCGTCGAGGCGGTCGAGAGCGCCGATCCCGAGGACGGCTACGACGACGCGGTGCCGCAGGCGTCGTTCTTCGGCAGCCTGCTGTCGCTCATGATCCCGATCCTCCTGCTCGGCCTGCTGTTCTGGTTCCTGCTCGCGAACGCGGGCGGCGGCGGCCGCATGGCGCAGTTCGGCAAGTCGCGCGCGAAGAACGTCACGAAGGAGAACCCCGACGTCACGTTCGCCGACGTCGCGGGCGCCGACGAGGCGGTCGAGGAGCTGCAGGAGATCAAGGAGTTCCTCTCCGATCCCACGAAGTTCCAGGCGCTCGGCGCGCGGATCCCCAAGGGCGTCATGCTCTACGGCCCTCCCGGCACGGGCAAGACGCTCCTCGCGCGCGCCGTCGCGGGCGAGGCGGGCGTGCCGTTCTACCCGATCTCCGGATCCGACTTCGTCGAGATGTTCGTCGGCGTCGGTGCGAGCCGCGTGCGCGACCTGTTCAACCAGGCCAAGGAGAACGCCCCGGCCATCATCTTCATCGACGAGATCGACGCCGTCGGGCGCCACCGCGGCGCCGGCATGGGCGGCGGGCACGACGAGCGCGAGCAGACGCTCAACCAGATGCTCGTCGAGATGGACGGCTTCGAC
>Ga0079224_100003640_pt1 | contig 19549 bp, 17 predicted proteins | sample Stecom2015_FD_80414 | JGI IMG/M metagenome (GOLD analysis project Ga0079224, IMG submission 80414) | Agricultural soil microbial communities from Utah to study Nitrogen management - Steer compost 2015 | ecosystem: Environmental > Terrestrial > Soil > Agricultural land | place: USA: Utah... | reverse complement strand
GGTCGAGTCCCAGCTCAGGGCGAACGACGTGCTTCGTGCTGCGTTGCCGAACAACGTCGTCGCGCTGACGCTCGCGCCGCGCACGCCGCCGCTTCTTGCTGCGCTCGGGCTGAAGCCGATGGCGCTCGGCCTCGACTTGAGGGGCGGTGTGCACTTCCTGTACCAGGTCGACATCGGCGCTGCGGTGGAGCAGCTCCTCTCGACGTACGAGTCGGACATCCGGACCGAGCTTCGCCAGGCCGGCATCCGCGGCTCCGTGCGTGCCGAGCGCGACCGCGTCGTCGTCACGCTCGCCAACGCGTCGGACGTCGAACGCGCCGCCGAGCTTGTCCGCAGGATCGATGAAAGCACGCAAATCACCTTGACCGAGCGGCTGCTCGTCGAGCGCACGACGGTCGACGGCCGTCCGACGCTGATCGTCCGGCCGTCCCAGCAGGTGATCACGGAGCGGCAGGAGTTCGCGATCCAGCAGAACACGACGACGATCCGGAACCGTGTGAACGCGCTCGGCGTGTCCGAGCCCGTCGTGCAGCGGCAGGGTGTGGATCGGATTCTCGTGCAGCTGCCGGGCATCCAGGATCCGGCCCAGGCCGAGCGAGTGCTCGGCGCGACGGCAACGCTCGAGTTCCGTCTGGTCGACTACGAGAACGACCTGTTCGACGCGGCCCAGCGGCAGCGCGCGCCGGTCGGCTCGCAGCTCCTGCGCTGCGCCGATTCGATCGCTAACTCTGCGTTCTGCGCGCCGGGTCCCGACGGGAAGGCCTACACGCTGCTTCGCCGCGAGGTGATCGCGTCGGGCGATATGCTGACGGACGCGACGCCCGGCTATTCGCAGGGCACACCGGCGGTCAACGTGCGGCTCAACGCGCAGGGCGGCCGGCGCATGCTGAGCACCACTCAGGCGAACCTCAATCGTCCGATGGCGGTGCTGATGATCGAGGAGACCCCGCGCATCGTCGAGCGCGGCGGCGAGCAGGTCATCCAGACCGACCGGCAAGAGCGCGTGATCAACATCGCGACGATTCGCGGCGTCTTCTCGACGAACTTCGAGATCACGGGACTGACTCCATTCGAGGCGCAGGATCTGGCGCTGCTGCTGCGCTCGGGCGCGCTCGCGACGCCGATCTTCAAGATCGAGGAGCGCACTATCGGGCCGAGCCTCGGTCAGGACAACATCGAGCGCGGGCGCCGGGCAGTGATCGTCGGGTTCCTGCTCGTCGTCGCGTTCATGATCGTCGTGTACCGGTCGTTCGGGGTCATCGCGAACATCGCGCTGCTCGCGAACCTCGTGCTGCTCGTCGCGCTGATGTCGCTGCTACAGGCCGCGCTGACGCTGCCGGGCATCGCCGGCATCGTCTTGACGCTCGGCATGGCCGTGGACGCGAACGTGCTCATCTACGAGCGCATCCGTGAGGAGCTTCGGAACGGCAACTCGCCTCAGGCAAGCATTCGCGCCGGCTACGAGAAGGCACTGTCGAGTATTGCCGACGGGCAGATCACGACCCTGATCGCCGGTCTGGTGCTGCTGGCATTCGGCACCGGCCCGATCAAAGGTTTCGCCGTCACGTTGTGTCTCGGTATCGTGACGTCGATGTTCACGGGGATTCTCGTCACTCGAGTGATCGTCAACCTGGTCTACGGCGGCCGAGCGCAGCTGCGGCACCTTCCGATCGGCGGCAGGGTTTCAAGTGCAACTGCTTAGCGACAACCTCAACATCGATTTCATGGGCCGCCTCCGCGCGGCCGCGGTGGTTTCCGTGGTGCTGCTGATCGTTTCGATCGGCGCGGTCGTGCTGCGCGGCTTCAATTGGGGCCTCGAGTTCACCGGCGGCATCGTCGCGGAGCTCGCGTTCGAGAACGACGTCGAGCTCGAAAACGTCCGCGGCACGTTGACCGCCGCCGGCTTCGATCAGGCGCTCGTCCAGAGCTTCGGCACCGCATCGCAGGTGCTCGTGCGGCTTCCGCCGGTCGAGACGTCGGACGAGGCGGATGCCATCGTCGACGAGGTGCTCGCAGCGCTACGCGCGGCCGGCAACGAGGTGAGGCTCGTCGAGCCGCCTGAGTTCATCGGCTCTCAGGTCGGCGCGGATCTCGCCGAGCAGGGCTCGCTCGCGATGCTGTTCGCGTCGATCATGATCTTCATCTACGTGATGCTCCGCTTCCGGTGGAAGTTCGCGCTGGGCGCCCTCGTGACGCTCGTGCACGACGTGATCATCACGATCGGCGTCTTTGCGCTCTTCCAGTTCACCGTGGATCTGTCGGTGCTCGCGGCAGTGCTCGCGGTGATCGGCTACTCGCTGAACGACACGGTCGTGATCTACGACCGCATACGCGAGAACTTCCGCTCCATGCGCCGCAGCACTACGGCCGAGATCGTCAATTTCTCGCTGAACCAGACGCTGTCCCGCACGATCATGACGAGCCTCACGACGCTGCTCGTGCTGTTCGCGCTGCTGTTCCTCGCCGGGGACACGCTGTTCGGGTTCTCCATTGCCCTGATCGTTGGCGTCGTGGTCGGCACGCTCTCGTCGATCTTCGTAAGCGGGGGGGCGATGCTGTATCTCAACGTGATGCCGTCGGATCTGTTGCCCCCGAAGCGCGAGGAGGTGGACTCGCTGCCCTGACGCCGAATCGGAGTCCGACAATCGGGGCGAGAATCGGGGCGAAAATCGGGGTCAGACACATTTTTCACCGCCGTCCCCGCAAACTTCGGGCGGTCTGGCGAAAAATGTGTCTGACCCCGATTTTCGCCGACCCCGATTTTCGCCCCGATTTTCGCCCCGATTTTCGCCGATTTTTCGGACTCGATTTTCGGTCAGAGGTCGCGGGCGTACGGCGCGAGGAGCTTCGACAGCGCCGCGTAGATCTTCGGGTTCCCGGCGACGACGTTGCCGGACTCGAGGTAGCGGTCCGTGCCGTGGAAATCGCTGATGCGGCCGCCCGCCTCGCGGATGATCAGCGCGCCGGCCGCGATGTCCCACTTGCTGAGCCCGAGCTCCCAGAACCCGTCGACGCGTCCGGCCGCGACGTAGCAGAGGTCGAGCGCCGCGGAGCCGGGGCGTCGCACGCCCGAGCTCTCGAGCATCACCGCTCGCAGCATCTCGAGGTAGCGGTCGACGCGCTCGTCCGTGATCCGGTACGGGAAGCCGGTCGCGATCAGGCTGCCCGAAAGATGCTGCCTGCGGCTCACGCGGATCCGCCGGCCGTCGAGCAGCGCGCCTTCGCCGCGGGTCGCAGTGAAGATTTCCTGCCGCAGCGGATCGTAGACGACGGCGTGCTGAAGCTCCCCGCGGTACGCGACGGCGATCGACACCGCGAAGACCGGGAAGCCGTGCAGGTAGTTCGTCGTCCCGTCGAGCGGATCGATGATCCACGTCCACTCGTGCTCGCCGACCGAGCCGCGCTCCTCGGCAAGGATCGCGTGATCGGGGTAGTGGTCCTTGATGATGTTGACGATCGTTTCTTCGGCGAGCAGATCGACCTGCGTGACGTAATCGTGCCGCCCCTTGTCCGTGATCTGCAGCGCGTCGAGCTGGTTCCATTGACGGATCATCAGCTCGCCGGCGCGACGGGCTGCGCGTATACCGATGTTGACCATGCCGTGCATAACGGGGGCGCAGCGTAGAATAGTCGGCCGGCGGTGACAATTCGCAAAAGCCGTGTCGTCGAATCCGCGCGCATCATGCAAGTTCCGGTCCGCATCGTTCTCGTCGAAACCACGCACCCGGGTAACATCGGCGCGAGCGCGCGCGCGATGAAAACGATGGGGCTCGACGATCTCGCGCTCGTCGCGCCGCGCACGTTCCCGAGCGAGGAGGCGACCGCGCGTGCGTCCGGCGCGGCCGATCTGCTCGAGCGGGCGCACGTGCACGAGACCCTCGACGATGCGATTGCGGACTGCGCGTTCGTCGTCGGCACGAGCGCACGGCCGCGCGGCGTCGAGTGGCCATGTGCCGATCCGCGCGAAGCGGCCGCGCGGATCTGGGACGCGATCGAGGCGGGGAATCGCGCCGCGGTGGTGTTCGGGCGCGAGCAGTCGGGGCTCACGAACGAGGCGCTCGCGCGCTGCATGCTGCACGTGCAGATTCCGACGGACGCCTCGTTCTCGTCGCTCAATCTCGCGATGGCCGTGCAGGTCGTGTGCTACGAGCTCAGGATGACGGGACTTCTGCGCGCCGGCGGGCCCGACGCCGCGCGCACGCTCGCCGAGCCCTCGTCGAGCCGTCCGCGCCTTGCGACGTCCGCCGAGCTCGAGCATTTCCACGCGCACCTCGAGCGCCTCCTGGTCGAGTCGGGCTTCATCCACGAGGCGCATCCGCGGCAGCTCAAGCTGAAACTCAGGCGGATCTTCCAGCGCGCGGCGCTCGACAAGAACGAGATCGATATCCTGCGGGGCGTGCTGACGAGCCTCGATCCGGCCCGGCGCCCCCCGCGCCGAAGGAGCGGAGAGTGACGAGGCGTCGATCGATCTATCTCGACCACGCGGCGACGTCGCCGGTCGATCCGGCCGTCGCGGCCGAGATGATGCGCCACCTCGGTGCAGACGGCACGTTCGCGAACCCGTCGTCGAGCCATGCGATGGGGCGCGAGGCGGCGCTCGTCGTCGAGCGCGCGCGCCGGGTCATTGCGGCGCGGATCGGCGCCGATCCCGCGGGGCTCGTGTTCACGTCCGGCGCGACCGAGGCGAACAACCTCGCGGTCAAAGGCGTGCTTGCCGCGGCGAGGCCCGGGCGGCGCCACCTCGTGACGACGCGGATCGAGCACAAGTCCGTGCTCGATACGGCCGCCGCTGTCGAGCGCTACGGCTGCGAAGTGACGTACGTCGGCTGCGATGCGTCGGGCATCGTCTCGCCGGACGAGATCGCCCGCGCGATCCGCCCGGAGACGTCGCTCGTCTCCGTCATGCACGTGAACAACGAGACGGGGATGATCCAGCCGATCGCCGAGATCGCGGAAGTCTGTCGCGCGCGCCGCGTGCCGCTCCATGTCGATGCGGCGCAGTCGGCCGGGAAGCTCCCGCTCGACGTGCGGCGGCTAGGTGTAGCGCTCTGCTCGCTGACCGCGCACAAGTGCGGCGGCCCGAAGGGCGTCGGCGCGCTGTGGATTCGAGACGACGTGACCGTCATGCCGCTCCTCCACGGCGGCGAGCAGCAGCGGTCTTTGCGGCCCGGCACGCTGCCGACGCATCAGATCGCGGGCATGGGCAAGGCGTTCGAGCTCGCCGATCCCGCCGAGGAGGGGCCCCGCCTCGCGGCGCTGCGCGACCGGTTGAGGCTCGCCCTTGCGCGGATCGACGGCGTGCACGTGAACGGCGATCCGGCCCGCGCCGCGCCGCACATCCTGAACGTCACGTTCCTCGGCGTCGACGGCGAGGCGCTGCGCTTCGCGCTGCGCGAGATCGCGGTCTCGGCGGGCTCCGCGTGCATGTCCGACAATCCGGAAGCGTCGCACGTGCTGTCGGCGATGGGGCTCACGGACGCGGCGGCCACGAGCTCGATCAGGTTCAGCGTCGGGCGCACGACGACGCCCGACGACATCGATGCCGCCGCCGCCGTCGTGCGCGACGCGGTCGAGAGGCTGAGGCGTCTCGCGCTCGGTGCGCCCGAGTGGTGCTCGACGTGGCGCACGGCTCGTCTGACAGACGACGCCGTTTTCGGCTAAACTGCTGAGCTCACTATGGATTACAGCGCCGAGGTCGAACGGCGATTCGACTCGCCGGCGGGTGCCGGGAACGTGTCGGGCGCGGGGCCGGGCGTCGCGGCCGGCGAGGCCGAGGACAAGGTCCTGAACGTGTGGGTCCGGTTCGAGGTCCAAGCCGACGGCGACACGATCCGCGAGGCGCGCTTCAGGGTCTACGGCTGCCCGCATACGATCGCGGCGGCGAGCTGGATCGCGGAGTCGCTGCGCGGGGCGCCGGTGTCGGCCCTCGAGCAAGTCGACATCGACGGGGTCAAGCGCGCGCTGAATGTCCCGAAAGAGAAGCTCGGGAAGCTCCTCAGGATCGAGGACGCGGTCCGGGCTTGTGCGGAGCAATTGAGCGCGGCCGCCGCGCCGCGCGCCGACGGTTGATACCAGGGAATGTCGTCATGGCGATATCACTGACCGAAAACGCCGCACGCAGGGTGAAGAGCTACCTCGAGAAGCGCGGCCGAGGCGTGGGCCTTCGGATCGGCGTGAAACGCACCGGCTGCTCGGGCTGGGCGTACATGATCGACTACGCGGACGAGATCGACGCGAACGACGTCGTGTTCGACGACAAGGACGTGAAGGTCGTTGTCGACAGCAAGAGCCTCGAGCTGATCGACGGGACCGAGGTCGACTTCGTCAAGGAAGGTTTGAACGAGGCCTTCAAGTTCCGCAACCCGAACGTCAAGGGCGAGTGCGGTTGCGGCGAAAGCTTCAGCGTCTGAGCGGCGCCGGGCCTCGGCCCGGCGTTTTTCTTCCGTTATTCCCCTCGGGGATCATTGGCCACAGCAGGTGAACGATGGCGATTGAACGTACGCTTTCCATCATCAAGCCCGACGGTGTCGCAAAGAATCTGATCGGCGAGATCTACCGGCGTTTCGAGCAGGCGGGCTTAAGGATCGTCGCGGCGAAGATGATGCGGCTGCGCCAGGATCAGGCCGAGGGCTTTTATGCCGTCCATCGCGAGCGTCCGTTCTTCAAGGATCTCGTGGCCTACATGACGTCGGGACCGGTCATGGTGCAGGTGCTCGAGGGCGAGAACGCGATCCAGAAGAACCGCGAGCTGATGGGTGCGACGGATCCCGCGAAGGCCGACCCTGGCACGATCCGCAGGGATTTCGCGACGTCGATCGAGGAGAACGTCGTGCACGGCTCGGACGGTCCGGACACGGCCGCCGCCGAGATCCGTTTCTTCTTCGGTGAGGCCGACATTTGTCCGCGAACCCGCTGATCATCGAAGCGGCCGGCGGCGATCGCAGGACGAACCTGCTGAGTCTGCCGCCGGAGCGTCTCGCCGAGTTCTTCGTCTCGCTCGGCGAGAAGCCTTATCGCGCGCGCCAGATCATGCGCTGGGTGTACCAGCGCGGCGTGACCGACTTCGCGGTGATGACCGATCTCTCCGCGAAGCTGCGCGCGCGGCTCGACGCGATCGCGGAGATCGCAACGCCCAAAGTGCTCCGTCACGAGCGTTCCGCGGACGGGACGCGCAAATGGCTCCTCGACGTGGGCGCAGGGCAGGCCGTCGAGACCGTCTTCATCCCGGAGCCGAATCGGGGAACCCTCTGCATCTCGTCGCAGGCGGGCTGCGCGCTCGACTGCGCGTTCTGCGCGACCGGACGCCAGGGCTTCAACCGTAACCTCGAGATCGCCGAGATCCTGGGTCAGGTGATGCACGCTCGGCGCGAGGTCGCGCCGGCCGAGATCACGAACGTCGTGTTCATGGGCATGGGCGAGCCGCTCGCGAACTATCGCAACGTCGTGCCCGTCGCGAAGCTGCTGCTCGACGACTTGGCGTTCGGCCTGTCGCGCCGGCGGGTGACGATCAGCACGGCCGGCCTCGTCCCGCAGATCCTGAAGCTCGCCGACGACTGCAACACCGCGCTTGCCGTGTCGCTGCACGCGCCGACGGACGAGCTCAGGGACCGGCTCGTGCCGATCAACAGGATCCATCCGATCGCGGAGCTGCTCGACGCGTGCTGGCGGTATGCGGAGCGCCTCGCGAGCCGGCAGATCACGTTCGAGTACGTGATGCTCGATCGCGTGAACGACGGGCCGGCCGAGGCGCGGCAGCTCGTTCGGCTGCTCCGGAACCGGCCCGCGAAGGTCAACCTGATTCCGTTCAATCCGTTCCGCGACTCCGGATTTGAATGCTCCACACCTGAAGCGATCGACCGTTTCTGGCAGACTCTGCGCTCGGCCGGGATCGTCGCGACGATCCGACGGCCACGCGGCGACGACATCGCGGCGGCCTGCGGCCAGCTCGCAGGCCGGGTCCAGGACCGGCGCCGCGTTCGACTGGGTGAGAAGCTGAGCTGATTCGCGGAGCATTGAAGGCGATGACTGTCGGGAGCTCCTCTCGCACGATGCTCGTGCTCGCCGTGTTCTGTGCGCTCCTCTCCGGGTGCGCCGGGACGAGCGGGCGCACGTCGGACGCGGCCGCCGCGCAGGCGAATCTGAATCTCGGGTCCGCCTATCTGCGCCAGGGCCGGCCGGATCTGGCGGTCCAGAACCTCGAGCGGGCCGTGCGGCTCGACCCTCGCCTCGCCGATGCGCACAGCGCGCTCGCGCTCGCCTACGACGAGCTCGGCCAGCACGACGATGCGGAGCGGCACCACGAGCGGGCGATCCGGCTCGAGCCCGCCAATCCGCGCATCGCGAACGCGTATGCCGTGTCCTTGTGTCGGCGGAATCGCTGGAACGAGGCCGAGCCGTACTTCCGCCGGGCGATCTCGAACCCGCGCTACGAAACGCCGGTGGCCGCGGCGACGAATGCCGGTCACTGCGCGCGCACCGCGGGCGATCTCGAGCGGGCGGAGGAGTACTACCGCGAGGCGCTCGCGAGGGACGCCGGGTTCGCCGGTGCGCTCGCGGGCATGATGGAGCTTGCGTACCAGCTCGAGAACTATCTGCAGGCGAGAGCGTTCCTGCAGCGGTATCTGGATGTGCGCCCGGCCACACCCGCCGTCTTGCTCCTGTGCTACAACATCGAGCGCGAGCTTCAGGACCGCGCGGCTGCCGAGCGATGTGCGCAGCGCCTGCGCGCCGAGTTCCCGCAATCCCAGGAGCTCGCGCAGCTGCAACAGTTCGAACGCGATGCGCAATGACGAGCCGTCATCGGCGGACGAAGACGAGGGTTCGGCCCGAGCACCGACCATCGGCGAGACGCTGCGCGCGGCCCGGGAGTTTCACCGCGCGAGCATCGAGCGCGTCGCCGAGTTCCTCCGGATCGAGCCCCGGTTCATCGTCGCGCTCGAAGAGGACCGCTTCGACGACATTGGGCCGCCCGTCTTCGTCAAGGGCTATCTGAAGCACTACTGCGAGCTCCTCGGCATCGATCCCGAGCCGCTGCTCGGCGAGCTGCGCGAGCGGCTCCGCGGCGCGGAGCCGCCGCTCAAGGCACGTCTTCCGGCGGAGCGCGAGAAGGGCCCGTCGAGCGCCGTGACGATCGGCGTCGCGGCCGCCGTGCTCGTGCTCGCGGCGGTCGGCGTGTGGCAGCTCGGCGGGTCGTCGCAGGACAGGGCGGTCGAGCCGCCGACCGTGGCCGCGAGCGAGCCCGCGGAGCCCGCGCGCACCGGCGACTCCGGCGCGTCCGCGGCGGCCGGGACCTCCGCGCGGCCCGCGGCGGTTGCGGCGGTGTTGCCCGGTTCCGCCGGTGTGACCGGCGCCGACGCGGCTTCGGGGCCGGATGCGGAGGGCGTCGAGCCGGGCACGCCCAACGTGACGCCCGAGCCCGGGGCCGACGATGGCGGTGGGTCCGACCCGGCCGGTGCATTGGACCCCGCCGGTGCGTCCGGAGCGGCGACGCCGGGACCGGCCGGCGGCACCGCGGCTTCGCCGGATGCCGCGGCGGACGGCGCCGCCCCCATGCCGACCGGCGGGGAGGCGGCCTCCCCGGCTGCGGCCGCCGCCGCCGTCACGCCAGCCGTCGCCGACACGACCGCGCAGAACCCGGCGACGAGCGCCGCCGGCGGGCTCGAGATCGAGCTCCGGTTCATCGAGGACTCGTGGACCGAGATCACGTCGGCCGGCGGCGACAGGCTGTTCTACGGCCTCGCGCGTGCCGGTGCCGAGGAGCGGATCCGCGCGGACGGCGAGGTTCGAGTGCTGCTCGGCAACGCGGACGGCGTCATCATCCGCGTGAACGGCCAGCCCTTCGCGTATCCTGCCGGCAGCCGGAACGGCGATCTCGCGCGCTTCCGGCTCTCGCCGGAGAATTGAGCCATCATGACTTCGATCATTTCGCCCGTTAAGGGCATGAACGACGTGCTGCCCGACGACGAGCTGCTGTGGGAGCGGCTCGAGACGGCGGCGGCCGAGCTGTTCAAGGCCTACGACTATCACCGCATCCGCATCCCGGTCCTCGAGAAAACGGAGCTCTTTCGCCGCTCGATCGGCGAGGCGACGGACATCGTCGAGAAGGAGATGTACACGTTCGAGGACCGCGGCGGCGACAGCCTGACGCTGCGCCCGGAGGCAACGGCCGGCATCGTCCGCGCGTGCCTGACGCACGGCCTGCTGCACAACCGCCAGCAGAAGCTCTGGTGCAGCGGCCCGATGTTCCGCCGCGAGAAGCCGCAGAAGGGGCGGTACCGCCAGTTCCATCAGCTGAGCGTCGAGGCGCTCGGATACGCGGAGCCCGAGGTCGACGCCGAGCTGATCGTGATGTCCGCGCGCCTCTGGCGGGCGCTCGGCATCACCCACGTCTCGCTCGAGCTGAACTCGATCGGGACGCCGGAGTCGCGCGCCGGCTATCGCGAGGTGCTCGTCGAGTATTTCTCGGCCCACAAGGACCGCCTGGACGCGGACAGCCTGCGGCGGCTCGAGCGCAATCCGTTGCGGATCCTCGACAGCAAGAACCCGGACATGGCGGAACTCATCGCCGGCGCGCCGGTCATCAGCGAGTATCTCGACGAGGGGTCGCGCGACCACTTCGAGCGTCTCAAGGGGCTGCTGAGCGATGCCGGCATTCCTTTCAAGATCAATCCGCGCCTCGTCCGCGGGCTCGACTACTACACGCGGACGGTCTTCGAGTGGGTCACGGATCGGCTCGGAGCGCAGAGCGCGGTCTGCGCCGGCGGGCGCTACGACGGGCTCGTCGCGCAGCTCGGCGGGCGCGATACGCCGGCGGTCGGTTGGGCGCTCGGCGTCGAGCGGGTCGTCGAGCTCCTGCGCCTCGATCAAGGCGCGGCCGAGGCGCGCGCACCGGACGTGTTCGTCGTGAGCGCCGGTGACGCCGCGCGACGGGTCGGATTCGCGGCGGCCGAGAAGCTGCGCGACGCGCTGCCGGGCATCTCCGTGTCGATCGGCGCGCCGTCCGCCGGCTTCAAGGCCCAGTTCCGCCGGGCCGACAAGAGCGGCGCGCGCTTCGCGCTGATCATCGGCGAGGACGAGGTCGCGGCCCAGAAGTTCGGCTTGAAGCCGCTGCGTACGGACGAACCGCAGCTTTCGTTGTCGCTCGACGAGGTCGTGCGGCAGTTGTCATCGGCCCTGGAGCGGCGAGAATAGGCGCGCGTCCCCGAAAGTCCGGTCGCTTCAACGCCAACACTCCGTCGGAGGAACCGTGGACGAATATCTGTCGGAAAAGGAACAACTGGAACGCATACGCGAGTGGTGGCGCGAGAACGGCTGGTACCTCGTTGCAGGCGCGGCGCTCGGTGCCGTCGCGATCTTCGGCTTCAAGCAGTACCGCAATTACGTCGAGGCACGCGCCGAGGCGGCGGCCGCGCTCTACCTCGATCTGCAGGACGTGCTCGAGGATGACGACCGGACGGCGGCCGAGGCCTTGCTCGCGGAGCTTCGCGAGGAGCATCCGAAGAGCCCATACACGGATCAGGCGGGCATGCTGCTCGCGGGCTACTACCTGACGAGCGAGCCGAGCCGCGCCGCGGACGAGCTGCGCTTCGTGATGGAACGCACTGGCGACCGCGATCTCGGCCGGATCGCACGGCTCAGGCTCGCCCGCGTGCTGATGTATCAGGGCCGGCACGAAGAGGCGCTGCGGCTGCTCGACGTGGCCGATCTCGGCCCGTTCACGGCGCAGTACCGCGAGGCGGCGGGGGATGCGCACTATGCGCTCGGCAACACCGATGCCGCGCGCGCGGCCTACGAGGAGGCGCTGCGCGCGCCCGGCGCGGAGTGGCTGAACCGCACGTTCGTCGAGATGAAGCTCGACGCGCTCGAGGTCGCGGGCGATAGCGCGGAGACGGGCACGTGACGATCGCGCGTGGCCTCGTTGTCGCGGCATCCGCCGCGATCGTCGCCGGCTGCTCGCTCTTCGGAGGCCGCGACTCGACGGTCGAGCCGCCGGCGGAGCTCGTCGACATCGAGCAGACGCTCGAAATCCGGCGGGTGTGGAGCGCGCGGGTCGGCCGGGGCACGGAGGGCTTGAGGCTCGGGCTGCGGCCGGCCACGGACGGCGTCCATGTCTACGCCGGGTCTTACGACGGGCGCGTCGCGGCGCTCGACGGCGCGACGGGCCGCACGGTCTGGTCGGTGCGGACGAACGCGCCGCTCTCGGCCGGGCCGGGCTACGGCAACGGCGTCCTCGTGTTCGGCACGAGCGACGGAGAGCTGATCGCGCTCGAGGCGGACACCGGCGAGGAGCGGTGGCGCGTTCCGGTCGGCAGCGAGGTGCTCGCGGCGCCCGCGGTCGGTGGGAACGTGATCGCGCTGCGCTCGACGGACGGGCGGCTGCGGGGCTTCTCGATCACGGACGGGCGCGAGATGTGGACGGTCGAGCACTCGCAGCCCGCGCTGATCGTTCGCGGTGACACGAAACCCGAGATCGCGGGGCAGACGGTCGTCGCCGGCTTCGATAACGGGCGGATCGGCGCGTACCGGCTCACGTCCGGCGAGCCCCTGTGGGAGCTCGCGATCGGCTCTCCCGGCGGCCGCAGCGAGCTCGATCGCCTCGTCGACATCGGCGGGGACATGCAGGTCATCGGCACGGACGTGTACGCGGTCGGCTACCAGGGCCGTGCGGTCAACGTGGACCTCCAGAGCGGCTTCGTGCTGTGGGAGCAGGAGATGTCGTCGCTCGCGGGGCTCGGCGTCGATGCCCGCAGCGTGTACGTCACGAGCGACGTGAGCTACGTCTTGTCGCTCGCGCGCCAAAACGGCATCGTGCAATGGACGCAGGAGGCGCTGCGGCTCCGTGATCTGACGGCGCCGGTCCGATTCATGAACACGATCGTCGTCGGCGACTTCGAAGGGTATCTCCATTTCATGGACGTCGACGACGGCCGCTTCGTCGCGCGGGCTCGCGCGTCGTCCGCGCGGATCCCGTCCGCGCCGATCATCGTCGGCCGTAACCTCGTCGTGCAGGCGGAGGACGGCCGCATCGCTGCGTTCAGCGTCGTCGAGGAAGAACCGGAAGAGGAACGGGGCTGAGGAGCGGAACGATGCTCCCTGCCGTCGCGTTGATCGGCCGGCCGAACGTCGGTAAGTCGACGCTGTTCAATCGCCTGACGCGCACCCGCGATGCGCTCGTCGCGGACTACCCCGGCGTCACCCGCGATCGCCGCTACGGCTACGCACGCTTCGGTGACCGTCCCTACCTCGTGATCGACACGGGCGGCCTCGGCGCCGGCGGCGGCCTCGAGCCGCTCGTCGAGAAGCAGGTCGACGCGGCGCTCGAGCAGGCCGACGTCGTGATCCTCGTCGTCGATCATCGCGACGGCATCACGGCCGAGGACGAGCGGATCGCCGAGCGCCTGCGCCGCTCCGGCAAGCGGGTCGCGGTGGCCGTGAACAAGGCGGAGGGCGTGGAACCGGCGCTCGCGGGCGCGGACTTCTTCCGGCTCGGTTTCGGCACGCCGTTCGCGATCTCGGCGCTGCACGGTCAGGGCGTCGACGCGCTGATCGAAGCCGTGCTCGCGCCGTTCGAGCCGGGCGAGGCCGACGAGATCGCCGAGGTCGAGGGCCCCAAGGTCGCCGTCATCGGCAGACCGAACGTCGGCAAGTCGACCTTGATCAATCGGCTGATCGGCGACGAGCGTCTCGTGACGTCGGACGAGCCCGGCACGACGCGCGACAGCATCGTCGTGCCGTGCGAACGCGACGGCCGCAGGTTCGCGCTGATCGATACCGCCGGCATTCGTCGCAGGGCGCGCGTCAGCGACGCGGTCGAGAAGTTCAGCGTCGTGCAGAGCCTCAAGGCGATCGAGGAGGCCGAGGTCGTGATCGTCATGCTCGACGCGCGCGAGGGCGTGACGGATCAGGACCTGCACCTGATCGGCCTCGCGGTCGAGCGGGGACGGGCGCTCGTCATCGGGATCAACAAGTGGGACGGTCTCGGCGCGGCCGAGCGCGAGCGGGTGCAGGCCGAGGTCGAGCGCAAGCTCGACTTCGTGAGCTACGCGAGGCGGCATTACGTCTCCGCGCTCCACGGCAGCGGCATCGCCGAGCTCGTGCGCTCGGCGCTTGCGGCGGCCGAGGCGGCAGGTGCGGACCTGCCGACGCCGCGTCTCACGGAGCTCCTGCACCAGGCGACGACGGCGCATGCGCCGCCGATGATCCGCGGGCGCCAGATCCGTCTCCGGTATGCGCACCAGGGCGGGCGTTACCCGCCGATCATCGTGATCCACGGCACGCAGGCCGAACGGACGCCGGACCATTACCGGCGCTATCTCGAGAACGCGTTCCGCAAGGGATTGAGGCTCGAGGGGACGCCGATCCGGATCGAGCTTCGGAGCGGCGAGAACCCGTTCGCGGGCCGGCGTAACGTGCTGACGCCGCGTCAGAAGGCGCGCCGGCGGCGCGTGATTCGTCACTCGCGGAAGTAGACCGTCCCGCCACCGATGGCGCGACCCGACGTTCGCGCACTATTGTCATAACGAGAAGTTACGTTGCCGGCGGGCGCGCGGTCTTACACTCCGGCTCCTCGGATTCGCGCTTTGTTGTTGGAGAAAGCCCCTTGGCCAAAGCACGCCGTCACTACACCGTGCCGGGCGAGTTTCCGATGTATCGGGGCGGCTCCCTGCTTCGGCCCACGATCGCCTACGAGACCTGGGGCGAGCTCGACGACGCGCGCAGCAACGCGGTGCTGATCTTCACCGGGATGTCGCCCTCCGCGCACGCCGCGTCGAGCGCGCTCGACCCGACGCCGGGCTGGTGGGAGGAGATCATCGGCCCCGGCCGGCCGATCGACACGCGCCGTTACTTCGTGATCTGCGTGAACTCGCTCGGCAGCTGCTTCGGCTCGACCGGGCCTGCGTCGATCGATCCGCGGACCGGTGAGATCTATCGGCTCACGTTCCCGGTGCTGTCGCTCGAGGACGTCGCGCGCGGCGGGTACGAGCTCTTGAAGCACTTGGGCATCGAGCGGCTCCGCGCGCTCGTGGGCCCGTCGATGGGCGGCATGACGTCGCTCGCATTCGAGCTCCTGTTTCCCGGGATCACGGAGAGCCTTCTCTTGATGTCGACGGGATCGCGCGCGCTGCCGTTCTCGATCGCGCTCCGGTCGCTTCAGCGGGAGATGATCCGTCGGGACCCCAACTGGAAGGACGGCAACTACACGCCGGATGCGCTGCCGATGACCGGCATGCGCCTCGCGCGCAAGCTCGGCATGATCACGTACCGCTCGGCCGAGGAGTGGCGCGTGCGGTTCGGCCGCGAGCGCATCGCGGCGGCGGCCGAGCCGATGAACGGCGACTCGTTCGGGCCGATCTTCGAGGTCGAGTCGTACCTCGAGCACCATGCGAACAAGTTCATCGGCCAGTTCGATCCGAACTGCTATCTGTATCTCTCGCGCGCGAGCGATCTCTTCGACGTGGCCGACCACGGCGGCACGGTGATGGGAGCGCTGAAGCGCATCGAGGCGAAGCGCTCGATGATCATCGGCGTGAAGACGGATTTTCTGTTTCCGATCGATCAGCAGCGCGAGCTCGCGGAGGGGCTCTCCGGCCGCGGGCGCGAGGTCGAGTTCATCGAGCTCTCGTCGCTGCAGGGCCACGACTCGTTCCTCGTCGACATGGACAACTATCGGCCGCTGATCGCGCGCTTCTTCGCGGAGCGCTGAAAAGAAATCGGGGTCAGACCCCTTTTCGAAGAATCGGGGTCAGACCCCTTTTCCGCAGGGAATTGGGTCAACCGGGCTCTGACCCCCCGGTCAAGCTGCCGCGCGTACGAAAGAAGGGCTCCGATTCTGCGCGTGAGAAAAAGGGGTCTGACCCCGATTTTTTTCAGTCGTCGGCGGGGGGCAGCGTCTTGGCGACGGTGGCCGTCAGGCCGCCGCGCGCGAGACGGATCGAGAGGCCGGTGCCCGCGGCGACCGTCGAGCTGTCCGTGACGATGTGGCCGTCGTCGGCGCGGGCGACGATCGCGTAGCCGCGGTCGAGGGTCGCGAGCGGGCTCAGCGAGCGCAGCGTGCGGTTCGTGATCGCGAGGCGGTGCGACAGCCGCTCGATGCGGCGGTGGATCGCGCGCTCGAGCCGCTCCGACGCGAAGCGACAGCGTTGCGCTGCGGCCGTGACGCGGTGCTGCGGGTTCCGCGCGTCGACGCGCGCAGCGAGCCGCACGAGCCGCGCGCGCCGCTCGTCGATCAGACGCTTCAGCGCGCGCCGCGCTCGGCCCTCGAGATCGTCGATCCGCTGCGCCTGCTGCCGCAGCAAGAGGCCCGGATGGCAGCGGTTCAGCCGATGCGCGAGCACGGCGAGCCGCTGCGCGTCGTTCCTGATCCTTCGCGTCGCCGCACGCTCGAGGTGCGCGGCGGCGCGCGCGAGGCGATGCCGCCACTCCGCGCAGTCCGGCACGGCGAGCTCGGCGGCTTGCGAAGGCGTCGGCGCGCGCAGATCCGCGGCGAAGTCGGCGATCGTGAAATCCGTCTCGTGGCCGACGCCGACGATGATCGGGATGCTCACGGCGGCGACGGCACGCGCGACGATCTCCTCGTTGAACGCCCAGAGACCCTCGAGCGAGCCGCCGCCGCGCGTCAGGATCAGCACGTCGCATTCACGGCGCCGGTCCGCGAGCTCGAGCGTGCGCGCGATCTCCTGCGCCGCGCCGTTCCCCTGGACGCTCGTCGGATAGATCAGCACCGGAATCGTCGGAAAGCGGCGCCTCAACGCCGTCAGCACGTCGCGGATCGCCGCGCCCGTCGGCGACGTGATGACGCCGATGCGTTTCGGGACGCGCGGCAGCGGGCGCTTGCGTTCGGGATCGAACAGTCCCTCCGCCTTCAGGCGCCGCTTCAACGCCTCGAAACGGCGACGCAGCAGGCCTTCGCCCGCTTCCTCGACCTCGTCGACGACGAGCTGGAACTCGCCGCGCGCCTCGTAGAAGCTGACGCGCGCGCGCACGACGACCTGCTGGCCGTTCTCGAGCGCGAAGCCGAGATTGCGCGCGGCCTGTCGGAACATCGCGCACCGTACCTGTGCGTTCGCGTCCTTCAAGGACCAGTAGAGATGGCCGGACGTGGGCCGCGACAGGTTCGAGATTTCGCCCTCGACCCAGACCGTGCCGAAGCTGCGCTCGACGAGCAGGCGGGCCTCGCGATTCAGCGCCGAGACCGTGAGAATCTGGCGCCGCTCTTCGACGGAAAGCTCGAGCTCGAGGTTTTCACCGCTCAGCATAACTGCAAGAGTATACGGGACATACGCCTCCGTTCGCGCCCACGGCCATTTACCGTTTCCCGTCCGGGCATTAAACTGCCCCGCTCAAATCCACCACCCGGTTGGAGCTCCCATGCGGATCATTCACGAGGCGCTCACATTCGACGACGTCCTCTTAGAGCCCGCGTACTCGGAGATCCTGCCGCGCGAAGTCGACCTCAGCACGAAGCTCACTCGCTCGCTGACGCTGAATATCCCGATCGTCTCCGCGGCCATGGATACCGTGACGGAGGCGCGGCTCGCGATCACGCTGGCGCAGGAAGGCGGCATCGGGATCATTCACAAGAACATGTCGCCGCGCGAGCAGGCGGGCCAGGTGCGGCGCGTCAAGAAATTCGAGAGTGGGATTATCAAAGACCCGATAACGGTCGGTCCGACGGCGACGATCAGGGAGGTCATTGAACTCACCCGCTCGAAGAACATCTCCGGCGTGCCGGTCGTCGAGGGCGAAGAGCTCGTCGGCATTGTGACGCACCGCGACCTGCGCTTCGAGACGCAGCTCGACGCGCCCGTATCGTCGGTCATGACGCCGAAGGAACGGCTCGTGACGGTTCGCGAGGGCGCGAGCAAGGACGAGGTGCTGACGCTGCTGCACCGCTACCGGATCGAGAAGGTCCCCGTCGTCGACGATCGCTTCCGGCTGCGCGGGATGATCACCGCGAAAGACTTCCAGAAGGCCAGGGACTATCCGTACGCGAGCAAGGACGAGAACGGCAGGCTTCGCGTCGGTGCGGCCGTCGGCACGGGCTACGACACGGACGAGCGCGTCGCGCTGCTGGTCGAGGCCGGCGTCGACGTCGTCGTCGTCGACACCGCGCACGGGCACTCGCGCGGTGTGCTCGAGCGGATCCGCGAGATCAAGCGGGCGTATCCGTCGCTGCAGGTGATCGCGGGCAACATCGTGACGGGCGAGGCGGCGCGCGCGCTCGTCGAAGCAGGCGCCGATGCGGTCAAGGTCGGCATCGGCCCCGGCTCGATCTGCACGACGCGCGTCGTCGCGGGCGTCGGCGTGCCGCAGATCACGGCGGTCGCCGAGGTCGCGTCCGCGCTCGAAGGCACGGGCGTGCCGGTGGTCTCCGACGGCGGCATCCGTTACTCCGGCGACATCGCGAAGGCGATCGCCGCGGGCGCGCACACGACGATGATCGGCAGCCTCTTCGCCGGCACCGAGGAGTCACCTGGCGAGGTCGAGCTCTATCAGGGCCGCTCGTACAAGTCGTATCGCGGGATGGGGTCGCTGGGCGCGATGGCGGGACGCCACGGCTCGGCGGATCGTTACTTCCAGGATGCCGCGGAAGAGCTGCAGAAGCTCGTGCCCGAGGGCATCGAAGGGCGCGTCCCGTACAAGGGCACGCTGGTGACGATCGTGCACCAGCTGATCGGCGGCCTGCGCGCCGCGATGGGCTACACGGGGTGCGCGAACATCGAGGAGATGCGCACGAAGCCGCGCTTCGTGCGGATCACCGCGGCCGGCCGGCGCGAGAGCCACGTCCACGACGTCACGATCACGAAGGAAGCGCCGAATTACCGCATCGACTGATGTCGGATCGTGTCAGACACCATTTTCCGCCTCGCGGAGAATGGTGTCTGACACAGCTTGCGGCGCCTGAAATCTGATGGAACGCAAAATCCTGATCCTCGACTACGGCTCGCAGTACACGCAGCTGATCGCGCGCCGTGTGCGCGAGGCAGGCGTCTACAGCGAAATCTACGCGCACGACGTCTCGGACGACGCGATCAGGTCGTTCGGCGCGGCGGGCATCATTCTCTCCGGCGGCCCCGAGTCGACGACGGCGAGCGGCGCGCCGACGATTCCGGACGCGGTGCTCGAGGCCGGCGTCCCGCTCCTCGGCATCTGCTACGGGATGCAGGCGCTCGCAGCGCGCTTCGGCGGTGAGGTGCGTCCGTCGACCGAGCGCGAGTACGGCTATGCCGAGGTCGAGCTGATTGAGGACGATCCGCTCCTCGCGGGCTTGGGCGGCGCGGACAAGACGCTCAAGGTGTGGATGAGCCACGGCGACCGCGTCGAGCGGCTGCCGCCCGGCTTCAAGGCGATCGCGAGGTCGCGCAACGCGCCGCTCGCGGCGATCGCGAGCCCGGAGCGTCGGATCTACGGTCTGCAATTCCATCCCGAGGTCACGCACACCGAGCACGGCTTCGAGATCCTCACGCGCTTCGTCCGCGACGTCTGCGGCTGCCCGCCGACGTGGACCGCGCGAAACATCATCGCGGATCACATCGAGCGGATCCGCGCG
>Ga0079224_100003639_pt1 | contig 19549 bp, 13 predicted proteins | sample Stecom2015_FD_80414 | JGI IMG/M metagenome (GOLD analysis project Ga0079224, IMG submission 80414) | Agricultural soil microbial communities from Utah to study Nitrogen management - Steer compost 2015 | ecosystem: Environmental > Terrestrial > Soil > Agricultural land | place: USA: Utah... | reverse complement strand
CGTGAAAAAGGCGCCCAAGGTGCTTGTATTTTGGTTGGCGATGACGCCGAACGGGCCATTGAACTGGCCCGTTCTTTTGCCGGCATGCAAGGCGTAGATTTAGCCAAGAAAGTATCCACCCAAAGCAAAAAGACCTGGGTAGAAGGCACTTGGAGTCTAGGCAGTGGTTTTGCTCAGCCTGACACGTCAAAATACAAGGTTGCGGTATACGATTTTGGCGTAAAAGCAAATATCTTGCGCTTGCTAGCCGATCGAGGTTGTGAACTAACTGTTTACCCAGCTGAAACACCTATAGCCGATGTATTGGCAACAAAGCCAGATGGCGTGTTTTTATCCAATGGCCCGGGAGACCCCGAAGCGTGTACGTATGCGATTGAGGCGGCCAAAACAGTACTGGAACAAAAACTACCTTTATTTGGGATTTGTTTAGGCCATCAAATTATGGGCCTGGCTGTCGGTGCTAAGTCTGTCAAAATGAAAGTAGGGCATCACGGTGCTAACCACCCTGTGCAAGAAGTTGAAAGCGGGCGTGTATACATCACCAGTCAAAACCATAGTTTTGCTTTAGATGCATCTACGTTGCCCGCCAACGCACGAGTAACTCATGTGTCGTTGTTCGATGGTAGTTTGCAAGGTATTGAGTTTACCGATCGTCCTGCTTTTGGGTTTCAAGGGCATCCCGAAGCAACACCGGGGCCACGTGATATTGCTTCACTATTCGATCAATTTATCAGCCTGATGGCTGCGAATCAGGCTTAATTGCCCTCGCACATATCTATTGCATTATGCCTAAGCGTACAGACATTAAAAGTATTCTCATTATTGGTGCCGGCCCGATTGTTATCGGGCAGGCTTGCGAGTTCGACTATTCCGGTGCTCAAGCATGTAAAGCGCTAAAGGCCGAAGGTTATCGCACGATCTTGGTTAACAGTAACCCAGCCACGATCATGACCGACCCTGATACCGCCGACGTTACGTATATCGAGCCTATCACCAAAGAAGTCGTCGAAAAAATTATCGAGCGTGAGCGCCCCGACGCTTTGTTGCCTACCATGGGCGGGCAAACAGCACTTAACTGCGCATTGGAATTGGCCGAAAGCGGCGTACTGGCGAAGTACAACGTAGAAATGATCGGCGCGAATGCCGAAGCGATCGATAAAGCGGAAGATCGCCTTAAATTTAAAGACGCCATGACTGCCATTGGGCTTGAGTCCGCAAAATCGGGCGTGGCGCACTCCATGGACGAAGCATGGGCCGTACAGCGTGATATTGCCGAGCAAATTGGCACCTCGGGCTTCCCGGTTGTCATTCGCCCTAGTTTTACCTTGGGTGGATCCGGTGGTGGTATTGCTTATAACCCTGAAGAGTTCGAAACCATTTGCCGCCGCGGTTTAGAGGCCTCTCCCACCAACGAGTTGCTCATTGAAGAGTCTTTGTTGGGGTGGAAAGAATTCGAAATGGAAGTGGTGCGCGATTGTGCCGATAACTGCATTATTGTGTGCTCCATCGAAAACTTAGACCCTATGGGTGTACACACCGGCGACTCAATCACTGTGGCGCCAGCGCAAACGCTTACTGATCGCGAATATCAGATTATGCGTAACGCCTCTATCGCCGTATTGCGTGAGATCGGCGTAGAAACGGGTGGTTCAAACGTGCAGTTTGCCGTTAACCCCGATAACGGCCGTATGATCGTTATCGAAATGAACCCGCGCGTATCCCGTTCGTCTGCCTTGGCTTCTAAAGCAACGGGTTTCCCCATTGCTAAAATTGCGGCTCGCTTGGCAGTGGGTTATACGCTGGACGAACTTCAGAACGAAATCACGGGTGGTGCGACACCTGCGTCGTTCGAACCCACCATCGACTACGTTGTTACCAAAATCCCTCGCTTCGCTTTCGAAAAATTCCCTCAGGCTGATTCGCGCTTAACCACGCAAATGAAGTCCGTGGGCGAAGTAATGGCCATGGGGCGTACCTTCCAAGAGTCGTTCCAAAAAGCATTGCGTGGCCTAGAGGTAGGTGTAGATGGTTTGAACCAAATGACCACCGATCGCGAAAAATTGCAGGTCGAGTTGGGTGAGCCCGGTCCCGAGCGTATTTGGTACGTAGGTGACGCCTTTGCACAAGGCTTCACATTGGACGATGTACACGCCATTACGAAAATCGACCCATGGTTCTTAGCGCAAATTAAAGACATTGTGGACATCGAGTTGGCGCTAGAGAAAAAAACTTTAGCCGACCTTGATCGCGACACCTTATTTGGCTTGAAACGACGTGGTTTTTCCGATCGTCGTCTTGCTTTCTTGTTGGATACGGTCGAGTCTGAAGTGCGTAAAGCACGCCATCAGCATAATGTACGCCCCGTGTTTAAACGGGTCGACACCTGCGCGGCCGAGTTTTCCACCGATACGGCTTACTTGTACTCCACTTACGAGCAAGAGTGCGAAGCACAACCCACCGATCGCAAGAAAATTGTTGTATTGGGTGGTGGTCCAAACCGTATTGGTCAGGGTATTGAGTTCGATTACTGCTGCGTACATGCGTCGCTGGCATTACGCGAGCAGGGTTATGAAACCATCATGATCAACTGTAACCCTGAAACAGTTTCCACCGACTTCGATACATCCGATCGCCTCTATTTCGAGTCGCTCACGCTTGAAGATGTGCTGGAAATTGTACATATCGAGAAACCCGTGGGCATGATTGTTCAGTACGGTGGCCAAACCCCGCTAAAACTGGCTCGTGCACTCGAGGCGAACGGTGTACCAATCATTGGTACCAGCCCCGAATCCATTGACGTTGCAGAAGACCGTGAGCGTTTCCAGAAATTGCTAACCAAGTTGGGTCTGCGCCAGCCGCCAAACCGCACTGCACGTACAGAAAGCGAAGCGATTGCATTGGCTGCCGAAATTGGCTACCCCTTGGTGGTGCGTCCTAGCTATGTGCTGGGTGGCCGCGCCATGGAAATCGTGCATGAACAAGCCGAATTAGAGCGTTACATGCGCGAAGCGGTGAAAGTGTCCAACGATTCACCTGTGTTGCTGGATCACTTCTTGAATAATGCAACCGAAGTCGACGTCGATTGTTTATGCGATGGCGTGGATGTGTTCGTTGGTGGCGTCATGGAGCATATCGAGCAAGCCGGGGTGCACTCGGGTGACTCAGCGTGTAGTTTGCCGCCTTATTCGTTGTCGGCCGACATCGTGGAAGAGATTCGCCGTCAAACCGCACTCATGGCTAAGGCCTTGAATGTAAAAGGGTTGATGAACGTACAGTTTGCGATTCAAGACGATGATGTTTACGTGTTGGAAGTGAACCCACGAGCTTCGCGTACGGTGCCTTTTGTCTCTAAAGCTACCGGTTTACAGTTAGCGAAACTTGCAGCGCGCGTTATGGCAGGTGAAAAGCTGGCCGACTTACCGCTGGATAGCATGGTTGATCAAGGCTATTTCGCGGTGAAAGAAGCAGTGTTCCCCTTCGTTAAATTCCCGGGCGTCGATACCATTCTTGGGCCAGAGATGAAGTCCACTGGTGAAGTGATGGGCGTAGGCCGTAGTTTTGGCGAGGCATTTGTGAAATCGCAAATGGCAGCTAGTGTGAAATTGCCTGCATCAGGTCGTGCGTTCATTAGCGTGCGTGATGCTGACAAAGCGGAAGCGGTACAAGTGGCTAAAGGCTTGATTGAGCTGGGCTTTAGTATCGCTGCCACACGTGGTACGGCAGCCGCCATGACCGAAGCGGGCTTAAAGGTTGATACCGTTAATAAAGTGACCGAAGGCCGTCCTCATATCGTGGACATGATTAAAAACGGCGAAATTGCCTTAGTCATTAACACGGTTGAAGAGCGACGTAACGCCATTGTTGACTCGCGTACGATCCGCACGCATGCATTGGCTGCCAACTTGGCTTACTACACGACGATTGCGGGTGCTTTAGCAGCGGTAGAAGGCTTGCAGTATATGCGTAACGGCGAAGGCCTACGTGTGTACTCTTTGCAGGAAATGCACAGCGCGGCCTAAAGCTACAAGCGTTAAGCTAATCAGCATAACTAATGCCGTAGGCTTAAAGGCTTATTTACAATTGGCATTATGCTTCTTATAAAGGCTGAGACCTCAAAAGGGTTTCAGCCTTTTTGTTTTATGCGAAGTATAGATTTGCAAGGCGAGCGACACCTAATCAGTCAAAACCTAGTGTTAACCATAATCAACCATTCTTGCATAACATGTCTATAATATATGAGTGATATATGAGTTGAATGCAGCAGCTTAGGGCACAGCATAAACCTTTGTGCTATGGCTTTTCTATCACTTGGGAGACAACACTTACTCAGAATAAATAATAATAAGAAATCCACCGCTTGCCCGGCGGTAATCCGCATGGTTGTTGGCGCAACGGCAACCGTGCATCTAAGAACCCCGCTTCAATAGCGGGGTTTATTTTTTCTACAAATAATGCGTAGTACTTGCCGTGTGTTACGTGTAGACATACACTTGCGCATCAACGACTTCTGCATCTTTACTACGCTCTATGTCTCAATCTTACTTCCCTCGGTGGCGTCGTGTGTCCGATACCTCGCCGCACGCTGTCGTACAGCCCGACGAATACTTGCCTCTACCCCAGAATATTGCCATGGCTGCCCAGCACGTGGTGGCGATGTTTGGCTCTACCATTCTGGCGCCTTTGTTGATGGGTTTTGATCCGAACCTTGCAATTTTAATGTCGGGAATTGGTACCTTAATTTTCTTCATTTTTGTAGGCGGTAGGGTGCCCAGTTATTTGGGCTCGAGCTTTGCTTTTATTGGTGGTGTCATTGCGGTTACTGCTTATGCTGGTAGCGGTGGGAACGCCAATATTGGGGTGGCGCTGGGTGGCATCATTATGTGCGGCTTGCTCTACACCCTAATCGGCTTAGTGGTGTGGTGGTTTGATGCACGCACTGGTTCGGCCGCTAAAGTTATTAATAAATTGATGCCGCCGGTGGTAACGGGTTCTATTGTTGCGGTTATTGGCCTGAATTTAGCCCCCATAGCGGCTAAGGGCGCCATGGGTAGCGGCACCTTTGATGCAGTGATGGCGTTAATGACCGTGTTGTGTGTGGGTGGTGTTGCCGTTTATACCCGTGGGGTCATCCAGCGTTTATTGATTTTGGTGGGTTTAATTATCGCCTGCCTTATTTATGCGGTTTTTACCAATGGATTAGGCTACGGCACACCTATTGATACGGCTGCAGTGGCGCAAGCGGCTTGGTTTGGTTTGCCTAGTTTGGCTGCACCGGTCTTTGAGGCCCATGCCATTAGTATTATTGCACCGGTGGCGATTATTCTTGTGGCCGAAAACCTAGGTCACATTAAAGCCGTATCGGCCATGACTGGACAAAACCTTGATCGTTACCTCGGGCGTGCGTTCGTGGGTGATGGTGTGGCCACGATGCTGTCGGGTTCAATGGGCGGTACTGGGGTGACGACCTACGCTGAAAATATAGGCGTCATGGCGGCAACGCGCATTTATTCATCCATCACCTTTGTGTTGGCAGCGCTTATTGCAATCTTTTTGGGTTTCTCACCAAAATTTGGTGCGGTCATTCAAATGATTCCCGGGCCGGTATTGGGCGGCATGTCGATCGTTGTATTTGGTTTAATTGCGGTGGCTGGGGCCAGAATTTGGGTGGTCAACCAAGTGGATTTTGCGCAAAGCAAAAACTTATTAGTGGCTGCGGTCACCTTAGTGTTGGGTGCGGGCAATTTCTCGATCGAGTTCGGTATTTTGCGACTTGATGGAATTGGTACAGCCACGTTCGGTGCAATTTTGCTGCACGCTATTTTGACGATGAATCGCCAGTCATCTACGTCTAGTTAGTTTTGTACGCGAGTGCGAATAAATGAAGGCAATAGGGTGGTGACTAGCGTGTAACGAGCCACCGCTTTTTTGTGTGCAGCCTGTCTACTCATGGTTTTCCCGATAAAGGTCGGGTTGCAATTTCAACGTTATTTGATGACAATATAGTGACTAGCCCCACTACTGCTTGGGGCTTTCTTTTCGGCATTGAATGCTGCCGAGTATACGAATACATACCCGTTTTCACATAGCAAGGGCCACACTAGGCCCTCGCCACGCAGAACCTCATGTTCTGTATTTCCCAGTTTTTTAGCCGTTTTTCCTAATGTAGTGTTTTAGGGGCGGTTTTTATTTGTATCAGGAAAAGTATGTCCGCGATCCCGTTGACGACGCAAGGTGCTGAGCGCCTGCAAGTAGAATTACATCGTTTAAAAACAGTTGAGCGTCCCGAAGTTATCAATGCGATAGCGGAAGCGCGCGCCCAAGGCGATTTATCCGAAAATGCCGAGTACGATGCTGCGCGTGAACGCCAAGCATTTGTAGAGGGGCGTATCCGTGAGCTCGAGGGTACGCTATCTAACGCTCAAATTATCGATCCCACTACGCTTGATAGCGATGGCCGTATTGTGTTTGGCGCTACGGTAAAAATGGAAGATTTAGATTCAGGCGAACAGCTTAGCTACCAGATTGTGGGCGATGTAGAAGCCGATATTCGCTCGCAACGTATTTCTGTATCCAGCCCAGTGGCACGTGCCTTAATTGGTAAAACTGAAGGTGATGTAGCCGAAGTGCAAGCGCCGGGTGGTGTACGTGAATATGAGATCTTATCGGTTTCGTATATTTAAGCATCCGGTTGTTGCCCTGCAAAAAAAGCCCATGCTGATGTAGCATGGGCTTTATACTTCTCAGGGGTTAGATGTGTGTTGCCGTACTTGATAAGAATTAAGCGGTACACACAGCAGGCGATGAATTAGCTGCGTCCGCGTCGAGCACCTGCGCGTAACGATAAGGCGCTGCCTGTACTGCGACGTTGGCTGCTGGATTTTTTAGCTGCAACAGCTTTGCGTGGTGCGGGTCGGCTAGGCGCGATACGAGGTTTAATTTCTTCGTCGGCCGAGCTACGCGGTGCAGGCCGTTTGCTTTTTGTAATGCCAGCAGCGGCCAGCTTTTTAGGTGTATAAGGCTCGTTTGGCTTACGAATAGCGCGTGTGGCCGGTTCGGGTGCTGCAATAACGGGCGCACGTGCGTCGTTGCGCCGATAAATAGTTAGCACTTTACCAAGGTGGTGGATAGGCTCGGCGTTTAAACGGCTACATATTTCTTCTAAGATAGCTAAGCGGTTTTCGCGATCGTCACCCGCGACCCGAATTTTAATAAGCTGGTGCGCATCTAAGTGCACCTCAATTTCTTTTAGTACGGCGTCAGAAAGCCCCTTGTCGCCAATTTGTACAACGGGACGTAAGGAATGAGCCGCAGCGCGTAATGCATTGCGCTGTTGAGTAGTAATATTTAATGTGGGCATAACGAGATTGTACGGAATGGGCAAGAAAAAAACTTCAAAAGCTTGGGTTCATCAGCATATAAATGATCCTTACGTCAAATTGGCGCAACAAAAAGGCTATCGGGCTCGTGCCGCCTTTAAATTGCTGGAAATTATTGACGATGAAAACCTGTTGCAGCCGGGCAACATTGTAGTCGATTTAGGGGCTGCGCCCGGTAGTTGGTCACAAGTTGCCCGCGAACGAATGGTCGGGGCAGGGGGAGTAATCAACGGGCGGATTATTGCTCTTGATCTACTTGAAATGGAACCTATTGAAGGCGTAGAGTTCATACAAGGAGACTTCCGTGATGACGAAGTTCTCCAAAAATTGGAAAAAACGCTAGACGGTCGAAAAGTAGATCTTGTAATTTCAGATATGGCCCCCAACTTATCAGGTGTGGCCGCCGCTGATGCTGCACGCATAGCTCATGTGTGTGAATTGGCGCTTGATTTTTCGTTGAATCACTTGCGTCCCGATGGTGCACTAATCGTAAAAGCCTTCCATGGCAGTGGTTTTTCTCAAATTGTTAAGTCTTTTAAAGGTCATTTCCTTCGTGTTGCAACGCGTAAGCCTAAAGCCTCACGAGATCGGTCCGCAGAGACTTTTTTAGTAGCCCGTGGTCTAAAGCCTTAGTTTAGTGTTTGGCGGGCCTGTTTATCAGGTAGAATGGCGGATACGACTTCTGTTCAGGTGCGTGTAAGCTTAAAACTGAGCAGTTAAAGAAACAGCAGGAGGTTGGCGTTGAACAACTCATTTTCAAAAGTCGCAATCTGGATGGTCATTGCACTGGTACTGTTCACTGTATTTAAGCAGTTTGACGGTCAGCCAGTGGCATCCGATGGCGTAACCTATACCCAGTTCATGAATGACGCCCGGTCGGGCCGCATCAATAAGGTTGATATTCAAGGCGATACGTTGCACGTAACGCCCGATTCCGGCCGCACCTACACGTTAACTTCTCCAGGCGACCTCTGGATGGTGCCCGAACTGGTTAAATCCGGTGTCGAGGTGTCGGGTAAAGCACGTGAAGAGCCATCCTTCTTGGCTAGCATCTTCGTGTCGTGGTTCCCGATGTTGCTGCTGATTGGTGTGTGGATTTTCTTCATGCGTCAAATGCAAGGTGGCGGTAAGGGCGGGGCCTTTAGTTTTGGTAAATCCCGCGCTCGAATGCTCGACGAAAATACCAACCCAGTTACCTTTGCCGACGTAGCAGGTTGCGACGAAGCCAAAGAAGACGTTCAAGAGCTCGTCGACTTCTTACGCGATCCCACCCGCTTCCAGCGTTTGGGCGGTCGTATCCCTCGCGGCGTGTTGATGGTCGGTTCACCGGGTACCGGTAAAACTTTATTGGCTCGGGCCATTGCTGGCGAAGCCAAAGTGCCATTCTTCAGTATCTCCGGTTCAGACTTCGTCGAGATGTTTGTTGGGGTGGGTGCTGCACGTGTTCGCGACATGTTCGAAAACGCTAAAAAGCATGCTCCTTGCATTATCTTTATTGACGAGATCGACGCAGTCGGTCGTCAGCGTGGTGCCGGCTTGGGTGGTGGTAACGACGAACGTGAACAAACCCTGAACCAATTGCTGGTTGAAATGGATGGTTTTGAGACAGGCCAAGGCGTATTGGTTGTCGCCGCCACAAACCGTCCCGACGTGCTTGACCCCGCCTTGTTGCGTCCAGGTCGTTTCGACCGTCAGGTAGTCGTTGGTCTGCCCGATATTCGCGGTCGTGAACAAATTTTGCACGTGCATATGCGCAAAGTGCCACTGGCTGCAAACGTTGATGCAAAAGTGTTGGCACGTGGTACCCCCGGCTTTTCAGGGGCTGACTTAGCCAACCTAGTTAACGAGGCGGCTTTGTTCGCTGCGCGTCGTAACGGTCGTACCGTCGACATGCAAGACTTTGAAAAAGCCAAAGACAAGATCATCATGGGTGCAGAGCGCCGCACCATGATCATGCCCGAGGAAGAGCGTAAAAATACGGCTTACCACGAATCCGGTCACGCTTTGGTAGCGCGTTTGCTGCCTAAAACTGACCCCGTTCACAAGGTAACTATTATTCCGCGTGGTCGTGCCTTGGGTGTCACCATGCAGTTGCCCGAGCAAGATCGTTACAGCATGGATAAAACCCACTTGCTGAACATGATTGCGGTATTGTTCGGTGGTCGTATTGCTGAAGAAGTGTTCATGAATCAAATGACCACGGGTGCTTCAAACGACTTCGAGCGCGCAACGCAAATCGCTCGCGATATTGTTACTCGTTACGGTATGACCGACTCCTTAGGGCCGGTGGTATACGCTGAAAACGAAGGTGAGGTATTCCTTGGTCGCAGCGTTACGAAAACGACCAACTTGTCCGAGGCCACGATGCAAAAAGTGGATGCCGAGATTCGTCGCATCATTGACGAGCAATATAGTATTGCGCGTAAATTGATCGAAGATAACTCAGACAAAATGCATGCAATGGCGAATGCGCTGCTCGAGTGGGAAACCATCGATGCGGATCAAATCGAAGACATCATGCAAGGTCGTGACCCACGTCCACCTAAAGACTTAAGTGACAAAGGTGGTGGCAAATCCGACAGTACGCCTCCAGCAACGGGTGCTAGCCCAGCTGGCGACAGTTCCACAGCAACCACACCTGTTTAATCAAAATCGTATAAATCCATGAGCAATACATGGCAGTGCGGGCGCTTCGAGCTTCAACTCGAGCGCCCGTTATTGATGGGCATCGTGAATGTGACGCCCGACTCGTTTTCAGACGGTAATCATCATTTCTCTCACGAGGCGGCCTTAGCCCATGCTAGGCAGCTTATCACCGAGGGCGCCGATATTTTGGATATCGGTGGTGAGTCAACACGGCCCGGTGCCGACCCAGTCAGTGTTGATGAAGAGTTACGCCGTGTTGTCCCACTTATTGAAGCCTTGCTCGATGAAGGCATCCCCTTATCGGTTGATACCTTTAAGCCTGCCGTTATGGTTGAGGTTATTAAAGCGGGGGCCGACATTATTAACGATATTGCTGGCTTCAGAAGCCCCGAGGCGGTTGCAGCGGTTGCAGATACGAAGGCGGGCTTGTGTATTATGCACATGCAGGGCGAGCCCAAAACGATGCAGCAAGCGCCGCATTACGACGATATCATTGCCGAGATTCAAGGCTTTCTTCAACTGCAGGTAAGCCGCCTTGAGCAGGCCGGGGTTGATCATCGGCGCATGATGCTGGATCCAGGCTTGGGCTTTGGGAAAACGGTGGCACAAAATTACAGCTTATTACGTCACCTTGATGCCTTGGGTGTACAGTCTATACCCTGGTTAATTGGTTTATCCCGCAAGTCCATGATCGGCCATGTGGTTGGGCGTCCCCCAGCAGAGCGTGTGGCAGGCAGTCTTGCAGGCATGTTGGCAGCCGTGCATTATGGGGCAAAGGTGCTTCGAGTACACGATGTTGCGCAGTCTGCAGATGCGTTAAAAGTCTGGATGGCGGTACAACACGGAGTTTCAGAATGAGTAAACGCAAGTATTTTGGTACGGATGGTGTACGCGGAGAAGTAGGCGGTCCAACCATTAACGCTGAGTTTGCCCTACGTTTAGGCTACGCCGCTGGTCGGGTGTTAAGTAAAGATACACGTGCTGGTGGTCGTCCTACCGTTATTATTGGAAAAGACACCCGCATTTCGGGTTACATGTTGGAATCGGCGCTAGAGGCAGGTTTGTCGGCGGCAGGGGTAGATGTGTTGCTGGCGGGGCCGGTACCGACGCCTGCTGTAGCTTATTTAACCCGTACACTGCGTTTGACGGCTGGGATTGTGATCAGTGCGTCGCATAACCCTTACCAAGATAACGGTATTAAGTTTTTCTCTGCTCAGGGTATGAAATTGCCCGATGAGGTCGAGCTTGCTATCGAACAGGCTATCGAGCTTCCCATCGAGTGTGTGGCGTCCGACAAGTTAGGTCGCGCGCGTCGCCTACAAGACTCGGTAGGGCGCTACATCGAGTTCTGTAAAAGTACCTTTCCTAACGATCTCGACTTATCCGGTTTGAAAATTGTGGTCGATGCAGCGCACGGTGCGGCTTATCACATTGCGCCACATGTGTTCAGCGAACTGGGTGCGGAAGTGCATGCAATCGGTTGCGACCCCGATGGCTTCAACATTAACGATGGTGTCGGGGCGATGTATCCCGAGCATCTGCTAGCGGTTGTGCAAGAGCGCGGAGCCGATTTGGGTATTGCGTTGGATGGCGATGCCGATCGTCTGCAAATGGTAGACAGCGCCGGAAAGCTCTACAACGGTGATGAACTGCTGTACATGATTGTTCGCGATCGCATGCTAACGCGTCATGTAAAAGGGGTGGTGGGTACCCTAATGACTAACTACGGCCTTGAAAAGCGCTTAAAGCAGTTGGGCGTGTCCTTTGCTCGAGCCAATGTGGGTGACCGTTACGTCTTAGAGCAACTGCTGCAACGCGGCTGGTTGTACGGTGGTGAAAGCTCTGGCCATTTATTGTGTTTAGATCACCATACTACAGGTGATGGCATTATCGCAGCGCTGCAAATCTTGACGGCGCTACGTCATGGCAATTGTAAATTAGCGGATCTGGTGTCCGACTTGAAAATGTATCCCCAAAAGATGGTGAACGTTGCATGGGAAACCGGCACCGATTGGCATCTACACGAGGGTTTAACCAAAGCCAAGGCCGAGGTGGAAGCCCAATTGGGTGACCGTGGACGTGTATTGATTCGTCCTTCCGGTACAGAGCCTAAGCTGCGTTTGATGGTCGAGGCTGAAAGCCTAGAGTTAACCGAGGCCGGTATTGAGCGCTTGTTACAGGCTGGGGTAACACAATAGTCATATGGCAATCAAAAACTTGCAACATCAGCGTGCGATGATGTTTGAAAAAGTTTTTGGAGGCCTTAATGCTACAACTTCGCTCCACCTTACACCGCACGAAAGCATCGCAGCTCGTTTGGCATTCTCCTATGGCCAACGGGCTGCAGTTGCGTCTGGCACAAGATAAAGAAGAACTCAAAGCCATACAGCGTTTACGTTTTAAAATTTTCTCAGAAGAAATGAACGCTGTGTTTCCAGATAGCCCTAATGGCTTGGATGCGGATCAATTTGATGCGTGGTGCGACCATTTCATGGTGATGGACCAAACCAAAGATAAAGTGGTGGGTACATACCGTTTTCTCAGCCCTGAGAACGCACGCTTAGCTGGGGATTACTATTCGGCTTCAGAGTTCGATCTACAGCCTTTAGCGGGTATTCGCGATCAGCTGGTCGAGGTAGGGCGTTCGTGTATTCACCCTAAGTACCGCACAGGTGCTGTCATTATGTTGCTGTGGTCGGGCATTGCCGACTTAATGCGTCAAGGCGGTTATCGTTATCTGTTAGGGTGCGCAAGTGTTAGTTTGCGTGATGATGGGGTTACGGCCGCTAAGGTTTGGCGTGAGGCGCAACGCATGCAACAAAAAGTGGATACAGACTTACCGCAATTACAGCCCTTGCATCGTTATCCAGTAGAGAAATTAAACAGCCATCTACCTGCCAAAATACCGCCTTTAATTAAGGGGTACTTAAATTTAGGGGCTGTGATTTGTGGTGAACCCGCTTGGGATCCTGACTTTAATACTGCAGATTTCCCAGTGTTGCTTGATCTACAACGACTCGACCCGCGCTACAAACGCCACTTTGGCTTAGAAGATTAAGTAAAGAAAGCGCTAGCGAATAAATCAAAAAGCCCCAAAAGCGTAGGTTTGATATCTACGCTTTTGGGGCTTTTTATTAAGGCTTACTCAGCTTGAACAGAGAATGGCTGCATGGCAAGCTGGTTAACAGCTTTAAGTTTTACGCTAAGTTCGGTGCGTGTCCACTGCGATTGTTCGGTTTGCAGGGTGAACTTAGACAAGGGGCGTGATGCAAACCAATCCTGATCGTATTCCACGGTGATTTTTTTACTGTCGCGGCGTAGTTGGATAGGTAAGCTTTCTAGGTCTTCACGGCGGCGCATCAACATTACTGCAAGACGTAAACACAGTAGTGTTAGCCATTCTGGGTATTCAGCGTCGCGCAGATCGGGCTTAGAAAGTTTGCCTTGATGCCCCAGACTTAGAAAGGCTAATAGCGATTGGTCGTCTTTAGAAAATCCCGGCATGTCTGCATGTTCCAGCACATAAGCCGTGTGTCGATGGTAGTCGTTGTGTGCAATGCTTAAACCCACTTCGTGTAAGTCGCAAGCCCAGCCCAATGCCCGTTCCAGCTCTTGTGTTTCGGGTTCGTCGGGCAACTCAAGGTGTTTAAATAAGGCTAGGGCGGCGGCTTTTACCCGTGCGGCTTGAGCAGTATCCAGCTGATAGCGCTTGCTAAGTTGAATGGTGGTTTCTTCGCGTTTGTCACGTTCGGAATCCCTGCCGAGTAAATCGTATAGCACCCCTACACGTAGTGCCCCTTCACCGGGTAGCATGAGGCGAATTTTCAGCTCTTGGAAGGCCGCGATCATAATGGCTAAGCCCGCAGCCAGAACGGGGGCCCGGTGCGGCTTAACGCTAAGAAGGGTATCAGTGTCGACACGTTTGTCTTTAACGAGCTTGGCTTTGAGTAGCTCCATGCCCTCTAGTGTTAGCCCTCGTTTCGACATATTGTTGTCTTGCAGAATGGCGATGATGCCCTTCGCGGTACCCGATGAACCATAGGCTTCTTGCCAGCCTGTTTTACGGTACTGACGTGAAATACCTTCTAATTCGCTGCGTGCAGCAAAAATAGCTTTTTGCATGCGGCTTTCGGTAATAACGCCATCGGGGAAAAATTTATTGGTATAGCTGACACAGCCCATATACAGGGAGGACAGCAACTGCGGTTGAAAACCGCGGCCAATAATGACTTCTGTAGAGCCACCGCCGATGTCGATCATGAGACGACGGTTTTTTGAAGGGGGCAGCTCATTACTGATACCTGAGAAAATCAACCGGGCCTCTTCGTGCCCTGAAATGATTTCGATTGGAAAACCTAAAGCGGCTTCGGCCGCTTCCAATAATTGCTCTCGGTTTTTAGCTACTCTAAAGGTGTTGGTAGCCACAGCTCTGACGCGGTTCGGGTGAAAGCCTTCTATGCGCTCGTGAAAGCGCTTCAAGGTTTCAACAGCGCGGTCAACGGCTTCGCGGCTAATACGTTTATCGGAGCCGATACCCGAGGCCAAGCGGACGGATTCATTTAATCGGTCGATGGCATAAATTTGAGCGTGGCCATTATGTTGTTCGACCCGTCCAATCGATAGCCTAAAGCTGTTAGAGCCTAAGTCTACCGCTGCTAGTAGTTTTTCCATTCGTAGCGAATTATGTAATGACTGTCTAGGGATTATACGGTTAAGTCCCGCATCATGGCGCATTTCGGCGTAGAAGGGGAAAAAACGGCGTAGCCTTTGCTTTCACAGTATCATCAGCGTTAACAATTGTTGCGTTTCATAATACAGTCAAAATTGTGCTGTATAAGTCTAGTCATATTACTCAACCGAGCTTCCACTATATGCTTCCTTCTGCCGACGCTATTTTTGTTAACCGCGAACTCTCTTTACTTAAGTTTAATGAACGTGTGATGGCGATGGCCGAAAACGCTAACGTTCCGTTGCTTGAGCGACTGCGCTACTTATGTATCGTTAGTTCGAATTTGGACGAGTTTTTCGAGATTCGGGTCTCCAGTCTTAAAGAGAAAATGCTGCAAAACCCGAATGTGATTGGTGAGGATGGCTATACGCCCGAGCAAGCCTTTCATAAGGTGCAGTTAGCAACGCAAAAGCTGGTTGCGAAGCAAAACAAACTACTGGTTAATCAGGTGTTGCCGGCCTTAATGAAGGAAGGGATTGGTCTACTTTTACCCCGTAACTGGACCGAGCCACTACGTGATTGGGCCTATGAAACGTTTCACCGCGAAGTGCTGCCTTTATTAACGCCTATTGGTCTTGACCCAGCACATCCTTTCCCTCGGGTTTACAACAAAAGCTTGAACTTCATTATCGAGTTATCGGGTAATGATGCATTTGGTCGTCCTGCCTCCATTGCGATTGTGCAGGCGCCTCGTGCATTGCCGCGCTTGATGAAGGTTCCTCCAGAAGTGGGTGGTATTCCTCATGGCTATGTGTTGCTTAGCGCGTTAATTACCAGCTTTGCGGGCGAGTTATTCCCTGACATGCAGGTTAAGGGTGTGTATCAGTGGCGCGTCACACGAAACAGTGATTTATTTGTTGATGAGGAAGAGGTCACAAATTTACGTCAGGCCTTGCAAGGTGAGCTGTCACAACGAAATTTTGGTGCCGGTGTACGCTTAGAGATTGACTTGTCGGCCCCTACACATTTGGCGGAGTTTTTGCAGCGCGAGTTTCACCTAACCGAGGCGGATACCTACCGCGTGTTGGGTCCGGTGAATTTGTCGCGTTTATCTCGTCTCTGTGATTCGACAGACCGTGCTGACTTATTATTCCCTGAATATCGGGCACCTATCCCCGCGCCCTTTAAAAAGTTGATGGAAAGCCCTGCACGCTTGTTTAGTGCGATTTCTAAGTCAGATCAACTGTTGCATCACCCCTATCAGTCTTTTCAACCAGTACTGAATTTTTTGCGTGCAGCGGCGAGTGATCCGAATGTGGTCGCCATCAAACAAACCATCTACCGTACCGGCGAAGACTCAGAATTAATGAGTATTCTGCTGATGGCAGCGCGAGCCGGTAAAGAAGTAACTGTGGTGGTTGAGCTGATGGCGCGCTTCGACGAGCAAACCAATATTAATTGGGCAGCACGCCTTGAAGAGGTGGGGGCTCATGTTAGTTATGGCGTAGTAGGACATAAAACGCATGCCAAGATGGCCTTGGTGCTACGTCGTGAGCGTGGCGAGATTCGCCGTTATGGCCATTTGGGAACAGGTAACTATCACCCACGCACCGCCAAGCTTTACGAGGATTTTGGGTTAATTACGGCTAACCCCGATATCTGCCAAGACATGGATAAAGTCTTTGCACAGCTTACAGGATTGGGGGCACAGCGAAAGCTCAAGGTATTGTTGCAATCACCCTTTACCTTGCACAGCACCATGATTGAGCAAATCCGTATTGAGCAAGCTAATGCCAAAGCGGGAAAAAAAGCGCGCATCATGGCGAAGATGAATTCTTTGCTTGAGCCGCAGATTATTCGTGCAATGTATGAGGCCAGTCAGGCTGGGGTGAAAATCAGTTTGGTTGTACGTGGTATCTGTGCTTTACGTGCTGGCGTGCCGGGCTTATCGGAAAACATCCAAGTCCGTTCTATTGTGGGGCGTTTCTTAGAGCACTCCCGTGTGTTTTATTTTTATAACGGCGGTGAAGAAAATGTTTACTTGTCGTCTGCTGATTGGATGGACCGTAACTTTTTCCGTCGCGTTGAGCTAGGCGTGCCGGTTCTAGACCCCGACTTAAAAAAACGAGTTATTGAGGAGTCGTTCACGTATGCCATGCGTGATAATCAATTGGCGTGGCGTGCTTTACCTAATGGCAGTTACACCAAAGTGCGGGCTCGCAGCAAACCGGTCAACTTGCATACCATTATGATGGAAAAGCTAGGTTCAGAGAGCTAGTCGTTGTATAAATGTAGAGCGTGTCACGAACATGTAATATTTGCTCTATACCATAGCGTTACATACAGGAATCGACCTGTTTCATGAATATCATATTGAGGGTGTTTTTGATGTTGAAACGTATGTTCTCTAAAGTAACCGTCGGTATCGCGTTAAGTGCGGCGGCTTTGACAGTGCAGGCCGTAAACATTACCGGTGCCGGTGCTTCTTTCCCCTATCCCATTTATGCTAAGTGGGCAGCTACATACCATCAAGAAACCGGTAAGCAAGTTAATTACCAGTCCATCGGTTCCGGTGGTGGTCAACAGCAAATTATTGCTAAAACTGTAGACTTTGGTGCATCCGATGACCCAATGACTGCAGAAGCGCTGGATAAAGATAACTTGTTGCAGTTCCCTGCAATCATTGGCGGTACAGTGCCTGTTGTGAACATCGACGGTATCGAGCCCGGTCAGTTGCGTTTGTCTGGCTCCGTAATTGCCGACATCTACATGGCTAAAATCACCAAGTGGGACGACGATGCTATTAAGGCACTGAACCCCGACTTGAACTTGCCATCCAACGACATCGTTGTGGTTCACCGTTCTGACGGTTCTGGTACCACATTCGGCTGGACCAACTACTTGTCTAAAGTTTCCCCAGAGTGGAAAGACACAGTAGGTGAAGGTAAAGCTGTGCGCTGGCCTACAGGTCAGGGTGGTAAAGGTAACGAAGGTGTTGCTGCTTACGTACGTCAGTTGAAAGATTCGATCGGTTACGTTGAGTACGCTTACGCTAAGCAAAACAACCTGTCTTGGACACAGTTGAAAAACAAAGACGGTGAATTTGTTCAGCCTTCACAAGAAAGCTTCGCGGCTGCTGCTGCAAACGCAGACTGGACTGGTACTCCGGGTATGGGTGTAATCTTGACTGAAGAAGCCGGTGCTGAAACGTGGCCTGTAACGTCTGCATCGTTCATCTTGGTTCACAAAAAACAAGATAAGCCTGAGAATGCTCGCGCTGTACTCGAGTTCTTCAACTGGGCCTTTGAAAACGGTGCCGAGCAAGCTGCTGAGCTCGACTACGTAGCCATGCCTGCAGAAGTAGCCAGCGAGATCAAAAATAGCTGGGCTGCTGAAATCAAAGACACAGACGGCAACGCTATTTGGAAATAAGTAGTTGTTTGTAAGCAAAAAAAAGTCTAGCTTGGCAATGCAAGCATAGCCAGCTAGCAACAGGACGGTTCCATCTAACTAGGTGGTTCCGTCCTTGTTATGTGACAATTACGCCTTTGTAGTTGAAGTGCATCCATTGTTTGCAATTCACGCTGAATTCGCTCCTCTGCCCAAAAGCTGTTATGAAACCATCCCAAAATGTCTTCTTAGACGTGATTTTTAAGAACGTGACGCGCAGTTTTGCGTTTCTCGTCTTTATCCTATTGGCTGCCATCACCGTTTCGCTGATTTACGGTAGTCGTGAGTCCATTGTTGAAAATGGATTTGCCTTTCTGTGGACTAATGATTGGGATCCGGTTCGTAATAACTACGGAGCGTTAGTACCAATTTTTGGTACCTTGGTGACATCACTAATTGCCTTAATTATCGCGGTGCCAGTTTCGTTTGGCATTGCCTTGTTTTTAACAGAGCTCTCGCCCGTATGGCTACGTCGCCCATTGGGTACGGCCATTGAAATGCTGGCAGCCATCCCTTCTATTATTTACGGGATGTGGGGCTTGTTTGTTTTTGTGCCGATCTTCCAGCGCTACGTTCAGCCTAATATTATTTCTTTCTTCGATGGCATTCCGTTCTTAGAGCAGGTTTTTGCTGGCCCACCTTTTGGTATTGGTGTATTTACCGCCGGTTTAATTCTATCGATTATGGTTATTCCGTTCATTACTGCGGTAATGCGTGACGTGTTCGAATTGGTGCCACCGCTGCTGAAAGAGTCGGCTTATGGTTTAGGTAGCACAACCTGGGAAGTGACGTGGAAGGTGGTATTGCCTTTTACTAAGAATGGGGTAATTGGCGGCATTATGCTGGGTCTAGGCCGTGCTTTAGGCGAGACCATGGCCGTTACCTTTGTTATTGGTAACGCCTTTAATCTGCCAAACTCTATCTTCTCGCCGTCTAACTCTATCGCATCGGCTCTGGCTAACGAGTTTAACGAGGCGGGTGGCATGCAAAAAGCCGCTTTACTCGAGTTAGGTTTAATTCTGTTCTTGATCACCACTTGCGTGCTCGCCATATCTAAACTCTTATTGCTTCGCTTGGCTAAAGGCGAAGGAACCAGATCCTAAAGCGAGCCATTATTATGACAAACGTAACGCCTCCTTCTGTGCTAACGGCTGGTAACTCCGTTTATAAGCGACGCAGTCGCATCAACAAAGTCATGTTGACCTTGTCGTCTGCTGCGCTAATTTTTGGTTTATTCTGGCTGTTCTGGATTATTCTCACCCTGCTCGTAAAGGGTGCTTCAGCCTTATCCTTTACGCTGTTTCTCGAGCCTACGCCTCCTCCGGGTGGTGACGGTGGCTTGTTGAATGCCATTCTGGGTAGTTTGATGATGGCTGGCGTGGGTACGCTTATTGGTACCCCCATTGGG
>Ga0079224_100003638_pt1 | contig 19551 bp, 18 predicted proteins | sample Stecom2015_FD_80414 | JGI IMG/M metagenome (GOLD analysis project Ga0079224, IMG submission 80414) | Agricultural soil microbial communities from Utah to study Nitrogen management - Steer compost 2015 | ecosystem: Environmental > Terrestrial > Soil > Agricultural land | place: USA: Utah... | reverse complement strand
GCCCTTGGTCGCGATCACGATCTGGTCGCGCGCCACGCCGAGCGTCCGCAGCGCACCGCCTACGAACTCCTCGCTCTGCCCGGCGGTGTAGAGGTTGGCGGTGTCGATGAAGTTGACCCCGGCCTCGAGTGCCTGCCGGACCAGCGCCGTCGAGCCCTCCTGGTCGAGGTCGTGTTGGAAGAACCCGCTCGGCTTGTTGCCGAAAGTCATCGCCCCGAGGCACAGCTCCGAGACGACGAGGCCGGACTGGCCGAGGCGGTTGTAGCGCATGGAACGTCTCCTGTTCGCGCCGCTCTAGGCGGACAGGAGCGAGGCGTTCAAGGCCGCGTTTCGCCGTGGCCGCGGACCTGCCACTTGTAGGTCGTCAGCCCCTCGAGCGCGACAGGCCCGCGGGCATGCAGCCGGCCGGTGGCGATGCCGATCTCGGCGCCGAGACCGAACTCGCCGCCGTCGGCGAACTGGCTCGAGGCGTTGACCATCACGATCGCACTGTCGACCTCGGCGAGGAAGCGCTCGGCGGCGTCGCTGTCTCCGGTCACGATCGCGTCGGTGTGGCCGGAGGAATGCCGCGCGATGTGTTCGAGCGCGGCGTCGAGCCCGTCGACCACCGCGACGGAGAGGATCGCATCGAGGTACTCTGTATCCCAGTCGTTGGCGCTCGCGCGATCGATACGCGGGTCGAGCGCCAGCGCGCGCGGATCGCCGCGCAGCTCGCAGCCGCTGTCGAGCAGCGCGCGGACGACGTCGACGGAGCCGGGGAAGGCCGCATCGAGCAGCAGCGTCTCCATCGCCCCGCAGATACCCGTGCGGCGCATCTTGGCGTTGAGCGCGAGGCTGGCCGCCATCGCCGGGTCCGCCGCCGAATGGACGTAAGTGTGGCAGATGCCGTCGAGATGGGCGAGGACCGGGACGCGGGCGTCGTTCTGCACACGAGCGACGAGGCTCTTGCCGCCGCGCGGGACGATCATATCGATCAGTCCGGCCGCGCGCAGCATCGCGCCGACCGCCTCGCGGTCCTGCGTAGGCAACAGCTGCACCGCCGCGGCAGGGACGCCGGCGGCGACGAGACCTTCGACTAGCGCGGCGTGGATCGCGCGGTTCGAATGCACCGCCTCGCTGCCGCCGCGCAGCAGTGCCGCGTTTCCGCTCCTGAGGCACAGCGCCGCCGCATCGGCGGTCACGTTCGGCCGGCTCTCGTAGATGATTCCGATCAGCCCGATCGGGATGCGGATCCGCGTCAATTCGAGACCGCTCGGCACAGTGCTGCGGTCGATGACCTGGCCGACCGGATCGGGCAGCGCGGCAACCTGCTCGAGCGCGTCGGCAATTCCCCCGAGACGACCTTCGTCCAGCTTGAGCCGGTCGAGCATCGCGGGTGAGAGCCCGTTCGCCTGCCCCGCCGCCAGGTCGCGGGCATTTGCCTCGAGGATCCGTGCCGAAGCCGCGCGCAGCGCCGCGGCGGCCGACCGCAGTGCCGCAGCCTTGGCGGGATCGTCCATCCGGGCCAGCTCGCGTTGCGCCGCGCGGCCAGCCTGCGCGAGCTCGGCAACGAGCGATTCGGGATCGGCGACGGGCTGCGGCTGGGTCGACATGCGGCCGCCCTTACCATCCGCCTCGCCGGCTGTCAGCGCGAATTGAAGCGGGCGCGATTCGCGCGCGCGGCGGGCGGGTTCCCGGCAGGAAGACCCCTTGCAAACGGCTCGTCGTGATTCAAGTTCGACTCGCCCGAAACGTTAACGCATGGATTCGACGCCGGCCGGTTCGGCCGGTAGCCCCCTGCAACGATTGGGTCGGGACAAACGGGGTCCACTTGAAAAAGATAACCGCCGGCACTCTTCGGGAGAGCCTGCGGAACTGGTTTCCGGAGCGCGAATTCTTCATGCGTTCCCAAGGCCAGGTCCGCTTCATCACCATCACCTCACGGATGCAGATTACTGCAGCGGCTCTGGTCGTCGCATTGATCGGCGGCTGGGCGTTGTCGATGGGTGTGATGGCGGTGCGGCAGTATCAGTCCGAAGCCGCGCGCTGGTCGCTGCTCGAGCGCGAGGCGGAGGTAGCGACCGCGGAAAACCGGGTCGACGCCTATCGCGACGATCTCGCCCAGGTGACCAGCGACCTCGAACGACGCCAGCAGTTCCTCGAGGAAATGACCGAGATGCTCCCGGCCGACGCGCTCGACAGCGAGACCGTCAGCGACAGCTCGAGCGAGGCCGCGAAAACGGTCGAGAAGGTCAGCGCCTCGATCCCCGAGGCCGCCACGCTGGCCCGCGTCGAAGCGCGCCAGCTCGCCCTCGTCGAGCGCCTCACCCATTTCGCCGACCTGCGCGCCGCACGCGCCGAGGCCGCGCTGCGCAAGCTCGGGCTCGACCCGCGGGCGATGATCGCCGCGACGCGGGTCGGCATGGGCGGTCCGTTCGAGCGCCTCTCGACCGAACGCGACGGCTCGCTCGACCCGCGCTTCGAGCGGCTCGGCTTGAGCCTCGCGCGGATGGACGCGCTCGAACGCGGACTCAACGGCATCCCGCAGGTCATGCCGGCCGACATGCACATGATCTCGTCGGGCTTCGGCTATCGCGCGGATCCGTTCCACGGCGGCGCGGCGATGCACGCCGGGCTCGACTTCCGCGGGCCGCTCGGCTCGCCGATCCACGCGGCGGCCGACGGCAAGGTTACCTTCGTGGGCACCAAGTCCGGTTACGGAAAGGTCGTCGAAGTCAGCCATGGCAACGGCATGATGACCCGCTACGCCCATATGTCCGCCTGGCGCGCCCGCGTCGGCCAGCAGGTCGAAGCTGGCGACGTGATCGGCCTCATCGGCAACACCGGTCGATCGACCGGTCCGCACCTCCATTTCGAAGTCCGCATTCATGGCCGCGCGGTCAACCCGCGCCCGTTCCTGGAGACCGCTCCCGATGTTCTCGAAGAAGCCCGAGCCGACAGCACCCGTCGCGTCGCCGCGACCACCGGCGCGCGCCGTGGCTAATGGGGGCTCGACTTTCTCGGTGATCGGGGCGGACGTCACCATCAGGGGCGATGTCGAGGCCTCGGCCGACCTGCACGTCGACGGCTCGGTCGTCGGCGACATCGCCTGCGCCACGCTGGTCCAGGGCGAATCGAGCCGCATCGAGGGAGCGATCGCGTCAGACTCCGCGCGCCTCGCCGGCACCGTCAAGGGCACGATCAACGTGCGCGAGCTCGTGGTCCTCAAGACGGCGCGGATCGAGGGCGACGTCCACTACGAGGCGTTGACGATCGAGCAGGGCGCGCAGGTCGAAGGCAAGTTCTCGCCCGACGCGGCGCAGCCGAAGGCCACCACCGCCGCGCAGCCGGGGGTGCTCGACCTCGGCAAGGACGACGAGGCGCGGCTCTCGCTGGCGAGCTGACGCCTGCGGCGGGACGCGCCCGCCGCTTCAGACTTCGTTGGACGCTTCCGCGGCGCGCTTGGCGGTGAGCCAGGCCTCGGCCTCGGCTTCCTGCGCCGCCTCGACCGCGGCCTTGGCCGCGGCTTCGCGCTCGGCGCGCAGTTCGGCGATCAGCGTCTCGCGGTCGTCGCGCGCCTCGCCCGAGGCCTCGCCGGCTTCGTCGCCCGACCCGGCGCGCTTGGCCGCCCGGGCGACCGCCGCATCGAGCTCGCGCTGCGAGCACAGGCCGAGGGTGACGGGGTCCTTCGGCTGGATGTTCTGGATGTTCCAGTGGGTCCGGTCGCGGATCGCGTTGATCGTGTTGCGCGTGGTGCCGATCAGCTTGCCGATCTGTGCGTCCGAGATCTCCGGGTGGTTGCGCAGGATCCAGGCGATGCCGTCGGGCTTGTCCTGCCGCTTGGAGACCGGCGTATAGCGCGGGCCCTTGGTCCGGCTGACGTCGACCGGGGCGCGCTGCATCTTCAGGCGGTAGTTGGGATCGGCCTGTCCGCGCTCGATTTCCTCGTGGGTCAGCTCGCCCGAGTGCACCGGATCGCGCCCGGTGTACTTGGAGCTGGCGAGATCGTTGGCCATCGCCTGGACCTCGAGGATGTGGAGCCCGCAGAACTCGGCGATCTGCTCGAAGCTCAGCGAGGTGTTGTCGACCAGCCACGAGGCGGTCGCATGGGGCATGAGAGGAGTGGGCTGGGCCACGAGATGTCTCCGCTGAAAATAGATAGGGCCGCCCCATCCGGAGCGGCCGCCGCGGTGGCGATGTAGGCGGATTGCAGGAAAACGGCAAGCGTTTGGAGGCCGGACGCCGGCGTCGAGCGATGAAGGCTTTGCAGGCATCCTCTCTCGAGGCGAGAGAGATCAGGAACCCCAGAGCGATCGCATGTTGTAGGGCACCGTGATGAACACCGCCTCGACCCCGGCAATCTTGCTACCGGTGATCTTGAACAGCTCGAGCAACGCGAAGCTGTGCGGGAAGTGGAACACCGACTTCGTCTTCGTCACCCCATCGGTCCAGGTCACGTCGACCACCTTGCCGGTGTGATCGATGAAACCGCCGGCCAGCACGAGGCCCTTCTCCTCGTCGACCAGAGGGAAGCGGCGGTCTCGCAAGCGATCGTCGTAGATGTACTGCCCGAGCCGGAACTGCTCGGCGCAGCCCATCGCCGCGATCGGATAGCCTTCGATGTTCGGGTTGTTGGTCGTCTGCAGCCCGTTCTCGATCCGGTCGCAGTCGTCGGTGAACTCGGTATGGAGCGTGCCGTCGTTGAGCTCCAGCGTGTCGAAATAGCCGTTGGCGATGGCGATCATCCTATCGCGCGGCACGCGTTCGGACGCCGGCACATCGGCCAGCATCAGCGGCCGCGGCGCGACGTAGGTCTCGATGCTGGGAAACGGCCCGAACTCCATGGCCCGGCAGACGATCGTCTCGACTTCGCTTATCCGGCCGTCCGTCACGGCAAGGCGCAGTCCCATGATCGCCGGATGGCCGTGCTCCTCGACGATTCCGAACCACGCCACCTGGCCGGTCACCGGATCGGCGGCCTTGAGGTCGTAGTCCGGCCGCCGGGCGCTGATCGTGTTCCATAGCCCGTCGCCGGGCTCGAGGCGGACGTTGTTCTCGGTGAACCGCGCGTCCCGCGCCCACGGCAGCCGCGACGGATCCCTGGCGACGAGCGCCTCGAGGTAGGATTCGGCGACGGCGTAGAGTTCGGTACGTTTCATTGGATCTCCAGGACAATCTTGCCGATGTGTTCGCCGGCTTCCATCGCGGCGTGCGCGGCCGCGGCCTCGGCGAGCGGGAGAACACGGTCGATCTCCGGGCGCAAGCGGCCGCACTCGACCAGCGGCCAGACGTTTCGCGCTATCTCGTCGGCGAGCAGGGACTTGAACTCGACCGACCGACCGCGCAGCGTCGAGCCGGTCAGCGTGTGGCGGCGGACCATCAGCCGGGCCATGTCGACCGTCGCCCGCGCACCGCCGAGCACGGCGATCGTCACCAGCCGGCCGTCTTCGGCGAGGCAGTCGAGGTTGCGTTGGGTATAGTCGCCCGCGACCATATCGAGGCACAGCTCGGCGCCACGGCCGCCGGTAATCGTCCGGACCGCCTCGACGAAATCCTCTTCGCGGTAGTCGATCGCGTGGTCGGCGCCGAGCGCGCGCGCCGCGTCGCACTTGGCCTGGCTGCCGCAGGTGACGATGACGGTCAGCCCGAACAGCTTGCCGAGCTTGATCGCCGTGGTGCCGATGCCGCTGGTGCCGCCATGGACCAGCAGCGTCTCGCCTTCCCGCGCCCAGCCGCGCTCGAAGACGTTGTGCCAGACGGTGAACAGGGTTTCGGGCAGGGCCGCCGCCTCGTTGAGCGGCAGGCTCGCGGGCACGGGCAGGCAGTGGCCGGCCTCGGCGAGGCAGTACTCGGCGTAACCGCCGCCGGTCACCAGGGCACAGACCGGCTGCCCGAGCAGCATCTCGTCCGCTCCCTCGCCCGCTGCCACGACCCTTCCGGCGATCTCGAGCCCCGGCACGTCGGGTGCGCCGGGCGGAGGCGGATATCGGCCCATTCGCTGGAGCACATCGGGGCGGTTGACGCCCGCGAAGGCTACCTCGACCAGGACCTGCCCCGGGCCGGGCTGCGGCACCGGGCGCCGCTCGAGCCGGAGGACGTCCGGCCCGCCGGGCGCGGCGATTCCAATGGCTTGCATCGTCTGCGGAACGGTCACGACCCCTGTACCCCTAATGCCACGGTGCCCCTCGCTAATGCCCAGCCCTAAGGCCCGCCCCCATTGACAGCAAGCGGGGGCGGAATCATCCTGCCAGGCGATGGACGACGATCTCCCCCGTGCGCGCGGAGATGCCGCGAGCCGGCTGGCCGGCGAACCGCTCGACACCTATTCGCAGGACGAGCTGCTCGAACGCATCGCCCTGCTCGAGGCCGAGATCGAACGGGTGAGGGCGCACCACGCCAAGGCCGCCAGCCACCGCTCGCTGGCGGATTCGCTGTTCAAGCCGCGAGAGCCGAGCTGATGGGGCCGCCGCCGGTCCTGCTGCACTCGCATTCGCGCCGGCCGCGCCCCATATCCTGCTTAACGAGAGAGGGCAGGCACCGTTCTCGGTGCATTCATGGAGCCCTTCGTACATTGGCAACTGTCGGATCGTATATTCGCCCCTTGGATTGATTGAACATGCCCAGCTTCGCCCAGAGCCTCGAGAAAACCCTCCACACCGCGCTGCAGCACGCGACCGATCGTACGCACGAGTACGCCACGCTCGAGCACCTGCTGCTCGCGCTCGTCGACGATCCCGAGGCGGCCGAGGTCATGACCGCCTGCGGCGTCGACCTGGTCGAGCTCGGCAACGTGGTGCGCCAGTACCTCGACCAGGAATACCAGTCGCTGAAGACCGAGGAGGAGGCCGACCCGCAACCGACGGCCGGCTTCCAGCGGGTGATCCAGCGGGCGATCCTGCACGTGCAGTCGAGCGGCAAGGACACCGTCACCGGGGCCAACGTGCTCGTCGCGCTGTTCTCCGAGCGCGACAGCTACGCGGTCTACTTCCTGCAACAGCAGGACATGAGCCGGCTCGATGCGGTCAGCTACATCAGCCACGGCATCGGCAAGGGCGGGCGCCAGCTCGAGAGCCGCACCCCACAGGGGGCCGAAGAACCCGAGAGCAAGGGCGAGGACAAGCCGGACAAGGGCGGGAAGAAGGATTCCGCGCTCGACCAGTTCTGCGTCAACCTCAACCAGAAGGCGCTCGACGGCAAGGTCGATCCGCTAATCGGCCGCGGCCCGGAAGTCGACCGGACGATCCAGATCCTCTGCCGCCGCTCGAAGAACAACCCGCTCTATGTGGGCGATCCCGGCGTCGGCAAGACCGCCATCGCCGAGGGTCTGGCCCGCAAGATCGTCGAGGGCGACGTGCCCGAGGTGCTCGCCGACGCGGTGATCTACTCGCTCGACATGGGCGCCCTGCTCGCCGGGACGCGCTATCGCGGCGACTTCGAGGAGCGCCTCAAGCAGGTCGTCGCCGAGCTCGAGAAGCTGCCCGAGGCAGTCCTGTTCATCGACGAGATCCACACGGTGATCGGCGCGGGCGCGACCAGCGGCGGGGCGATGGACGCTTCGAACCTGCTCAAGCCGGCGCTGTCGAACGGTGCGATCCGCTGCATCGGTTCGACCACCTACAAGGAGTTCCGCAACCACTTCGAGAAGGACCGCGCGCTGCTGCGCCGGTTCCAGAAGATCGACGTCAACGAGCCGACCGTCGAGGACACGATCAAGATCCTCAAGGGCCTGCGCTCGGCGTTCGAGGAACACCACAAGGTCAAGTACACGCCCGACGCCATCAAGACCGCGGTCGAGATGAGCGCGCGCTACATCAACGACCGCAAGCTGCCCGATAAGGCGATCGACGTGATCGACGAGGTCGGCGCGATGCAGATGCTCGTGCCGCCGAGCCGGCGGCGCAAGACGATCACCGCCAGGGAGATCGAGAAGGTCGTTGCGACGATGGCGCGGATCCCGGCCAAGACCGTCAGCAAGGACGACAAGCTGGTGCTCGCGACGCTCGAGAAGGACCTCAAGCGCGTCGTCTACGGCCAGGACAAGGCGATCGAGGTGCTGTCGACGGCGATGAAGCTGTCGCGCGCCGGCCTGCGCGATCCCGACAAGCCGATCGGCAGCTTCCTGTTCTCGGGCCCGACCGGCGTCGGCAAGACCGAGGTCGCGCGCCAGCTGGCCGAGATCATGGGCATCGAGCTCAAGCGCTTCGACATGTCGGAGTACATGGAGCGGCACTCGGTCAGCCGGCTGATCGGCGCGCCTCCGGGCTACGTTGGCTACGACCAGGGCGGTCTGCTCACCGATGCGATCGACCAGCACCCACACTGCGTGCTGCTGCTCGACGAGATCGAGAAGGCTCACCCCGACCTGTTCAACATCCTGCTGCAGGTGATGGACCACGGCAAACTGACCGACCACCACGGCAAGACCGTCGACTTCCGCAACGTGGTGCTGATCATGACCACCAACGCGGGCGCGGCCGACATGGCCAGGCAGTCGATCGGCTTCGGCGCCGGCACCAAGGCGGAAGCGAGCGACGAGGCGGTCAAGAAGATGTTCGCCCCCGAGTTCCGCAACCGGCTCGATGCGATCGTGCCGTTCGACTACCTCGGGACCGAGACCGTCAGCCGCGTGGTCGACAAGTTCATCCTCCAGCTCGAGCTGCAGCTGGCCGAGCAGAACGTGCACATCCAGTTCGATTCGGACGCGCGCGCGTGGCTCGCCAAGCGCGGCTACGACAAGCTGATGGGCGCTCGGCCGATGGCCCGCCTGATCCAGGACAAGGTCAAGCAGCCGCTCGCCGAGGAGTTGCTGTTCGGCAAGCTCGCGCACGGCGGCGAGGTCCACGTCAGCGTCAAGGACGATGCACTGGCCTTCGAGCTGACCCCGGCGGCGCCCAAGGTCGCGCGGCCCAAGGCGACGAAGAAGGCCAAGGCGAAGGCCAAGCCCACGACCGAGGAGTAAGGGGCAGGAGCCCTCGTCCGCCGACCTGGCCTGCAGCGGGCCTGGTCCGAACGCGATGAGGGCTCCTTCCTTGCGGAACCCGAGGCGGGCCGCCACACTTCTTCCCTCATGGCCGCGCCCTTCAGCTGGATCCGCCCGGAGCCGCACGGCATCCACGTCGTCCCGGCCGACTGCTGGATCGATCCCTCGCAGCCCGTCGCCAATGCGCTCGTCACCCACGGCCACGCCGACCACGCGCGCGGCGGACACGGGCGGACGATGGCAACCGCTGAGACGCTGGCGATCATGGAGCTGCGCTACCAGACCCGCGAGGGTGCGCTGCCGGTGGCCTACGGCGAGACGATCGGGCTTCCCGGCGGAGTCGATGCGACCTTCGTACCCGCCGGCCACGTGCTCGGCTCGGCGCAAATCGTGCTCGAGCACGCCGGCGAGCGCGTGGTGGTGACCGGCGACTACAAGCGCCGGCCCGACCCGACCTGCCCGCCGTTCGAATGCGTGCCGTGCGACGTGTTCGTGACCGAGGCGACTTTCGGCCTGCCGGTGTTCTGCCACCCGCCGATCGAGCGCGAGATCGGCAAGCTGCTCAAGGCGCGCGCCGACCATCCCGATCGCTGCGTGCTCGTCGGTGCCTACGCGCTCGGCAAGGCCCAGCGGCTGATCGCCGAGTTGCGCCGCGCCGGGCACCACGAGCCGATCTGGCTCCACGGGGCGATGGAGCGGATGTGCCGGCTCTACGAAGACTTCGGCGTCGCGCTCGGCGACTTGCGGCTGGTCGGCGACGCCACGAAGGACCAGCTTCGTGGCGCAATCGTGATCTGTCCGCCCTCGGCGCTCAACGACCGCTGGAGCCGGCGGCTGCCTGACCCGATCACGGCCATGGCGAGTGGCTGGATGCGGGTCCGCCAGCGCGCGCGCCAGCGGATGGTCGAACTGCCGCTGGTGATCTCCGACCACGCCGACTGGGGCGAACTGACCGCGACGATCGAGGAAGTGAACCCGGCGGAAAGCTGGATCACGCACGGCCGCGAGGAGGCGCTGCTGCGCTGGTGCCAGCTGCACCAGCGCCGTGCCCGGGCGCTGGCGCTGGTCGGCTACGAGGACGAGGATGACTGAGATCCTTCGCCGGCTCCTTCGACAGGCTCAGGACGAACGAGGTCAGAGAGCGGCCGCGGATCCCCGGACCGCTGGCGCCAAGCCTGTCGAAGCACGCGCACCCGTCGGCGGCGCTCGATGATCGAGTTCGCCGCCCTCGTCGATGCGCTGGTCTACACGCGCAGCCGCAACGAAAAGCTGCGGCTGATCGCCGAGTACCTGCAGGCGACACCCGACCCCGACCGCGGCTGGGCGCTCGCCGCGCTGACCGAGGGGCTGAGCTTCCCGGCGGTCAAGGGCGGTACGATCCGCACGCTGATGGCGGAGCGGGTCGATCCGGTCTTGTGGACACTGAGCCGCGACTTCGTCGGCGACACGGCAGAGACGGCAAGCCTGCTCTGGCCGCAACCTGAAGCTGACGCCATGCCGTCACCCTCGGTGAGCGAAGCCGTTGATCTTCTGAGCAAAATGACCCGCACGACGGTCATGTCGGAACTGCCCCGGCTGCTCGACCGGCTCGATGCGGACGGACGCTACGCGCTGATCAAACTCGCCACCGGGGCGATGCGCGTCGGTGTCTCGGCGCGGCTTGCCAAGACTGCGTTCGCGCAGGCCTTCGCGGTCGACGTCGAGCAGGTCGAAGAATATTGGCACGCGCTCGAGCCGCCTTACCGCGACCTGTTCGCCTGGGCGGCCGAGGGTGCCGATCCGCCCGACACGGCCGAGCGGCCGCTGTTCCGCCCGTTCATGCTCGCGCATGCGCTCGAGGCCGAGGTGCTCGATCTCGCCGACTACGTCGCCGAATGGAAATGGGACGGCGTCCGCGTGCAGGCCGTCCACGCGGGCGGCGAGACGCGGCTCTACTCGCGCACGGGCGACGACGTGACCCGTGCCTTTCCCGAAGTCGCCGAAGCGCTGGCGGTCCCGGCGGTGCTCGACGGTGAGTTGCTCGTGCGCGGGAGCCACCAGGGCGGCGAGGCCGGCGGCGCGGCAAGCTTCAACGCGCTGCAGCAGCGGCTCGGGCGCAAGACCGTCCCCAAGGCGATGCTCGCCGAGTACCCGGCGTTCGTGCGGCTCTACGACGTGCTGATCCTCGACGGCGAGGACCTGCGCGAACTGCCGTGGGAGGCACGCCGCGCCCGTCTCGAGGCGCTGATGCCGCGGCTGCCGCCGGAAAGGTTCGACCTGTCGCCGGTGGTCGAGGCCGACCACTTCGAGCACCTGGCCGAGATTCGCGGCAGCGCGCGCGACGCGGCGATCGAGGGGCTGATGCTCAAGCGCCGCGATTCACCTTACGTCGCCGGACGCAAGGCCGGGCTGTGGTACAAGTGGAAGCGCGATCCGTTGCTGGTCGATTGCGTGCTGATGTATGCCCAGCGCGGCAGCGGCAAACGCTCGAGCTTCTATTCCGACTACACTTTCGGCTGCTGGGACGGCGATCCCGACGCGGGAGCCGAGCTGTTGCCGGTCGGCAAAGCCTATTTCGGCTTCACCGACGAGGAGCTCAGGCTGCTCGATCGCTATGTGCGCAACCACACCGTCAACCGCTTCGGCCCGGTGCGCGAAACCGACCGCAGCCTGGTGTTCGAAGTCGCCTTCGACAGCGTGCACACGAGCAAGCGGCACAAGTCGGGCCTTGCCATGCGCTTTCCGCGGATCAGCCGGATCCGCTGGGACAAGCCCTCACACGAGGCCGACCGGATCGAGACGCTGAGGAATCTGAACCGCGACTAGCCGGGCGTGCGCGCGACTTCCGCTCGTGCTCGTTCGAGCGCCGCGAGGTAATCGGGCGCATGCTCGACCCGCACCGAGTTGCGACCGAGCCGGGTGCGAGCGAGCACCTCCATCGCCTGCGGCTGCACCCCCGAGAAGATCACCTTGATCCCGTAATGCTTGGCCTGATCGACGAACTGGTCGAGCGCGGCCGCGCCGCTCGCATCGAGGAACGGCATCCGGCGCATGCGCAGGATCACCACCTTGGGCCGCTGGCCGAGGTTGCGCAGAGTATCGAGCAGGTCGCCGGCGACACCGAAGAAGAATGGCCCGGCGATGCGGAACACCTCGACGCCCGGCGGCAGCCCCTCGCGCTGGCGCATACCGTCGTCGTCGAGGTCGGGACTCGCCTCGATTTCCGAGCGCCCCTCGACCTGCACAGCCTCGCTCATCCGCATCATGAACAGCAGCGAGGCGAGGGTCACGCCGACCGCGATCGCCACGGTCAGGTCGACCATCACGGTCAGTGCAAACGTCAGCAGCAGCACCGTGCGGTCGCCGCCGGGCATGCGCAGCAGCTGCACGAAGCGGCGATACTCGCTCATGCCGATCGCGACCGTGAAAAGGATCGCGGCCAACGCCGCCATCGGCACGTAGGCCATAAGGTCGGTCGCGAAGAGCACGAACAGCAGCAGGAACGCAGCATGGAACATGCCCGAGACCGGCGTGCGCGCGCCGGCCTTGATGTTGGTCGCGGTGCGGGCGATAGCGCCGGTCGCCGGCAGGCCCCCGAATAGGCCCGACGCGAGGTTGGCGACACCCTGCCCGACCAGTTCCTGGTTCGGGCGGTGCCGCGTGCCGGCCATGCCATCGGCCACCACCGCCGACAGCAGCGCCTCGATCCCGGCGAGGAAGGCGATCGTGAACGCCGACGGCATGACCGCCTGGACCTTGGCCAGCGTGATCGCGGGCAGCTCGGGCCACGGCAGGCCGGCCGGGATGTCGGGGAAGCGCGAGCCGACGGTGTCGACCGGCAGGTCGAGCAGGCCGACCGCGGCCGATGCGGCCACCACCGCGACCAGGTAGCCGGGAAGGCGCGGAGCGAGCTTCTTCAGCCCGAGGATCAGGAGCAGCGCGCCGGCGCCGATGGCGAGAGTCGCCGGGCTCACGCGGGTGATCACGCCGAGGTAGGTCAACCACTGCGGAATGAACTCCGCGGGCACCGAGTCGAGCGGAAGGCCGAGGAAGTCCTTGACCTGGCTCGAGGCGATGATGACCGCGATGCCGGCGGTAAAGCCGGTAATCACCGGATGCGGCACGAAGCGGATCAGCCGGCCGAGCCCGGCAAGGCCGGCGACCAGCAGGATGAGTCCCGCGATCAGCGTCGCCAGCACGAGGCCGTCGTAGCCGTGCAAGGCGATCACGTTGAAGATCACCACCACGAAGGCGCCGGTCGGTCCCCCGATCTGCAGCCGCGAACCGCCGAGCGCCGAGATCAGGAACCCGGCGACCACCGCGGTGACGAGACCTTTGTCGGGCGAGGCGCCGCTGGCGATGCCGAGCGCCATCGCCAGCGGCAGCGCGACGATCGCCACGGTCAGACCGGCGAGCGCGTCGGCGCGCAGCTCGGCGAGGCCGTAGCCCTCGCGCCAGGCTGTGAGCAGCTTGGGGGTGAAGCCCTCGGTCACATCAGGCCTCCGCCTCTCCGGGCGTCGGCGGCGGTTCGCGCAATCGCACGCCGCGCCCCGTTCCGGTGCTCGGCGCGTTCTCGCCGATCAGCTCGATGCCCGCGCCTTCCAGCGCGTTGACCACCTTGACCAGCGTGTCGACCACGCCGCGGACTTGCCCGTCCGAAGCTTCCATCCGCTGGATCGTCGGCACCGACAGCCCGGCGAGGTCGGCCAGCCGGCGCTGGTCGATGCCGAGCAGGGCGCGCGCGGCGCGCATCTGGCGCGAAGTAATCATCGGCCATCTCCTGATGTTTCACACATCAGCTTGCATGTGTAAGAGTTGCAAGCCGCCCATGTGGGCATCATGAATTGCAAGTCAATGGGCGATCATCGCCGCCGCGATCAGTCCTGCGGCAGCTGCACCAGCTTGTCGCGCCCAGTTGCGCCGCGCAACAACTGCAGCCGTGACGTCGCCACTCCCAGCGCACGCGCGACCAGGGAAAGCACGGCCTCGTTGGCTGCGCCGTCCTGCGGCTTGGCGCGGACCTTGATCAGCAGCCGGCCGTCGCCGGGTTCGACTGCTTCGGAGCGCGCGCCCGGCGTCACGCGCAGCGCGAGGCGGCCCTCGGCGTCGGCCAGCGCCCGGATCGCCTCCGGCGGCGGCAGCTCAATCCTGGGCTTCGCCACGGAGCATCGCCAGATGCCGGCGCGCGAGCGCGCAGTAGCGCTCGGTCTGGAAGCGGATCTTCTCGACCTGGGCCGCGTCCTGCGTGCGCAGGAACTTCGCCGGCCGGCCGACCCAGATCTCGCGCGGCGGGATCGCCTTGCCCGGGCTCAGCAGCGCTCCGGCGGCAAGCATCGCGCCTTCGCCGATCCGCGAATCGTCCATCGCCACCGCGCCCATGCCGACGAAGGCGCGGTCTTCAAGCCTCGCCCCGTGGACCACCGCCATGTGTCCGATCACGCAGTCCTCGCCGACGATCGTCGGACAGCCCTCGGTGTCTGGCCGCGGCCCCTCGCCGTGGAAGACGCTGCCGTCCTGCACGTTCGAGCGCGCGCCGATCTCGATCCGGTGGATGTCCCCCCTGAGTACGCAATTGTACCACACGCTCGCCTCGGGCCCGATCGTCACGTCGCCGATGATCCGCGCACCGGGGGCGACGAAGGCTGTCTCGTGGATCTGCGGGACCTTGCCCTCGAACGGCAGGATCGTCGCCCAGGGAAAGCGTTCGACTCCGGTCATCGGGGTGGGGCCAGGCGATAGGTGACGTGGGGCTTGAGCGGCGCCCCCTCCGGGACGTCGGGATGGTCGAAGTCCATCGCGGGGTCGCGCTTCATCCCGAGCCGCTCCATCAGTCCGCGGCTGCGATGATTTCCGACCGAGGTGATCGCGAAGATAGGCCGGCCAGGCCGAGAGGCGGCGGCCCAGCCGATCGACGCTTCTGCCGCCTCGCGGGCGTAGGATTGCCCCCAGCAGTCGGATGCGAGACGCCAGCCGATCTCGAGCTCGTCGGCGATCGCCGGCACCGTGCCGAGGGCAATGCCGCAGAAGCCGATCACGCGCCCGTCGGCCTTGCGCTCGAGGGCCCAGAAAGTGTGCCCGTCGCGAGCGGTTCGCGCCTTCAGGCGCTCGAGGCCGGCCTGCGCGGTCGCGCGATCCTGCACCGGCCCGATGGTCGCCATGACCAGCGGATCGGAGCAGATGCCGTGAAGCGCGTCGAGATCCTCGTCCCGCCAGTCGCGCAAGACGAGGCGTTCGGTTTCGAGCCGGAACTCAGCCATGGGCCCCCTGCCGTTCAGGCGAGGCGCGCCAGTCGGCGGCGTCGAGCTGGTAGACCATCGTCGGGTTGTCCTCCGGCGGGTACTCTGGATCGGGGTAGTCGAGGTCCGCCCGGCGGACCATCCCGAGCCGCTCCATCAGCCCCCACGAGGCGCAGTTGCGCTGCGAAGTCTGCGCGTAGATTCGCGGCAGCGCGAACCGGTCGAACGCCAGCGCCAGCGCCGCCTCGCCAGCCTCGCGCGCATAGCCCCGGCCCCAGCAGTCGGCGCGCAGAGTCCACCCGACCTGAACCGCGCCCCTGAGTTCGTCGGGCGCGCATGGTGTCTCGATCGATGCCAGCCCGGCTTTGCCGATCAGGATGCCTTCGGCCTTGAGCGCGACGAAGTAGAACGCGACCTCGCCCGCGGCGTCCGCTTCCGCCATCCGCGCGAAGCTCTGCGCGACCTTGGCGGCGGACTGCACGCCGCCGACCATCGCCATCACCTGCGGCGTGTTCACGTGCTCGAGCCAGACTGCGAGATCTCCGGGACGCTCGCGCCGCAGCACGAGCCGCGGCGTTTCGGCGACGACCGCTGCCGTCGTATCAGCCATTCAGCAGCCGCGCCGCAAGCGGCGCGTGGTAGGTCAGGACGCCGGCGCAGCCGGCGCGCTTGAACGCCATCAGCGTCTCGAGCACCAGCGGCTCGCGCTCGCCGGCGCCGGCCGCGGCCGCAGCCTCGATCATCGCGTACTCGCCGCTGACCTGGTAGGCGAAGACCGGCACCTCGAACCGCTCCTTCACCCGGCGGACGATGTCGAGGTACGGCAGGCCCGGCTTGACGATCACGCTGTCGGCGCCCTCGGCGAGATCGAGCTCGACCTCGCGCAGCGCCTCCTCCGCGTTTGCCGGGTCCATCTGATAGCCTTTCTTGTCGCCCTGCAGCAGTCCGCGCGAGCCCACCGCGTCGCGAAAGGGCCCATAGAATGCCGAGGCGTACTTGGCGGCGTAGCTCATGATCTGGACGTTGACGCGCCCGGCCCTCTCCAGGGCCTCACGGATTGCGCCGATGCGCCCGTCCATCATGTCCGACGGGGCGACGATGTCGGCACCGGCCTCGGCCTGCACCAGCGCCTGCTCGACCAACAGCTCGACGGTCGCGTCGTTGAGCACGTAGCCCGCGCCGTCGACCAATCCGTCCTGCCCGTGGCTGGTATAGGGATCGAGCGCGACGTCCGTCAGCACGCCGATTTCATTGCCGCAGGCGTCGCGGATCGCCTTGATTGCCCGGCACATCAGACTGTCGGGGTTGACCGCCTCGCGCGCATCGGCGCTGCGCCGGTCGGGTTGCGTGTTGGGGAACAGCGCGACGCATGGGATGCCGAGTGCGACCGCTTCGCGGGCTCGCGCGGCGATCCCATCGAGCGACCAGCGCGAGACGCCGGGCAGGGTCGCGATGGGTTCCTCGACGCCCTCGCCTTCGGTCACGAACAGCGGCCAGATCAGGTCGGCGGGCGTCAGCACGGTCTCGCGGTGGAGCGCGCGGCTCCAGGCGCTGACGCGCGTGCGGCGCAGGCGGGTGGCGGGATACGAGCCGGTCATCGGCGGCGATCCCTGCCGGAAAACGCCTGAAGGGGCAATCAGCGGATGCGCTTGGCCTCGAGCCGGTCGATCTCGCGCACCGGTTCCTGCTCGAGCGACGGATCGGGCTCGAGGCTGGAGAGCGCGGCGCCCGGCTCGATCTTCTGCAACTCCGCGAGGCGGCCGCGGAACTCGGCCAGCTCCTTGCCGGAAAGCTGGGCGCGCATGACGAAGCTCACGCCCGACGGGTTCACCGTGGCGCCGTTGCGGTACATCTCGTAGTGCAGGTGCGGGCCGGTCGAAAGCCCGGTCGAGCCCACGTAGCCGATGACCTGCCCGCGGCGGACGCGCTCGCCGTTCCGCACCGCGATCCGGCTCATGTGCGCGTACCCGGTGCCGAGTCCGCTGCCGTGCGACAGCCGGACGTAGTTGCCGTGGCCGCCGTGGCGCCCGGCGAACTGCACGGTGCCATCGCTTACCGCGTAGATCGGCGTGCCATGGCTGGCCTTGAAGTCGATCCCCGCATGCATCCGCCGATAGCCGAGGATCGGATGACGGCGCATGCCGTAGCCCGAAGTGACGCGACCGGGCACCGGTGCCAGCAGCCCCGAGCGCTGCTCGCCGACGCCCGATGCCTCGTAGAAGCGTCCGTCGCTACCCCAACGCATCAGCTGCTTGCGCGGCTTCCCGCCACGCATGAGCCCGGCGTAGAGCAGCCGCCCGGCTTCGACTTCGCCGGTGGCGGCTCGCTTGTACTCGACGATCAGGTCGAACTCGTCTCCGCTGGCGATCGACCGGTCGAGGTCGATCTCCGCGCCGAGCGCGCGCAAGTACTGCTGGACGGCACTGGCCGGGGCGCCGGCGGCGCGGGCCGAACGGTAGAGGCTCGAACCGACCGTGCCGCGGATGCGCAGCGGCGTGTCGGCGACCTTGATCGGCCGCGGATCGAGCACCAATCGTCCGTCGCGCCGCTCGACCGCGAGCTGGAGGTCGAAACGGGCGCGGAAGGACAGCGCTTCGAGCGGCCGCGCGGCGCCCGGTGCCGGGCGGCGGCCGAGCGTGATGTCGACGGTCGTTCCCGGCGCAATCTCCGACAGTTCGACGGCGCCGGCGACCATCGCGGCGACCTGTTCGGCTTCGGGCCCGCCGAGGCCGGCCCGCGCGAGCATGCGTCCGAAGCTGTCACCGCGCACGAGCGTGGCCTCGAGATCGAGGCGGGGGCGCTCCGGGGCGTTGCGCAGCGGAATGACGAGGTCGGTCGCACCCATGTGGCGACCGCTGTCGGCGCCGAGCGCGAGCGGCATGATCATCTGGCTGCGGAATTCGTCGCGCACGGGATCGTCGATCGCCATGACGGGGGCGGCTTCGAGCGGCGCGAAATCGGGCCAGCCGGCGAGAGCGAGGGCGGACAGACCGAGCAGCGTTCCGGCGCCGCGCAGCCAGCGGCGCGAACCGATATCCTCGGCGAGGTCGGGTACGAGATCGGCTTCCGCAAAGCGCTCGGAAATCCGGCGGCACCATTCCGCATAGCGTTCGGCGAGACCTGGACTGCGGGTCAGGCGGGCCGCGGGCGATGCGGCAAGGACCGGCGCACACGCAGGGGCCGCCGCGAGCGGCTCCTCCGCGTCGTATCCGTCCATCCCGCTATCGTCGAACAAACGCGCCCTCCGTCTGGTGCGCGACCGTCCCTGCCGATCCATGCAGGGACAGGCGCGACCCGATCCCGACCGGCTCTGTGACGCAAAGCCGTGCCCTCATAAAGTTAATTTCCACTAAACAGCGCCGAGGCGAGTCCGGTTCGCGCCGAGCCGTTCGGACGGTGGGAACCCGCGCAAATCCGGGGGCTTCGGCTTGCGCCGCGACGCACGCGCCGCCACATTGGCCGGACCGTGAGCGCCACTCCTAACGATGGCCGGTTGCGGGCCGTGCTCGGCCCGACCAACACCGGCAAGACCCACCTCGCGATCGAGCGCCTGTGCGGCCATTCGAGCGGGGCGATCGGTTTTCCGCTGCGGCTGCTTGCGCGCGAGGTCTACGACCGGGTTCGCGCGGTCAAGGGCGATAGCCAGGTCGCACTGATCACCGGCGAGGAACGGATCGAGCCGCCGGGCGCGCGTTACTTCCTGTGCACGGCCGAGGCCATGCCGAGGGACGGCGGCGGGCATGCTTTCGTCGCCCTCGACGAGGCCCAGCTCGCCGCCGACCGCGAGCGCGGACACATCTTCACCGATCGCCTGCTCCACGCCCGCGGTCGCGACGAGACGATGCTGCTCGGCGCAGCGACGCTCGAGCCGATGATCAGGGCGCTGTTGCCCGGTACCGTGATCGAGCAGCGGCCGCGCTTTTCGACGCTGACCCACGCAGGTTCGACCAAGCTTTCGCGCCTTCCCCCGCGCTCTGCGGTGGTCGCGTTCTCGGTCGAGCAGGTCTACGCGGTGGCCGAGATGTTGCGCCGCTTTCGCGGCGGCGCGGCGGTCGTCATGGGCGGGCTCAGCCCCGAGACGCGCAACCGCCAGGTCCAGCTGTTCCAGTCGGGCGAGGTCGACTACATCGTCGCCACCGACGCGATCGGCATGGGGCTCAACCTCGATGTGACCCACGTCGCCTTCGCCTCGCTGTCGAAGTTCGACGGCGTCCGCCAGCGGCGGCTGACCCCCGCCGAGATGGCGCAGATCGCGGGGCGCGCGGGCCGGCACCAGCAGGACGGCACGTTCGGCACACTCGCCGGCGGGCGCCACGAGGCGCTCGAGCTGACCGCCGACGAGATCTTCGCGATCGAGGAGCACCGCTTCGCTCCGTT
>Ga0079224_100003637_pt1 | contig 19553 bp, 11 predicted proteins | sample Stecom2015_FD_80414 | JGI IMG/M metagenome (GOLD analysis project Ga0079224, IMG submission 80414) | Agricultural soil microbial communities from Utah to study Nitrogen management - Steer compost 2015 | ecosystem: Environmental > Terrestrial > Soil > Agricultural land | place: USA: Utah... | reverse complement strand
GCTCCGCGAGTGAGCAAGCGGGGGGATCAGCCGCGGAGGGCGCTGGGTTTTTGCTTTTGACGGGCGCGGTGGGCGAGGAAAAGGGGGCCGAAGACGGCTCCGTTGACGAGGGCGACGAGGGCGCACTCGGCGAAGGCGGAGATGCGGGCGGCGGCGCCGCCGCTGGCCGCGAAGGCGGAAAGGGCGGGGCGCAAGTGTGCGGCTGCGTGATAGGCGACGAAGGCGCTTGCGGCGAGGACCGCGGTGAGCGCGAGCTCGCGCGGGAGCTCGCGGAGGCCGCGGCGCGACATGGAGAAGAGGAGGACGGAGTAGGCGACGCCTTCCGCGAGCACGAAACCCGCTACGCCGCCGGGGAACCCGTAGTGGGCGATGCCGAGGGGAATGAGCACGGCGAGGGCGGCGACCTTGGCGGCGCTGGACGCCGCGATCCACCCCGGGGCCCCGCGAGCTAGGGCCGCGTTGCCGCGGGAGCTCGAGACGGTGGCGACCCAGGTGCCGATCGCGAGGAGTTGAACGATCCACTGAGCGTCGAGGGCGCGCGCGTCGTAAAAGAGGCGGATCAGGGACGGGCCACCGGCGAGGAGACACGCGACGATCCACGCGCCGAACAAGAGCCAGGGCTCGCGCGCCTCGCGAAAGGCAGCCACGAAGTCGCCGCCCGCGTTGTGGACGCGGCTCAGCGCCGGGAACATCGCGGTTCGGAAGAGGCGCTCCAAGACCATGCTCGGCAGCGTCGCCCACACGAGCGCGATGTTGTAGACGCCGAGGAGCTCCATCGGCACGAGCTTTCCGAAGACGAGGCGATCCGCCTGCGTGGCCGCGAAACCGAGCAACGTGCTCAGGAACACCCAGCGCCCGAAGGTCAGCAACGTGTGCGCGCTGCCGCGATCCCAGCGGAAGCGGTTGCGAATGCCGGGCAGCGCCAGGAAGCTCAAGGCGAGGTTCGCGACGTGGGCCAGCAACGCCCCGACGACGAGAGCGACGACGCTCGGCTGGATGAGCGCCCATCCGACCGTGCCCACGAGCGCCACGACTTGCGTCGCGAGCTCGATCATCGTGAGGCGCCCGAGCGCCATGTGGCGTTCCGCCGTGAAGAGGCGCGTCGACGAGAAGCCGTCGATCACGAAGCCGAGCGACGCCAGCGGCAGGAGATAGTGGAGCTGCGGCTCCCCGTAGAAGCGCGCGACGGGCGCGGCGAGCAAGGCCGACACCCCGAAGAGCAAGGTGCCGCGGACGACCTGAATCGTCCACGCGGTGTTCAGATAGTCGGGCTCTTCGCCGCGGCGATTCTGAATGATGCTCGGCCCGATGCCCACGTCCGAGAACATCGCCATGCCCTGCATCATCACGTTGACGAGGGCCATGATCCCGAAGGCCTCGGGATAGAGCAGGCGCCAGAGGACGAGATTGCCGACGAGGCGCAGCGCCTGCCCGACGCCGTAGCCGACGAGCGACCACATCGAGGCGCGCGAGAGGAGCCGCCGCAGGGATTCCGGCGCGTTCTCGGCCTCCGCCGCCGACTCGACCGCGCCCGCAGCCGAAGCGGGCGCCGCCTCCGGCGTGACTTGGGCAGGACGGAGGGGTTCCGCGCCTGCTTGCGCGACACCGCGCTTCGCTACCTGCACTGGGTTATCGCTCACGGAGAGGCCTTATCGAGCACGCGACTGCAGTCATAGCAAAGCGGGCGTGACGGTGTTGCGCAAGAACCAAGCTCGTGACCATTGCGGGGGAACACCCCGCTCAGCCCAAAATTCGGCCTTCCCCGACGAGGAAGCCCGAAATTTGGGTTCAGTGTAGCGGACGAACGACCGGGCAGTGCGTCCCACGGGGAGACCGCGAGAATCGCCGCGAAAAGCTCTGCGCGGTGCGCTTCGGCTCGACTTGTTGAGCCAGCAATTCATGATACGGTTGTTCGATCGCGCAAGGCGCCTGCGGCAAACGAAGCGACTCGCAGGGGTCGAGCCAACGACGCTCGAGCACATCGAGGTAGGCCGCCTTTTGTTAGCCGAATCCGACCTGAGCGCGCGCCGGCGCGGCGCAGCGCGCCCTCGCAACGACTCGAACTCTTCAGATTCCCGCGTGTGATGTCAAACTCCGCTCAAGGCGATGGGCTCGACGAGAGGAAGCTCCATTCCGAGGTGCGGCGTGGCGCGAGCGACGCCGTGTCTCGAGGTGGGATTTCGATCGCGCGCATCGACACTCCCAGTTTTCGCGAATGGGAGGCGATCTGGCGCGCCTGCGACTACGCCACCTTCTTCCACTCACCGTACTGGCCCGAGCTGTGGCAACGATTCAGCGGCGGTCAACGCGAGAGCGCGGCCGAGCGGATCACGTTCTCCGACGGTCGCGTGGCCATTTTGCCCCTCTGCTTCGAGCGCAAGCTCGGGGGCCTGCTCAGCCGCTATGCCTCGTCGCCCGAAGCTACTTTTGGGGGCTGGATTTCTAGGGATGCCCTCGGCCCTGGGCACGCGGATCTCCTGCTGAACCGGTTGCTCGATGAGTTGCCGGGAAGCCTCGTTTGGCGGATGAATCCGTTCGACCCGCTCGTGCTGGAAGCCGGCATCCGACGCGGTCTCCGAGTCAGGCCCGACTCGACCCACGCCGTCGAGCTCAGCGCCGACCCAGAAGCGCTACTCCGCAACTTCCGCAACGGCTACAAGACCGACATCAAGAAGGCGATGCGGCGGGGCCACATCTCCGTGGAGCCCGCGACTCGTCTCGAAGACTTTCGGGTCTACTACGAGGTCTACCAACGCACTCTCGAGCGCTGGGGAGAGCGCGCGGACTACGTGTATCCGTGGGAGCTCTTCGAGTGCATGGCGGGCCTCGGCTGCCCGGACCTCACGCTCTGGCTGGCGCGGTACGACGGCCGCATCGTCAGCGGCGAGCTGTGCCTGTACGCGAAGCGCCACGTCGTCACCTGGCACGCCGCGACCCTCCGCGAGTATTTGCGCGAGAACGTGGCCAAGGTGCAGATCTTTCGGATCATCGCCGATGCGCGCGAGCGGGGCTACGCGTGGTTCGACTTCAACCCCAGCGCCGGGCTGCCGGGCGTTCTGGTGTTCAAAGAGAGCTTCAACGCCAAGGCGCTCCCTGCGCCGCTCGTCTACGTCGATTCCCCGCTCAAGCGCTCCATCCGGCGCGTGGCCGCCGCCGTCCGAGTGCCCTACGCGGCCCTCCAGCTCCAGCCGCTCTCCGACTTCGTCGCGAGCGTCGAGGTGCCGCCCGAATCGACGAGCGCGTGAACGCGCGGGCAGCCCTCGCGATCGGCGCTTCGAGAGCCGGGGTCGCGAGTGGAGGCGTTCGGGCGCGACAGTGACATCGAACTCGTCTCGGAATCGGGCTCACCCAACGCGGGCAAAGCAGCGCGCCGGGAACGCACGAGGCGGGAGGGCCGAGCGAGCAAGCTCAGTCGCGGCGGCAGGAAGCGCGGCGGTCGAGGGGCGAGGCGAGCCCGAAATCGAGGCTCGGGCGTCGAGAAGGGCGGGGGAAGGGTGGCCAAAGTTTTGCTCCGGGGCACCCACCAGGGCTAGCTTGCACGCAATGGGCGCCTTTCGATCTTCCAGCACTTTGACCTTGGACGGGGGCCGCATTCGGGGTCGGTAGCGATGCGGGACGAGGCGAGAAGGTAGCCACCCAGACAATTCCTTCCGAGGAGAGAGAGGGGATGAGGCCGACGAATCCGAAGGGGCCCGAGGATCCGAGCGCGGCACGACTCTGCGCCGGACTGGCTTCGGCTCTCTCCGCGGTGTCGAAGGGCCAAGGAGTCGTCCGATGAAGATGGTCGAATGCCAGTCTTGTGGTGCTCTCTGGCCCGTGCCGGAGTTGACGAAATGTGACAACTGCGGTGCCGGGCCGGCGCAGCTCGAAAAGGTAGACGTCGAAAGCTCGGTCGAGGCCATCTTCAAAGCGTACGGCGGAGACGGGCGCTCACCCGGTGTCGTCCGCACGACCGATGTCTACCCGCTCATCCTGGAGGATTTGTGCAGGGCCCTGGAGGGAAAGCTCGAGTTCGTTCTCTACGGAAGCGCCGCCTTGTGGCTCGAAGGCAAATCGCGGCCCGACCGAACCGAGTTTCAGCAGATCAAAGATCTCGACATGTGCTGCCCCGTGTCGAGCGATGACGAGGAAGCCGTCGAGAGGCTGATGGATCTGGTTCGTGGGACGACGGCCGGAGCGTTCATCCCCTTCGGCAATCGGCTTTGCGTCGAGCTCACGAAGGGCGGCACGCTGGAATTCAAGACGAGGGATCACCTGATTCAGTTCTCCTTCGCCTTGAAGGGGGAAAAGGACTACCGCGAGATTGCGAAGCTGGCGGCCCCCGTGCGCCTGCCGACGCGCTCGGGCACGCGCCTCAGGTGTGCCGGCCTCCGGTTCATCAGCGCGGGCCTGCTCGTCGAGACGGGATTGTTCCATACTACCTTGTTCCGCAGCGACAAGACGGAGAAGATCCTCGTCTACGCGTGCATTTGCGTCGGCTACGAGACGGTGAGGGCGCGAGACGTTCTGGAGTGCCTCGTGTTGCACATCGCCGGTGCGTCGTGGGCGATGAAGAAGGCGTACGTCAGCAACGTCGGCGTCGACCGGAACACCAAGCGTCGGACCAAGTACTTTATGGATGTGGAGCCGCTCCGCGCGAAGCTCGACGGTACCGAGACGTTCCGGAAGGATTCGACTCAGCGAATCCCCAAAGATACCTTCAACAAGATCATCGAATCGAACCTCGTGTCGATCCTCGACTACATTTCGAAAGCCAGGCCCTCGAAGGAGCAGCGGGCGGCGCTCCAGTCGAAATACTTGAGGAAAGAGGGCTTCGACTCCCTCGAACAGGCTCGGCGCGGGCTCAGCAAGAGCGCGTACCAGGACCTGATGCAAAAGATTCAGCGAGAGATTGCCATCGAAACCGACGAGGCATCGATCGACTTGGCCTACAGGCTCACCATCGACGACGCCGTGGCGATCTGGGAGAGCGAGGTCGGCACGGGCATGCTCATCTTCCTCACGGAGCAGCTCGTGAAGGTGCGCTCTACGATCAGCGAGTGTCGTTGGATCACTTCCGAGCACCGCGACACGATTTTGGAAGGACATCGGCAGATCCTCGACGCGGTGCTGGAGGTGTTGGACGAGCGCCTCGAGCTGCAGAGCCAGAACGCCGTGAAGGTCCCGCTCGAGAGCACCGTGTCGGAGAAGGCGCCTTTGGAAGTGACGAGGAGCACGCCCGCGAAGGCGTTGCTCGGCCCGAGCAGCGGCGAACGGACGAGCTCACCCGGCGGGTCGGTGAACGGCTCGGCGAGAGGCCATGCGAGCGTGGAACCGCGCCCCTCGGGTCCCTATTCGTCGCGGGAGGCCGTGGAGCTGTACGTGATGTGGAACACGACGGGAACGATCGTCGACCACCTGCAACGGGCCTACGGCAGGGAGCGACTCGCACCCTTCGATGGGCCCGGCCTCGGGCTCGACTGCAATCCTTCCGTGGCTCCGCCGCAACCCGAGCACAAGGGGCAGTGGAACGCGAAGATCGTGAACGTCATCATGAGCCTGATCGCGCAGTATGGGGTCCCGGATGGCAGCGGGTTGAAACACTACCTCGAGAACGAGGCGCGGAGGCTGTGAGCAGGAGGGGTGTCGCGAGCGCTCGACCGAGTCGGGGGACGTCGCGGCGCCGCTGCTCCACGTCCTCACCGACGTGCGTCGAGCCAAGCCGTGCGCTCACGCGACGCGCGTCGAGCTGTCGAGGGGACGGGAGGGGGTGGCGGCGTTTTGGAGGCGGGGGTTCCAGACGGTGACGCGGTTGCGGCCGTTGCGCTTGGAGGCGTAGAGGGCCTCGTCGGTGGCCTTGAAGAGGGCGTCCCAGGTGGAGCCGGCGCTGGGGAAGGGGGCGACGCCGATGGAGCAGGTGACTTGGAGCGGGCCGAGCTCGGTGTGGAAGCGCGTGTTCTCGAGCTCGGCGCGGATGCGCTCGGCGAGCTGGGCGGCGCCGCGCTCGTCGGTTTCTTCGCAGACGACGACGAACTCTTCGCCGCCGAAACGGCCGACCGCGTCGGTGTCGCGCTTCACGCGGCGGAGGACGTCCGCGAAGCCCTTGATGACGAGGTCGCCGATGTCGTGGCCGTGCGTGTCGTTGACGCGCTTGAAGTGATCGATGTCGCAGACGAGCACGCTGAGCGGCTTTTTGAACCGCGTGGCGCTGCGCAGCTTCTGCGTCGCGATCTCGGTGAGCGCGCGCTTGTTGAACAGATTGGTGAGGCCGTCGAGCGTCGCGAGCTCCTCGAGGCGCATGAGCATGCGCGCGTTCGCGAGCGAGACGGCGACGTGGCTCGCGAGGACCTCGAGCGTGGGGCGCACCGCGTCTCCGAAGGCGGCCTTGCGCTTGGCGCCGAGCACGAGGGTGCCGAGGGCGCGCTCGTGGACGACGAGCGGCAGCACGAGGAGCGACGGCATCGCGGGCGGCGCGAGCCGGCGCGTGAAGACGATCTGCCGGTCGGCGTCGTAGTCGCCGCGGTAGGGCAGCGGGTGCTTGTTCTGGACGACCATCGAGACCAGGCCGCCGTTGTGGCGGAAGCGCTGTCCCACGAGGTCGGAGGGGCCCTCGCAGCTCACGGCGCAGATTTCGTGCTCGTTCGTGGTGCGGTCGAAGAGCGTGACGACGGCGAAGTCGAACGACGCGAACTCGCGCGCGCCGTTGACGCCCGCTTCGATCACCTGCGCCTCGGTCTGCGCCGCCGAGAGCGCGTTGGCGACGCGGTAGAGCTTGCCCTGCTCGACCTTGGCGCGCTCGAGCTGGATGAAGACGCGCTCGTTCTCGATCGCGCGCAGGATGAAGTGCGCGGCGCCCCGTAGCGTCTCTTCCTCGTCCTCGGTGAACGGCTCGCGCGACTCGCGATCCACGACGAGGAGCCCGCGCGGCTTGTCGTGCTCGATCAGCGGTGTGGCAGAAACCGAGCCGATCGCGGGGGGAACGGCGTAGTACGGCACGTGCACGGCCGCGCGCGCTCCCGCCACGGAGAGCTGCGCGCCCTGCGCGAGGCTCGCGCCGAAAATGCCGTCTTTCGCGCTGAACGGGCCCGGCAGGATCCCCTCCTCCGACGTCGCGAGCTCCTGGATGCACAGCGTGTTGCCCGCGCCGTCGAGGCCGAGCAGCATCGCCGTGCGCAAGCCGAGCGTGCGGCGCAACAGGCCGAGCGCGAACTCGACGGCTTGATGGATCTCGTCCACGCCCGAGCGCAGCAGGCGCTCCTCGTGGTTCGGCGGCGGCGCGGTGCGGTCGGTCGGGCCGCTCGGGCCGCTCGGCGCCTGGAGCAGGCGATAGCTCCGAGCCGAGTCGTGCAGGCGTCGGATCTCCGTCTCGATGCGCAGGCGCGAGAGCTTGCGCACGCGCGCGATCTCGGCGCGGAACACGAAGAAGTTGAGGAGCGAGAACGCGACGAGCAACGCCGCGTGGATCGCGAGGCGCCGCGGATCCGGCGCGGGCAGCGCGAGGAACGTGAGGGAAGCCTCGAGCGCGAGGGCGAAGGCCAGGGTTCCCGCGACCGCCAGCGGGCGGGCGAAGCTCGCGGCGATCATCGTGAGCCCGTACACGATCGGGTAGAGCGGGCCCTCGAGACCGCCCGGCGAGCGCACGACGAGCGCATAGGCGAGCACGGTGAGCGTCGCGAAGAGCTCGAGGTCGAGCCGCGCGACGTCCTCGTCGAGCGGCTGGCGGAACAAGCGGCGCACCGAAGCCGCGCCGAGGGCGACGAGCAGCACCCCGAGCGCGACGGCGTCGAAGACGAGCCCGGGTTCGCGCGCCGTGGACCACACGAGGCAGGCGGCGAGCGCGAGCGCGACGCCGCAGCCCAGCCCCCGGGCGACCCGCTGCTGGAGCCGAAGCAACGACCTGACCAGTGGGTCCATCCGAGGGTTCCGCCGTATCAGGAGTGCGTCACGATGGCCCAATTTCTAGGATCTGGGACGGCCTTCGCCCGGTGCTCCGCTCGCCGTGCGACGAAACGGCGCGCGCCGCCGCTCGGGGGAACCGAACGCGCTTTCCGCGTCGTTCGTCGCTCTACCCGGCGTCCGGTCGGATAGTCTGAGCCCGTGCGCGCTGGGCTCAGACTCCGGATCCTGCTCTTGCTGGGCGGGCTCCTGCTCGTCGCGTTCGTGCCGCTGTACGTCGCCGTGGCCACGTACACGACCCTGGCGGTCCAACAGCTCCGGCGCGCGCACGCCCGGGCGCTCGGCGATGCCGTCGCTCGCGTCCTCGCGCGCGCGGACGGGACGCATTCCGTCTCGGAGCTCCCGGCCGAGCTCGAACGCGAGCTGTCGAGCGCGGGCGTGCTCGCGGTGGGCGCCTACGACGCCGACGGACGGCAAATCGCGGCGCGCGGCCCCGAAGCCGCTCGCGGCTTGCCGGCGCGCTGGGCGGCCGAGGGCGAGACGGCGCGCGAGGTCGCGCTGGCCTCCGGGCGCGCGCTCCTCGTCGCGGTTCCCGCGGGGTCCGGCACCCTCGCCGTGCTCGCGCGGCTCGAGGACTCGACGCCTCAAGCGACGGCGCTCCTGCGCCTGCTCGCGCTTTACACGGGCATCGTCGCGCTCGCGCTGCTCGTGCTTGCGCACTTCGCGCTCACGCGGCTCATCGTGCGGCCGCTCGACGCGCTCACGCGGGCGGCCGAGCGCGTCGCGGGCGGCGCGCGGCGGCTCACCGTGCCCGAAACGCGCGTCCGCGAGCTCGCCGAGCTCGGTCGCAGTCTCAACACGATGACCGAGGCGCTGATCAGCAACGAAGCCGCGCTCCGGCGCAAGATCGACGAGGCGGAGGCCGCCACCGCGCGGCTCAAGGAAGCGCAGCAACGCCTGGTGAGCTCGGAGCGCCTCGCTTCCGTCGGTCGGCTCGCGGCGGGGCTCGCTCACGAGATCGGAAACCCGATCTCCGCGCTCATGGCGATGCAGGACTTGTTGATCGCCGGCGGGCTCACGGCCCACGAGCAGCGCGACTTCCTCGAGCGGATGCGGCGCGAGACCGACAGGATTCACCGCATCTTGCGCGACCTCTTGCAGTTCGCGCGACCGAGCGCCACGGCGACCGCGAGCGAGCGCGCGGAGCCCGGCGACGTCGCCGCCGCCGTCGCGGACACCATCGCGCTCGTGTCGCCGCAGAAGGCGCTCAAGGAGGTGGAGCTCTCGATCGACGTCGAGCAAGACCTGCCGCGCGTGCCGTTGAGCCGCGAGCAGCTCGTGCAGATCGCGCTCAACCTGGTGCTGAACGCGGCCGACGCCGTCGCCGCGGGAGGACGGGTGACGGTGACGGCGCGCGAGCGTGCGGGGAGCGTCGAGCTCGTGGTGGAGGACGACGGACCGGGCGTGTCCCCGGAGATCCGGGGCGTGTTGTTCGAGCCGTTCGCGACGACGAAAGAGGTCGGCCGTGGGACCGGGCTCGGGCTCGCGGTGTGCCGCGGTCTCGTCGAGTCCGTGGGGGGCACGATCGCCCTCGACGAGACGTACACGGGCGGCGCGCGGTTCGTCGCGACGCTGCCCGCGATCCGCTAGAGCGACAAGCGGTTAGGAACGCGCCGAGATATGCGGAAAACTGCGTCGGACAGAGTGCCCGCGTGGGGAGGGGCGGCGCGTGCCGCCCCTACGAAACGAGGCTAGAACGCCGATTGGTCAACGCCGTTTCATCGACGAAGCGACCAAGCGACGAAGGGGCCCTCGCGCGCGCGGAAAATTCGCCGGGACGGCGGCGCGGACTCGCTCTACGCTCCGACCGGGATGCGGGATCCGGACATCATCGTCGTAGGTTCGGGCCCGAACGGGCTGGTCGCGGCGACGAAGCTCGCGGAGCGCGGATTGTCCGTGCTGGTGCTCGAAGCGAACGCGCGGCGCCCCGGGGGCGCGCTCGGCAGTGAGGAGCTCACGCGTCCTGGCTTCGTGCACGACGTCGGCGCGGCGTTCTTGCCGTTGTCCCGCGTGAGCCGCGCCTTCCGCGAGCTTTCCGTCGAAGAGCACGGCGTGCGCTGGCTCAACGCGCCGATCGAAACGACGCACCCGGCGCCCGACGGATCGAGCGCGTGCATCGCGCGGCTGGAGGCGGCGAGCGGGCTGCCGCGCGACTACTTCGGGAGCGAGCGCGACACCGAGCGCTGGGAGCGCCTCGCGCGCCAGCACGCCGCGTACGAGAGCGCGCTCTTCGACGCCATCCTCGCGCCGCCGCCCGCGCTCCGTTCGTGGTTGCGCGTGGGGCTCGTGCGCGTCGTCGCGTTGGCCCGGGCGTTCCTGTCGTCGAGCGGAAGGCTCGCCGAGCGCTGGTTCGAGAGCACCGCGGCTCGGCGCGTGCTGCCGAGCCTCGGGCTCCACGCCGATCTCGGCCCGGACGACCTGCTCGGTGGATCGCTCGCCTACGTGCTCGCGCTCTCGGCGAGCACCGTCGGCTATCCCGTCGTTCAGGGCGGCGCGCAGCGGCTGACGGACGCGCTGGTCACGCTGCTCGAGCTCCACGGCGGCCACCTGCGGCTCGGCGCGCGCGTCGCGCGCATCGTCGTGCGCGGCGGGCGCGCCGCGGCGGTGGTCCTCGACAACGGCGAGGAGATCCCGGCGAAGCACGCCGTCGTCGCCGACACCTGGGCGAGCACGCTGCTGCTCGAGCTCTTGCCGCGCGCGGCGGTCCCGAGCGCTGCGCTCGCTTCCGCGGAGCGGTTTCGTCCCGGCTTCGGGACGTTCAAGCTCGACTGGGCGCTCTCGGCCCCAGTCCCGTGGAACGACGCGGCCGCGCGACGGAGCGCGACCGTGCACGTCGGGGCGAGCATCGAGGAGCTCTCCGACTACACGCGCACGGTGCACGCCGGACGAATTCCCGAGCGGCCGTACCTCGTCGTCGGCCAACAGAGCCTGATCGATCCGACGCGCGCTCCCGCCGGGGCGCACACGCTCTACGCATACACGCACGTCCCATCGGGGATCCCTGGCGGCTGGGACGCGGAGCGCGAGCGGTTCGCCGATCGCGTCGAGGCGCGCCTCGAGGAGCTGGCGCCCGGCTTTCGTGCGCTCGTGCTCGAACGCCACCTCGCCGCGCCGCCCGATCTCGAGCGCGCCAACGCGAACCTCGTCGGCGGCGATCTCGGCGGCGGCTCGAACGCGTGGAACCAGCAGCTCTTCCTGCGCCCCTTCTTCCCCTACTTCCGCTACCGCATGCCGGTGCGCGGCGTGTACCTGTGCTCGAGCTCCACCCATCCCGGCGGTGGCGTCCACGGCATGTGCGGATACAACGCGGCCCTGCGCGTGCTTCGAGACCTCGGGGCGTAGCCCGCGACCTGAATTTCATCCTATGTGGAATCGGGCGACGGGCCGACCCGGAAAGCGCCCGTTCCTTGTGTGATTTCTCGGGATTGAACGCTTGCGCCCGCGGGTTGTGGTCCCAATCTCCAGGACCCATGCGCAGAGTTCCGTTGATCGCATCGGTCGCTTTGGCCGGCGTTCTCCTCGCGGCCTTCGCAGCGTCGCGGGGGCGCGGTCAGAGCGCCGCGGCCGTACCGCGGGCCGAGGCCACGGCGCCCGCAAAGCGCGGCGCGACCCCCGCTCTTTCGGTCGAGGTGGTCGTGCGCGACCCGCGGGCGGTCGAGATCACGGTCCCCGCGACCGGCACGCTCCGGGCTCGCGAGTCCGTCGAGCTGGTGAGCGAGCTGTCGCGGCGGCTCGTGCGCGTGCGCGCGGACGAAGGCACGCGCGTGAAGAAGGGCGAGGTGTTGTTCGAGCTCGACGTCGCGGACGTCCGCGCCGAGCTCGAACGGCTCGACGTGCAGATCGCGCTCGCGCGGACGACCGCGGAGCGCCAACACAAGCTGCTCGCCGAGGGGCTCTCGACGGAGGCGGAGCGCGACGCGGCCCAGGGCCGGCTCGACGAGCTGCTCGCTTCGCGCGGCGTGCTCGGGGTCACGCTCTCGAAGGCGTCGATCCGCGCGCCGTTTGCCGGCACGGTCGGCCTGCGGCACGTGAGCGAGGGCGCGTGGGTCTCGCCGAGCACCGTCCTCGCCACGCTGCACGACACGAGCTCGCTCAAGCTCGATTTCACGCTCCCCGAGCGCTACGCGGGGCAGGTGCAGCAGGGGCAGCGCTTCCGCTTCACCGTCGAGGGCGTGGGCGGATCGCTCAGCGGCACGATTCAGGCGTTCGAGCCGGCGCTCGACGAGACCTCGCGCAGCGTCGTGGTGCGCGGCGTCGTCGACAACACCGATGCCCGCCTCTTGCCCGGCACCTTCGCGCGCGTGGAGCTCCCGCTGAGCTCCGAGCAGGCGCTCGTCGTTCCGGCGATCGCCGTCATCCCCGGCGCTGACGGCCAGCGCGTGTTCGTCGAACGCGACGGCGTGGCGCGCGCCGTGCCCGTCGAGACCGGCGTGCGCAGCGGGGACGGGGTGCAGATCCTGCGCGGGCTTGCCGCCGGCGATCGGGTGATCGTCTCGAACCTTCCGCGTCTGCGCGACGGTCAGCCCGTGCGCGTGGAGACGCGAGCCAAACCGTGACGCTCTCGGAAGTCAGCATTCGCCGGCCCGTGCTGGCGATCGTGCTCAGCACGCTGCTCGTGCTGTTCGGGTTCGTGGCGTTCCGCTACCTCGGCGTGCGCGAGTATCCCGCCGTCGACCCGCCCGTGGTCACGGTGACCACGACGTACCCCGGCGCGAGCCCGGACGTGATCGCTTCGCAGATCACGGAGCCGATCGAGCAGTCGATCGCGGGGATCGCCGGAATCCGAGTGATTTCGAGCACTTCACGCGATGGTCAGAGCCAGATCCGCGTGGAGTTCGACCTCTCCGTGGACATGGAGGCGGCGGCCAACGACGTGCGCGACAAGGTGTCCGTCGCGCGGCGCTTGCTGCCCGCGGACGTCGATCCGCCCGTCGTGGAGAAGGCCGACGCCGACGCCTCGCCGATCGTCTTCATGACGATCCAGAGCGAGACGAAGTCGATCTACGACGTCGCCCACGTCGCCGACACGCTCGTCAAGGAGCGCATGCAGACGATCCCCGGCGTCTCGGCGGTGCGCATCTTCGGCGACAAGCGCTACGCGATGCGGCTCTTGCTCGATCCCGATCGCATGGCCGCGCACGGGATCACGCCGGCCGACGTGCAGGCGGCGCTCGAGCGCGAGAACATCGATCTGCCGGCGGGCCGCGTCGAGAGCGGCCAAACGGAGATGGGTCTGCGCACGCTGGCGCGGCTGACGACGCCCGAAGAGTTCAACCGCATGACGCTTCGGCGCGACGACGGGCGCATCGTCGTGCTCGAGGACGTAGGGCGCGCCGAGCTCAGCGCCGAGAACTTGAGGAGCGGCGTCAAGCGCGTGGGCGTTCCCCTGGTCGGCGTGGCGGTGATTCCGCAGCCGAACACCAACGCCATCGCCATCGCCGACGAGTTCTACCGGCGGCTCGAGGACGTGAAGAAGGTGCTGCCGCCCGAGTATCGGGCGGACATCGGCTACGACTTCACGCGCTACGTGCGCCGCTCGGTGCACGAGGTGCAGGAGACGCTGTTCATCGCATTCGGGCTGGTCGCCCTGATCATCTTCGCGTTCCTGCGCGACTGGCGCGCGACCGTGATCCCGGTGATCGCGATCCCGGTCAGCATCATCCCGACGTTCTTCGTGATGTACCTCGCCGGGTTCTCGATCAACGTGCTCACGTTGGTCGCGCTCGTGCTCGCGATCGGCCTCGTGTGCGACGACGCGATCGTCGTGCTCGAGAACATCTACGCGAAGATCGAGCTCGGCATGTCCCCGTTCGAGGCGGCCGTCCGCGGCTCGCGCGAGATCTTCTTCGCGGTCGTCTCCACGACCGTCTCGCTCGCGGCGGTGTTCCTTCCGCTGCTCTTCTTGGAGGGCATCACCGGGCGCCTGTTCGTGGAGTTCGGCGTGGTGGTCGCCGGCTCGGTGCTGATCAGCGCGTTCGTGGCGCTGAGCCTCTCGCCGATGATGTGCCGCTTCGTGCTGCGGCAAGAGAAGCACCCGAACTGGCTGAAGCGCCGCACCGAACCCTTCTTCGAGGGCATGGTGAGCGGCTACCGGCGCACGCTCGACGCCTTCTTCCGGGTGCGCTGGCTCGCCTGGCCGGCGCTGATCGCGATCCTCGGCTTCGTTGCCTGGGGCTTCCCGCGCATGCCGCGCGAGCTCGCGCCGCTCGAGGATCGCTCGAACATCCGCATCGGCGTGCGCGCCCCGGAGACGGCGAGCTTCGAATACACCCAGCGCGCCCTGGACGACCTCGCCTACTGGATCGACGAGAACATCCCCGAGGTCGCCCGCACCTACAGCATCACCGCGATGTGGGGCGGCCCGGTCAACACGGGGGTCCAGAACGTCTATCTCAAGGAGCCGCACGAGCGGACGCGCTCGCAGGAGGAGATCTTCCAGCAGATCTCGAAGGGCTTGCAGGAATTCTCGGCGCTCCGGGTGTTCCCGGGGCAGCCGCCGACGATCGGCTCGCGCTGGGGCGGGCTGCCGTTGCAGTACGTGATTCAGGCGCCGCGCCTCGAGGACTTGCTCGAGGTGCTGCCGCGCTTCCTCGACGAGGCGCAGAAGCGGCCCGAGCTCCGCTTCGTCGACGCCGACCTCAAGGTGACGCGTCAAGAAGCGGCGGTGCGGCTCGATCGGGCGCGGGCGGCCGAGCTCGGCGTGTCCGCGTACGACGTCGGGCGCACCTTGCAGCTCGGGTTCGGCGATCAGCGGCTCGGCTACTTCGTCATGGACGGCAAGCAGTACCAGGTGATCGGCCAGCTCGAGCGGTCGCACCGGGCCCGTCCCGACGACGTTCGGAACCTGTTCTTGCGCAACAAAGAGGGGAGGCTCGTCTCGCTCGACAACGTGGTGAGCTTCGACGAGCAGACGGTGCCCGCGGCGGTGTATCGGTACAACCGCTACGTCTCGGCGACGGTGTCCGGCGGCCTCGCGCCGGGTCACACGCTCGGGGACGGCATCGCGGCGCTCGACGCCGTGGCCAAGGAGGTGCTGCCCGACACCTTCAGCACCGCCCTCGCCGGGGAAGCGCGCGACTTCGCCGACAGCTCGTCGAGCCTCTTGTTCGCGTTCGGGCTCGCGCTCTTGATCGTGTACCTGGTGCTGGCGGCTCAGTTCGAGAGCTTCATCGATCCGCTGATCATCCTGCTCAGCGTGCCGATGTCGCTCGGCGGCGCGCTCGTGGCGCTCGAGCTCACGGGCTCCACGATCAACATCTTCAGCCAGATCGGCATCATCATGCTGGTCGGTCTCGTCACGAAGAACGGTATTCTGATCGTGGAGTTCGCCAATCAGCGCAAGCGCGCCGGGCTCGACCTGCGCGACGCGGCGCTCGAAGCCGCGGCCTCTCGCTTCCGTCCCATCCTGATGACGAGCTTCGCGACCATGCTCGGCGTCGTTCCGATCGCGTTCTCGCTCGGCTCGGCCGCGGGCAGCCGCCAGTCGCTCGGCATCGCGGTGCTCGGCGGCCTGCTGTCGGCGACGTTCCTCTCGCTCTATCTCGTGCCCGCGCTCTACACGTTCCTCTCGCGCAAGCACCGCGTGCGCGACGACGAGCGCGACGCAGGCACGCCAGAAGCCGAGCTGCCCGCCGTGTATTCGCGCGATGCGGTGGAGTCCTAGAACGCGGATCAGTCAAGCTGATCGGCGTTGGGCTGGGGGGCGCGTTCTAGAGCGACGAACGGTTAGGAACGCGCCGAGATATGCGGAAAACTGCGTCGGACAGAGTGCCCGCGTGGGGAGGGGCCCCGCCGAGCTCACCTCGGCGGGGAGGGCCGGCGCGTGCCGCCCCTACGAAACGAGGCTAGAACGCCGATCGGTCAAACCGATCGGCGTTCTAGCGGCGTCCTTTGAACTCCATCATGTTCTGAACGACGGATTCGCTCGCTTCCTGAATCTCGCCTTCTTCGCGCACGCGATCGGCGCAATCTTCACAGAGCTTCTTCGTCTTGCCGCTGACCTTCACCGAGACGAGCGCGTCGACCTCGTCGCCGCATGCCTTGCACGTCGCCATGGCGCGAGCGTACCCGAGCGCCGGCGCGGCGCCCGCGGCTTTTCAGCCGAAAATCGCCTGGCCAGGCGGCCTGTGCCGGGCCTCGGGCGCCTCGACGCGCCGGTCCGCCGAGTCCGTGTAGTAGCGTCGAGCGGGCCATGTCCGAAGTCCTGGCCGTCCTTTCGCGAAGCACCGAGCTCCACGTGATCCAGCGCAAGGAGCTCGTCGAGCTGCTCGGGTTCGAGTCGCGCAACAAGTACTCGATTCAGCTCGACGGGAGCGAGCTCCTCTTCGCGGCCGAGCAAGGCAAAGGCGGCCTCGCCTTCCTCGCGCGGATGTTCCTCGGCCACTTCCGAAGGTTCGAGATCCACTTCTTCGATGCGGCGCGCCGCATGGTGATGCGCGCGGTGCATCCGTTTCGTTGGTTCTTCCAGCGGCTCGAGGTGGAGCTCGGGGACGGCCGCGTGCTGGGCGCGGTGCAGCAACGCTTCGCGCTGCTGTCGAAGCGCTTCGACGTGGAGGACGCTCAAGGCAACGTGCTCTTGCGCGTCTCGTCGCCGATCTGGCGCCCGTGGACGTTCGTCTTCCTGCGCAACGAGGCGGAGGTCGCGCGCGTCGAGAAGAAGTGGTCGGGGTTGCTCGGCGAAGCGTTCACCGATGCCGATCGCTTCCGCGTGCTGTTCTCGGCTTACGACCTTCGCCCCGACGAGCGCGCGCTCGTGTTGGCGGCGGCGCTGTTCATCGATCTTCAGTATTTCGAGCGCAAGGCGTAGCGCTTTTCGCGCGCGGGCGCGGTGTACGCCGCGCTTGTCGCGGCAACGCGGGCGGCGAAACACGCACCCTGCGCTGCATCGCGCGGCGCGTTCCCGCGGGTGAAGCGGGATTCCCTTGGACTCGCGCCGGAATGCGCTCAAAATGGCGGGGCCCATGCGGCTCGGCATCGACTTCGGCACGACCCACACGGTCGTCGCCGCGGCCATCGGGGGCAGATACCCGGTCGCGGCGTTCTCGACCGGACGCGGCTTTTCCCCGTACGTTCCCGGCATTGCCGCCGGGGGCGGGGAGGGGCTCGCGCTCGGCTGGGACGCCGTCGAGCGCCTCACCGGCGATACGCCGTCGGCGCTCCGCTCCATCAAACGCGTCGTGAGCGCCCTCTCGCCGGACGACGGCATCGCTGCCCTCGCCGGCGCGCCCACGGCGCTCGAGCTGACGACGCAGTACCTCGCGGGGCTGCGCCGTGCCCTCTTCGAGCGCAGCAACCTCGACCTTTCGCCCGACGAACCGCTCGAGGCCATGGTCGCGGTGCCCGCGAATGCCAGCACGCGCCAGCGCTACCTCACGCTCGAAGCCTTCACGCGCGCGGGCTTCAAGGTGCTCGGCATGGTGAACGAGCCCACCGCCGCGGCGATCGAGTTTGCGCAGCGCAGCTTCGGCGCGCTCTCCCCGCGGAGCCCCAAGCGCTACGTCGTCGTCTACGATCTCGGCGGCGGCACCTTCGACAGCTCGGCCGTCTCGCTCGCGGGCCGTCGGTTCGAGCTCATCGCCACGGAGGGGATCGCCGAGCTCGGCGGCGACGACTTCGACGAAGCGATTTTGCGCCTCGCGCTCGAGCAGCTCCGCGTGGACGCCGAGCGGCTCACTCCCGTGCAGCGTGCGCGGGCCCTCGAGGCCTGCCGGCTCGCCAAGGAATCCCTGAATCCGTCGAGCCGTCGCCTGCTCGTCGACTTCGGCCCGACCCTCGAGTTCCTCGAGCCCGTCACGCTGGACGTGCCCACGCTGTATCGCCGCGTCGAGCCGCTCGTCGCGCGGACGCTCGAGCTCCTCGACCGCGTCCTCGCCGATCTCGCTCGCCACGGCATCGACCCGAACAATCCGCGCGAGCTCGGCGCCGTGTACCTCGTCGGCGGCGCGACCGCGTTCCCGCTCGTCGCCCGCAAGCTCCGCGAGCGCTACGCCCGCAAGGTCCAGCTCGCGCCGGAGCCGTATGCTGCCACGGCCGTCGGCCTCGCCATTGCGGCGGACGCGGATGCCGCCGTCTACGTGCGGGAAGCCGTCACACGCTACTTCGGGGTTTGGCGCGAAGGCGACGGCGGGCGGGACAAGGTCTTCGATCCGATTTTCGTGAAAGGCGCGCTCTCCGAGACCGGCGAGCACGCCATCGAGCGCCGGTACTCCCCCGTCCACGCCGTGGGCCACCTCCGGTTCCTCGAGTGCAGTGAAATCGGCGAGGGCGGCAAGCCCTCGGGCGATCTCACTCCGTGGGGTGACCTCTTCATCCCCTACGTCCCGGAGCTCGACGCGCGCGCGGACCTCGCGGATCTCGCGCGCCACCGGCGCCTCCCCGAGGGGAGCGAGCACGTCATCGAGCGCTACGCCTACGAGCGCGACGGCCGCGTCCGCGTCGCCGTCGAGAACCTCACCCGCGGCTTCCGACACGAGTTCGTCCTCGGCGGCCCGGGCGGGCACTGATCGTCAATCCCCAGAACTTTGCCGCTGACGCGCGTTTCGTCGCGCGTCAGGGCGGGGCCTCGGCGACGGCGTAGATCCAGCTCGCGATCGCTTCGAGGATTTTGGGGTGGCCCAAAGCTCTCGAGGCAATCGCGCATGCTTGCTCGTCGCGCGTCAGGGCGAGCTCTCGGTGACGGCGTGGATCCAGCTCGCGATCGCCTCGAGGGCTTCGGGGGCGAAGGTTTCGTCGATGCGGGCGTACTCGTTCGGGAGGCCGGTCGTCGCGTGCTGAAAGAGGTGATTGAGCCCTTCGAGCTTCTGGATCGTCGCGTGCTCGTTGTCGCTCAAGGCGCGCTCCATGGCCGGACGATGGAGCTCGGGTTGCACCTGGACGTCGAGACTGCCGAACAGGGCGAGGACGGGAATCGAAAGGCGACGGAGCACGGGCGCCGGATCGTAGGCAATGAAGAAGCGCATCCAGGGCGTATTCAGCTGCGCCACGTTGGCTTGGATCGCTGACTCCGGCGTTCCCAACGGCCTGAGCACGTCACGCAGACAGCGCTCGATGCCGGCGGTATCGCCCGACCCGAAGCAGTCCACGAGGGCCTGCTGGGTCGCGACGGCGGCCTGCAGGCTTTCACCCGTCGCGCCTTCCGCGGCGGCCGCTACGCGCGCCTGGGAGACGAGCGTCTCCCCGCCGTTCACCGCTGGCGCGGCGAGCAAGACGAGGAACTGCACGTCGGAGGTCTCGTCGGCCACCATCGGCGCGACCAGGCCCCCTTCGCTGTGTCCGATGAGCCCGAGCTCGCGCACCGCGAACGCGTCTTGGGTGGCGAGGTACCGGACGGCGCCGCGGGCGTCCCGCGCGAAATCGGCGCTGGTTGCCAAGTCGAAGTTCCCTGTCGATTCTCCCACCCCGCGGTCATCGTAGCGCAACACCGCGATATCGGCTCGCACCAGGGCATCGGCCAGCACGTGGAACGGCCGGTGGCCGAAGATCTCTTCGTCGCGATTCTGTGCACCCGACCCGCTGACGAGCGCTACCGCGGGGAAGGGCCCATCCCCGCTCGGCCACACCAGGGTTCCCGCGAGCGTGACCCCCGGTTCGTCGCTCGCGAAGGTAACGTCCTTCACCGC
>Ga0079224_100003636_pt1 | contig 19555 bp, 18 predicted proteins | sample Stecom2015_FD_80414 | JGI IMG/M metagenome (GOLD analysis project Ga0079224, IMG submission 80414) | Agricultural soil microbial communities from Utah to study Nitrogen management - Steer compost 2015 | ecosystem: Environmental > Terrestrial > Soil > Agricultural land | place: USA: Utah... | reverse complement strand
GCGTGGTGGACCCGGGTGTAGGCTCCGACCGGCAGGCCTTGGCGGTGCGCACCCGCCGGTACTTTTTCGTCGGGCCCGACAACGGGCTGTTGTACCCGGCCATCGAGGACGACGGCATCGAAGAGGCTGTGGCCTTGCCGGTGCCGCCGGGCGCGTCGGCTACCTTCCACGGCCGGGACGTGTTTGCCCCCGCGGCCGCCCAGCTGGAGGCGGGCGCCGCCCTCACGGACCTGGGCGAGCCCACCCAGGTGCGGGTGCCGCTGACCTTTCACCGGCAGGGCCGGGAAGGCGAGATCGTGCGGGTGGACCGCTTCGGCAACATGATCACCAACTTGCCCCACACCGGCCAAGACCAGTACCGCGTGTCGGTGGAGAGCTACCGGCGTATCATGCCCTTTGTCCGCACTTACGCCGAGGCGCCCCGGGGGAAGCTTTTCGTCATCGAAGGCTCCGCGGGTACGCTGGAGATCAGCCTTAAGAACGGCAGTGCCTGGTCAGTCATGGACGTCCCCTTGGGCGGGCGCATCACCATCGAGTGATGCCGGCTGGGGCAGGAGGTCCGCGGCCGTGGCGTCCACCAGGGCCAGGCCCGGGCCCCCGGCCGCGAAGACGTCGTCGCGGCCCGGGACCTGCACGTACCAAGTGGGGTGATCGCCGATCACAATGGGCGTCGGTTCGCCCACCAGGAGGACCGGCCCGGGGGCGGGGGCCGGGGCCTCGAGGCGCACTTCCACCCTCATCCGGGGCGGGTCCAGGCCAAAGGCGCCCAGATCGACCTCCTCGTCATCGGCGTCGATGCGGCGGTAGGCCCGCAGGTCCGCCAGGGCCAGCACCGCGGCAGTGACGCGCGCGCTGTCGGCGGGCGCAGTCACTGGCTCCGCCAGTTCCCACTCCACGGCCCCGGTCCCATCCCCATCCCCGGCGGCGTCCGGCTGGGGGTCCGGGCCAGCCCCCGCGGAAGAGGGCGGCGCTATCCGGCGCAGGCGCAAGGTGCTGCCGTCCCGATGGTGGATCACGATGGCCGTGACGGCCCACGGATCGAAGGACAACAGCTGCAGGTCCCCGGCCTCCGCTTCTTGGGCGGTTTCCACGGGGACTGCTTCGCGTCCGGGGATGAGGGTGAGCAGGACGGCCAACGTGCCGCCCACCAGGAGCACCAGTAGCCACCGGGCTTTGGCCACCGCGGCAGGCCCCCTCTTGGGCGTCTTTGGCTGGGTCTAAGGATGCACCCCCAGTATAGCGAAACCCCCGCGCGGGGTAAACCCTGGGCTTGGGAGCGGTTTCCAGGCGGGGAGGCGGCGATGGCAGAGGCTTGGGACCGGGACGCGCGGCGGGCCGGGGCGCGTACGATAGTAACCGGAGGACACCGCGGGAAAGGACCGACGCCGTCCATGGCTGAGAACATGTTTGCGCTGGTGAAGCCCGCCCCCGGTCCAGGATTGGTGCACGCGGAAGTGCCCGTCCCGCCGCTGGGCCCCCGGGACTGTCTGGTGCGGGTGGAAGCCGCCTCCATCTGCGGCACTGACCTGCACATTTACCGGTGGGACGCCTGGGCCGCGTCCCGGCTGCGGCCGCCTCTTGTCGTCGAACACGAGTTTTGCGGCCGGGTGGCGGCGGTAGGTCCCGGCGTCGACGAGGTGGCCGTGGGCGACTATGTGGCGGGGGAAGGGCATTTGTTTTGCGGCCGCTGCTACTTTTGCCAGACGGGCCAGGCCCACATTTGCGCCCGCGGCCGCATCATCGGCGTGGACACCGACGGTTGCTTCGCCCAGTTTGTGCGCCTGCCGGCCGCCAATCTGTGGAAACTGGACGAGGGGGTGCCGCCCGCCATCGGCGCCATTCACGATCCGCTGGGCAACGCGGTCCACGCGGTGATGCGGGCGCGGGTGTCGGGGGCCAGCGTGGCGGTGGTGGGCTGCGGGCCCATCGGCCTGTGCGCGGTGGCCGTGGCCCGGCGGGCGGGGGCCGCGGCGGTGTTCGGCATCGACGTCAACCCGTACCGGCTGGCCCTCGCGCAAGGGCTGGGTGCCGACGCTGTCGTCCGCAGCGATGCCGAGGATGCCGTCGCGGCCGTGCGGGACTTGACGGACGGATGGGGACCCGAGGTGGTGCTGGAGATGTCGGGCCATCCGGCGGGGATCCGGGCCGCCTTTGAGATGCTGCGCAAAGGCGGGCGCCTCGTCCTGTTGGGCATCCCACCGGGGCCTGTAGAAACCGATCTCAGCAGCTGGATTATCTTTAAGGAAGCAAGGGTGCTGGGCGTCAACGGCCGCCGGATCTTTGCCACGTGGCACCGCATGGCGGAACTGCTGCGGACGGGCTTGGACGTCGCGCCGGTGGTGACCCACCGGTTTTCCCTGGCCGAGTACGAGACCGCCTTTGCGGTGCTGGCCGAAGGCCGCTGCGGCAAGATCGTGCTGGTGCCGTGACGGATCCCATGGGCGGGCCCCCTGGAGCCCGGGGATGGCAGCCGAAGGAGGGGGCAGGCATGCCGCGAGGCGCGCCGCCGGCCCTGGCCTATCTGGCCGAGGAGCTCCGGCAGATGAAGGAACAGGGGATCTTTCGCTATCCCCGGGTTATCGAGGGGCCCCAGGGGCCCCGGGCCGTCGTGGACGGCCGGGAAGTCATCAACCTCTCCTCCAACAACTACTTGGGCCTGGCCCATCACCCCCGCCTGCGGGAAGCTGCCGTCAAGGCCGTGGAGGCCTACGGCGCGGGGACCGCGTCGGTGCGCACCATCGCCGGCACCATGGACCTGCACCGGGAGCTGGAGCGGCGGCTGGCAGAGTTCAAAGGCACCGAGGCGGCGCTGGTGTTTCAGTCGGGTTTTGCCGCCAATGCGGGCACCGTGGCCGCCATCCTGGGCCGCGGCGACGTCGTCATCAGTGACGAACTCAACCACGCGAGCATCATCGACGGATGCCGCCTGAGCCGGGCCGAGATAAGAATTTATCCCCACAAGGACGTGGCGGCCCTGCGCCGGATCCTGGAAGAATGCCGGGGCGCCCGGCGGGTGCTGGTGGTGACCGACGGCGTGTTCAGCATGGACGGGGACATCGCGCCGCTGCCCGATATTGCAGCCGCGGCCAAGCCGTACGGCGCCATCGTCATGGTGGACGACGCCCATGCCAGCGGCGTGCTGGGCCAAAAGGGGCGGGGGACGGTGGACCACTTCGGCCTCCACGGGCAGGTGGACATCCAAGTGGGGACGCTGTCCAAGGCCGTGGGCGTCCTGGGGGGCTACGTGGCCGGCAGCCGGGTGCTGATTGACTATTTGATTCAACGGGCCCGGCCCTTCCTCTTTAGCACGTCCCACCCGCCTGCCGTCACGGCGGCGTGCTTAGCGGCGCTGGATGTAATGGAAACGGAACCCCAGTGGATGGAGCGGCTGTGGGACAACGCCCGCTACTTCCGGGACGGCCTCGCGGACGCGGGCTTTGACGTTTCCGGCAGCGAAACGCCCATTATTCCCGTCATCCTGGGGGACGAGGAGCAGGCCATGCGCTTGAGCGAGGGGCTCTTCGCGGAGGGCGTGTTCGCGCAGGGCATCGCGTTTCCCACGGTGCCCCGGGGCAAGGCGCGGGTGCGCACCATCGTCACCGCGGCCCACACCCGGGATGACCTGGACCAGGCCCTCGCCGCCTTCCGCAAAGTCGGGCGCGCGCTGGGGATGGTGTGACTGTCCTGGCCCCCGCGGGCTGCCCGTCTCCCACGGGCCGCCCAACAGTGCTATACTGTGGGGAGTGGACAGGGTTGTGGGAGGCGAGGCAAATGCGGTTTGTGGTTCAGGACGGGCACCTGCTGGTGTACGCCGACGTGGAGGAGCTGGCGGAAGGAATCGATCCCGGTGCCCACGCGGGCCGCGAGGTGCAGGTGCTGTCGATTCCGCTGGAGGCGGGCACCAACAACGAGCACGTCGTGGAGCCCATGGCCCAAGGCATTGCCTCGGTGTTGGAAGCTGGCTGGCAAACGCCCAGCGCCAAGGTGCGGGACGTGGTGGTGGTGACCGAGCACCCGGGCGGCGCCTACAGCTGGCTGTCGCTGCTGCGGACGGGTGCCTGCGAAGGCGTCAACATTTTGGACGCGACGCTGGATATGGGCGTGCACTTCATTATGAATCACGAGGACCAGGAGCGGCACTTGGGCGCCTGGGAGTACCAGGCCATCTCTGCCGAAGACGGCTTCGTGCTGGAAGTGTGCCAGGCGCTGCTGGAGCAGATCAACATCCCGCCCTTGTTTGCCGACAGCGATCTGCTGCGGGACGAGGACGACGATGACGACGGCCCCCCCGAGGGGCCGGGGCGCCTGACGTGGCAAGATTACGAGGAGCGCTACGGCATGTCCACCCAGGAACTGATGCAGCGCTTGGCCTCCGGGGAAGAAGAGATCCGCACGCCGGCCCAATGGGAGGAGCGGGCCGACTGGCTCTGGTCCTACGACGAATACTTGCGGGAACAGTGGCGGCGTACCGTGGTGGATCACCTGCGCGGGGAGCTGGCCCTTTTGCGGCGCCGCCTGGAAGACCTGGAAGCGGAGCGCCAGCGGGCCGGCGACGCCATCGCGCGCCTGGAGGAACAGGGCGCCCGCTTTGCCGAGGACGGCTGATGAATACCGGACCTTTCGTGCGAGTCGGTGCTTGCCTTTACAATGGATGGCCGCCTGTGATATCATGGCCCCAGTAAAGGCGTGCACGCGGCCGAGATTCTGGGTTTGGTTGTGACGATTTTCACAAATCACCGCCCCGGGGGGCGATGTGGGTGCATCCGTACGTCCCGTTGCTCATTTATATCGGCGTGGCCTTGCTCATCCCGCTGGCCATCTCCCTCCTGGTGGAAACCATCAGTTCCCGCCGGCCCGATCCTATGAAGTACGTGCCCTACGAAAGCGGTTATCCCACCACGGCGCTCCGCGGGCGGTTTCCGGTCAAGTTCTACGTCATCGCGATGCTGTTTGTCATCTTTGACGTGGAGGCGGCCGCCTTCTACTCGTGGGCGGTCATGCTCCGGGAGATGGGCGCGTACGGGCTGGCGGTCATGGCCCTCTTTTTGGTGGTGTTCGTGCTGGGCGACCTGTACGTGTGGAAAAAGGGAGGGCTTGATTGGCGATGAGCACCAACAACCAGTTTTTCCTTACGTCCGTCGAGAAGTTCGTCCGGTGGGCGCAGAAGTCGTCCATGTGGCCCCTCACTTTTGGGCTGGCCTGCTGCGCCATCGAGATGATGCAGTTGGTTTCGCCCCGCTATGACATGGCCCAGTTTGGCGGGGAAGTGTTTCGCAGCACTCCCCGGCAGGCGGACCTGATGATCGTGTCGGGGCGGCTGTCCAACAAGATGGTGCCCGTCATCAAGCAAGTTTATTCGCAGATGCCCGACCCCAAGTGGGTGGTGGCCATGGGCGCGTGCGCGTCCAGCGGCGGCATCTTTGACAACTACGCGATCGTGCAGGGCGTGGACGAGGTGCTGCCCGTGGACATCTACGTGCCCGGCTGCCCGCCGTCGCCGGACGCGGTGGTGTACGCGGTGCTTCAGCTGCACGACGCGATCCTCAAGGGCCAGGCCCACGGCGGAGTGATGCGGGCATGAGCGGACCCCGGCACTACCCGGAGCCCTACAGGGGCGGCGCGGCGGCCTTGGCCCACGTGCGGGACGCGATCGTGCCCGCGCTGGTGGAGGCCTTTGGCGACGGCGTCGAGCCCATGGAAACGCCCTTCGACCAGCCCCAGGTACGGGTCGCCCCCGACAAGCTGGAGCCGGTAGCCCGCTGGCTCAAGGAACGGGGCTTCAACATGCTGGTGGACGTGGGCGGCGTGGACTACCTGCCCCGCACGCCCCGCTTTGAGGTAGTCTACCACCTCCTGGCGCTGCCCCAGCTGTGGCGCCTGCGCCTGCGGGTGCCGGTGGAGGAGGCGCAGCCCGAGGTGCCGACGGTCAGCCACCTGTGGCCGGCGGCCGATCCGGCCGAGCGGGAAGTATGGGACTTGTTCGGCATCCGGTTTGCGGGCCATCCCAACCTGACCCGCATTCTGATGCCCGACGACTGGGTGGGGCACCCCCTGCGCCAGGACTACCCGCTGCAGGGCCCGCGGGCGGGCTTGCCGGCCCACGCGGCGGACCGCAACCGTTACCATGCCCCCAAGCTGCCGGGGCACCCGCCGGGCACGACGGGTTTGCCGGGCGGGGCGAAAGGCGGGAAGTGACGTGAGCCAAGTCATCAGATCCGGCGATTACGATCTTGATCTGCAAGAGCTGCAGATCGACGGCGAAGGCGATCGGATGACGCTGAGCGTCGGCCCCCACCACCCCAGCACCCACGGCGTGCTGCGGGTCGTCTTGGAGATCGAGGGGGAGCGCATCGTCAAGGCGACGCCGGAAATCGGCTTCTTGCACACCGGCATCGAAAAGACCGCCGAGCACCTCACCTGGACCCAGGCCATCACCGTCATCGACCGCATGGACTACCTGGCGCCCATGTCCAACAACTTGGGCTACGTGCTGGCGGTGGAGAAGCTCTTGGGCATCGAGGTGCCGGCCCGGGCCCGCATCGTGCGGGTGCTGCTGACGGAGCTGCAGCGCATCGCCAGCCACCTGGTCTGGCTGGGCACTACGGCCCTGGACATCGGCTCCCAGAGCGTCTTGATGTACGCCTTTGACCTGCGGGAAGGCATCCTGGACCTCTTCGAAGAGGTGGCTGGGGCCCGCATGCACCAGAGCTACTTCCGGGTGGGCGGCCTGGCCCAGGACATCCCGGAGGGATTTGAGGACCAGGTGCGCCGGTTCCTGGATCGGGTGCCCGAGCGCATGCGCGAGATCCGGGCCATTCTCGATGAGAACCCCATTTGGCTGGACCGGCTCAAGGGCGTGGGCGCCATCTCGGCGGACAAGGCCATCGCCCTGGGGGTCACGGGGCCCAACCTCCGGGCCTGCGGCGTGCCCTATGACGTGCGCAAGGCCTTTCCCTACGCGGGTTACGACGAGTTCGAGTTCGACGTGCCCGTGGCCGAGAACGGCGACTGCTACGATCGCTACATCGTGCGGGTGGAGGAGATCATGGAATCCTACCGCATCTGCCGGCAGGCCCTGGCTCGCCTGCCGGGCGGGCCGGTGGTGGTGGACGACCGCAAGATCGTGCTGCCGCCCAAGCCCGAGGTGCGGGAGAGCATGGAGGCCCTCATCCACCATTTCAAGCTGGTGTCCTACGGTTTCGACGTGCCCGCGGGCGAGGTGTACCAGGCCCTGGAGAGCCCCCGGGGTGAGATCGGATTCTACGTCGTGTCCAATGGCAAGAACAAGCCGTGGCGGGTGCGGGTCCGGGGGCCGGCCTTTTACAACACCTTTGCCATGCCCGCCATGATGGAGGGGGCGCTCCTGGCCGATATGGTGGCCATCATCGCCAGCGTCGACCCGGTGTTTGGGGAGGTGGACCGCTGATGGCGGCACAGGATGCGGCCCGGGCCAACGGGGCGCCGGCGCAGCCCTGGTGGGAGCGGCGGGCCGCCGACATCGACCAGCTGATCGCGCGCTATCCCAAAGCCCGGTCGGCGCTGATGGGCCTGTTGTGGATGGCCCAGGAGGAGCGGGGCTGGGTGGCCCCCGAAGACATGGACTTTATCGCCCAGCGATTGGGCCTCTCCCGGGCGTACGTGGAGTCCACGTGCTCCTTCTACTCTCTGTACCATCGGGAGCCCGTGGGCCGCTACGTCATTGTCGTATGCGGCAACGTCATGTGCGGGCTGCGGGGCGGCGAGTCCCTGGTGCGCCATCTGGAGAAGCGCCTGGGCGTCAAGGTAGGGGAGACGACCCCTGACGGGCTGTTTACGCTGCTGGTCACCGGCGAGTGCGTGGCGGCGTGCGACGGTGCGCCGGCCTTGCAGATCAATGAGGAGTACTTTCACAAGGTGACCCCCGAGCGGGCCGACCAGATCGTGCAGGCGCTGCGGGAAGGAGCCGATCTGGTGGAGCTGTCGGAGCGCATCGGCCTCACCGCGCCCGGGGCCGTATGGGAAGCGGGGGAGAGCGCGTGAAATACGAAAAGGTGCTCACCAAGGGCATCGGCGAGGTGGACCTCACCCGCATCGAGAACTACGAGGCGCAAGGGGGCTATCAGGCCCTGCGCAAGGCCCTCAAGAGCATGACCCCGGCCGAGGTCCACGAGGAGGTCAAAAAGGCCAACCTCCGGGGCCGGGGCGGTGCGGGGTTTCCGGCGGGGGTCAAGTGGGGCTTTTTGCCCGATGACGGCCGGCCCCGGTACTTGTGCTGCAACGCGGACGAAAGCGAGCCGGGAACCTTCAACAACCGGATGCTCATCGAGTTCAACCCGCACCTCTTGATCGAAGGCATTCTGCTGGCGGCCTACGCGGTGCGGGCGGCCCGGTCCTTCATCTACTTGCGGGGCGAGTTTCGCAAGGGCTACCGGGTGCTCATGGACGCCATCGAGCAGGCCCGGGCCAAGGGGTACTTGGGGGACAAGATCCTGGGCACCGACTTTTCCCAGGAGATCGTCGTCCACCGGGGCGCGGGCGCCTACATCTGCGGTGAGGAAACGGGGCTGCTCAGCTCCCTGGAGGGCGGCCGGGGAGAACCCCGCATCAAGCCGCCTTTCCCGGCGGTGGCGGGGCTCTACGGCATGCCTACGGTGGTCAACAACGTGGAAACCTTGTGCAACGTGCCCTTCATCGTGGACCGGGGCGCGGATTGGTTCCTGTCCATCGGCACCGAGAAGAGTCCCGGCACCAAGATCTTTTCGGTGAGCGGCTTTGTGCGGCGGCCGGGCAACTACGAACTGCCGCTGGGCATCACCTTGCGGGAACTCATCGAGGACGTGGCCGGCGGCATGCTGCCGGGCAGCGAGCTCAAGGCGGTCCAGCCAGGCGGCGCCAGCTCGCCCGTGCTGTTGCCCGAGCACTTGGACTTGCCGCTGGACTTTGACTCTGTACAGCAGGCCGGTTCTATCCTGGGCACCGCGGGCGTCATGGTGTTTGACCAGTCGGTGTGCATGGTGCGGACGGCGCTGTACTACGCGGACTTCTTCTCCCACGAATCGTGCGGCCAGTGCACCCCGTGCCGGGAAGGCACCGCCTGGACGGCGCGGATCCTGCGCCGCCTCGAGCACGGCCAGGGGAGGCCGGAGGACATCGAAGTCCTCAAGAGCTTGCGCACCACCATGAGCGGGACGACTATCTGCCTCTTGTCGGACTTCTCCATCACGTTTCTGCAGTCGGTGCTCAAGCACTTTGCCCACGAGTTTGAAGCCCATATCCAAGGGCGCGCCTGCCTGGCGGAGCGTCCTCGGGAGGTGCGCAGCGCATGAGCGAAATGGTTACGCTGACCATCGACGGACGCGAGGTGCAGGTGCCCAAGGGGACGGGCCTGGTGGAGGCGGCCGCGGCCGCCGGCGTCGAAATCCCGGTCTTCTGCCACCACCCCAAGCTGGACCCCGTCGGGGTGTGCCGCATGTGCCTGGTGGAGGTGGAAGGCCAGCGGAAACCGGTGCCCGCATGCACGACGCGGGCCGCCGACGGCATGGTGGTCCGCACCCAGACACCCCTTATCGAGCATTTGCGCAAGGGCGTCATCGAGTTCCTGCTGCTCAACCACCCGCTGGACTGCCCGGTGTGCGACAAGGGCGGCGAGTGCCCGCTGCAGGACAATACCTTTAAGTACGGCCCAGCGGTGAGCCGGCTCACCTTGCCCAAGATGCGCAAGCGCAAGGCGGTGGACCTGGGCAGCTTCATCATCTTCGATGAGGAGCGCTGCATCCTGTGCCGCCGCTGCACCCGCTTTGACGCGGAGATCGCCTTGGAAGGCAACCTGGTGGTGGCCGAGCGGGCCCACCTGAACATCATCACTACGGCCGACGGCCAAACCTACGACTCCTACTTCAGCGGCAACACCATCGAGCTGTGCCCCGTGGGCGCCCTCACCTCCAAGAACTACCGTTTCAAGGGCCGGCCGTGGGACATGTCGGGAGCGCCTTCGGTGTGCACCGCGTGTCCGGTCGGCTGCAACGTGCGCCTGGACTTTCGCTTTGGCGAGCTTATGCGGGTCGTCTCCCGGGAGCATCCCGACGTGGACGGCGGCTGGCTGTGCGACCGGGGCCGGTTCAATTACAAGTACGTGAATGCAGAAAACCGCATCACCCAGCCCCTGATGCGCCGGGGCGAAGACCTGGTGCCCGTCAGCTGGACGGAGGCCCTGATGGAGATCGCCAGCCGGTGGCGGGCCTTGCTGCGGGACTACGGCGGCGACAGCATCGGCTTTATCGGCGGCGGGCGCCTGACCAATGAAGAGGCGTATCTTTTCCAAAAGCTGGCCCGCGAAGCCGTGGGCACGCCCCACCTGGATCACCGGGTGGGCCGCCAGCGGGTGGCCTCCTGGGATCGATACCCGGGGCGCCTGACCGACATCGACGACGCGGACGTCATCCTGCTGGTGGACGTGCTGCCGGCCGAACGCATGCCCGTAGCCGACTTGCGCATCCGCCGCGCGGCCCAGCGGCGGGGCGCGGCCCTGTTTAGCGTGGGCCCGGCGGTGCCCTCCTACCGGGTGCCCCACACCGCCATCCCCGTGCTGCCCGGCGAAACCGCGGCGCTGCTGCGGCAGGTGGCCCAGCGGATCGCGGTCGGTGGGCCGCAGGACCCGCAGGGGGCGGGGCAGGCTGGTGCCGGGCAGGACACCGCGGCCCCAGGGGCCGCGGCGGAAGGGCGCGACGCCGTCTCGGCACTGGCCGCGTCCTTGGTCCGGGGCCGCAAGGCCGTGGTCGTCTGGAGCGGCGAGGACCTGGAGGCGGGCTTGGCCCTGCGGGAGCTGCTGGAGGCCTTCACGGGCCAGGCGGGCGAAGCCCGGGCCGCCCATGTGCTCATCCCCGGCGAGCAGGCCAACAGCCGGGGCGCGGAGGCCATGGGCGTCCGGCCGGACCGGCTGCCCGGCCACCGGCCCGTGGCGGCGGACGCGGCGGGCATGGACACGGGCCGCATGCTGCAGGCGGCCGCCCAGGGCCAGCTGCAGTCGCTGTACATCGTGGGGGCCAACGTGGCCGAGACGTATCCCAACGGCGTGCTGGCCCGCCACGCGCTGGCCCAGGTGCCGTTCCTGGTGGTCCAAGACCTGTTCCTGACGGAAACCGCGCGCTACGCCCACGTGGTGCTGCCGGCAGCGCCCTTCCCGGTCAAGACCGGAACCTACACCAACATGGAGGGCCGGGTGCAGGCGGTGGCCGCGGCCATGGCCGCCGGGGACAGCCGCACCGACGGCGACATCTTTGTGGCCTTGGCCGAGGCCATGGGACGCAAGCTCATCCCTTCCCAGCAGGAGTTCCGCTGGGAGGTGGAGCACCTCTTCAACACGCTGGGCCAGGACGGGTTCCTGCCCGGCGCGCCCTGGCCTACCCAGACGCCCCCGGCGGCCGCGGGGACGGCCAGCGCCGGCCAGGAGCCGGCCCCGGCCCAGGGCCATGTCCTGGACGGTTCGGGTGCCGATGGGGCAGAGTTGGTGCTAGTGGCCGTGGACCGGCTCTACGGCGGCGGCGGCACGGGCCGCTTTGACCCCGGCTTCCGGGACTTGCAGCCCAAGGCCGAGGCGCTCTTCCATCCCGCCGATGCCGTGGCCCTGGGCGTTGAGCCGGGCGACACCGTGACCTTGGCGGCCGGGCTGGACGCCTTGACCTTGCCGGTGGGCGTCGCCGCCACGGTGGTGCCCGGCACGGTGCAGGTGCCGTGGGGGGCTCCGGGCGCGGCCGTCAACCGGCTGCTGGCCGGCGCGGCCTGGACCCGGGTCCGGGTGCGCAAGCGGGTGCTGGAGGAGGTGGGCTGATGGACACCGTCGGCCTGGTGCTGATCCGCAGCCTTATCCTGGTCGTTGCGCTGCTGAGCCTCTTCGCCGGCATGACCCTCATCGAGCGCAAGATGCTGGGGTACTTCCACCTGCGGCTGGGCCCAACCCGCACGGGTCCTTGGGGCCTGCTGCAGCCGGTCGCGGACGGGATTAAGGCCTTCATCAAGGAGGACATCATCCCCCGGGACGCGGACCGCCTGGTGTTCCGGCTGGCGCCCATCATCAGCGTGTTCGCCGCCCTGGCGGCATGGTCGGTGATCCCCATCGGACCGCCCATCCAGGTGGGGGGCGTCACCATCCCCTTGAGCGTCGCCGACCCGCCGGGCGGAGTCCTGGTGGTGCTGGCCTTCGGCGCGCTGAGCGTTTACGGCGTGACCTTGGCGGGCTGGTCGTCTCAGAGCAAGTACTCGCTGCTGGGGGCGCTGCGGGCCAGCGCGCAGCTCATCAGCTACGAGCTCTCGATGGGATTGAGCCTGCTGGGCGTCCTTATGCTGGCCGGTTCCTTGCGGCTGACGGAGATCGTGGCCGCGCAGGCCAGCTTGCCCTACATCCTGCTGCAGCCGCTGGGCTTTGTGGTCTTCTTCATCAGCGGCGTGGCCGAGGCCAGCCGGGTGCCCTTTGACCTGCCGGAAGCCGAGACGGAGCTGGTGTCGGGCTACCACACGGAGTACAGCGGCATGCGCTACGCCATGTTCATGATGGCCGAGTACGTCCACATGATCACCGTCTCCAGCATGGTGACGCTGCTGTATTTGGGCGGCTGGAACGGGCCGGCCTTCTTGCCGCCGGTGCTGTGGTTCCTGCTCAAGGTGGGGCTGCTCTTGTTCGTATTCATCTGGCTGCGGGCGAGCCTTCCGCGGCTTAGGTACGACCGCCTGATGGACTTGGGCTGGAAGGTGCTGCTGCCGCTGGCCGTCCTCAATTTGGTGGCGACGGCGGTGGCCACCGCGGTGTTGGGGTAGCGGCGGCGGGGCCGCGGCGTTGAGGCGGCTCTCGCCGGCCACGGAGAACCGGGCCCAGAGACTGGGCGGGGCGCTTGTGCGAGGAGTGATTCCGATATGTTGAGGGCACTGGCCAGGGGCATGGGCACCACCCTAAAGATGTTTTTCCGGCGGAAGCCGACCATTCAGTACCCGTTCGTCAAGAAGGAACGGTCGGCCCGGTTCCGGGGGCGGCACGAGCTGCGCCGCTACAGCAACGGGCTGGAGATGTGCATCGGCTGCGAGCTGTGCCAGGTGGCGTGTCCTGCCGCGGCCATCACGGTGATGCCCGCCGAAAACGACCCGGCGCGGCCCAATTCGCCGGGGGAGCGCTATGCGTGGAAGTACGAGATCGATATGTTGCGCTGCATTTTCTGCGGCTTGTGTGAAGAGGCGTGCCCGACCGACGCCCTGCACTTGACCCGGGAATTCGAGCTGGCCGATTTCACCCGGGAGAGCCTGGTGTACAACCGCGACCGGCTGGTCAACAAGCACACCAGTGATTTCCAGGTGCCCACCCACGTGTACCCGCCCTACAGCGGCTGGGTGCCGATGCACGGGCCCGCGGGCGGAGACGGGGCGGGCGCGGCTAGCGGTGGGGAGGCCCCGGCCGCCGGGGATACCCCGCCCGCCGGGGAGGCGAAGGGCGCATGAGCTGGGTCGTGCTCTTGGCGGCGGCGGTGGCCGTGTTGGGTGCCATCGGCGTGGTGCGGTCCCGCATCCCGGTGCACTCGGTGCTGGCCCTGGTGCTCAACCTGCTGGCGCTGGCGGCTTTGTTTATCGCGCTGAACGCGGAGTTCATGGGCTTGGTGCAGATCATCGTGTACGCCGGCGCCGTCATGGTGTTGTTCCTGTTCGTCGTGAGCCTCTTGGGCCCGCGGCGGGAGGCCATTGAGCGGGAGCTGTCGCTTCTGCCCGGGCAGGAGCCCCTGGGCGTGGCCATGGGCGTGCTGTTTTTCATCGCTTTGCTGGTGGCGGTGGTGCGGCAAGCCTTTCCCGCCCCCCAGGCGGTGCACGGGGGCTTTGGCACGGTGCGGGCCTTTGGCGCGGCCCTCTTTTATGAGCACGTGTTGGTGCTGCAGCTGGCCGCGCTGCTCCTGATGGTGGCCGTGGTGGGCGTCGTGGTGCTCATCGCCCGCCGCGACCAGGGGAGGTGACGGGGATGCCCGGGATGGCCGTTGAAGGCTACGTGGTGCTGAGCGCCCTGCTGTTTGTCATCGGCCTTATTGGGGTGCTGGTGCGGCGCAGCCCCTTGGTGATGCTCATGTCCATCGAGGTTATGTGGGGCGCGGCCTCCCTGTTGTTCTTGACCTTTGCCCGGATGTGGGCCGCCATGGACGGGCACGTGTTCACTTTTATGATCGTGGCCGTCGGAGCGGCCGAGGCCGCGGTGGGGCTGGCCCTCATCGTCCTGATTTTCCGCAGCCGCCACAAGGCCGACGTGGACGACGTGCGGGCGTTGCGGGGCTAGAGAAGGGGGTAGACTCGTGGAAAACGGCTACTGGCTGTTGGCGCTGATCCCCGGCCTGCCCCTGGTGGGCGCGGCGGTGACGGCCGCGGCCCGCAACCGCTGGGGCAAGCCGGCCCTGGCGGGCACCGCGTCCACCATGGTGGGACTGGCCTTCCTGGTCACCGTGGCCGCGCTCGTCCGCTACCTGGATCTGGGCGGCGGGGCCCTGGAGCTGTCCCTTTGGTCCTGGGGTCCGGCCGGCGTGGGCCTGGGGCTGCTGGGCGACGCGGTGTCGCTGTGGTTCTTGCTGGTGGTGACGGGCGTCGGCCTGCTCATCCACATCTATGCCTCGGCGTATATGGCCGACGATCCCGGCTACGGGCGCTTTTTCGCCGAACTCAATTACTTCATCTTCGCCATGAGCCTGCTGGTTTTGGCCGACGGGTTCTTGGGGATGCTCATCGGCTGGGCCAACGTCGGTTTGGCCTCATACCTGCTGATCGGTTTCTGGAACCAGCGGGACGCGGCCGCGGCGGCGAGCCGCAAAGCCTTTTGGGTCAACACCGCGGGCGAAGTGGGCCTCATCTTGGCCATGGCCATCATTTGGAACGCCTTTGGCAGCTTGCGCTTCGCGGACGTGCTGCCCCAGGCGGGCCAGGCGGACCCGGAGGTCCTGAACGCCATCGCGCTGTTGCTGCTGGTGGGGGCCGTGGCCAAGTCGGCCCAGCTGCCCCTGCACGTGTGGCTGCCCGACGCGATGCAGGGCCCTACGCCGGTAAGCGCCCTCATCCACGCCGCCACCATGGTGACGGCGGGCGTGTACTTGGCGGTGCGGGCTTTTCCGCTGTTTGAGGCGGCGCCGGTGGGCATGACGGCGGTGGCGGTCGTGGGCGTCGCATCGGCTCTCTTTGGCGCGGTGGTGGCCGTGGGCCAGAACGACATCAAGCGGGTGCTGGCCTTCTCCACCATGAGCCAGGTGGGGTACATGATCCTGGGAGCCGGCGTCGGGGCCTACAGCGCCGCCCTGTTTCACTTTATGACCCACGCCTTCTTCAAGGCCTTGCTCTTCCTTGGCGCGGGCATCGTCATCCATCATTTCCATGGCGAACAGGACATCCGGCGCATGGGCGGGTTGGGGCGCCAGCTGCCCTTTGCCTACTGGACCTTCCTTATCGGCACGCTGGCCCTCATCGGGGTACCGCCTTTGTCCGGCTTTTTCAGCAAGGACGAGATCGTGGTCGCGCTGCTGGAGACGGGCCACCCGTGGCTGTGGGCGTTGGCGGTGGCGGCGGCGGGCTTGACCGCGTTTTACATGACCCGCCTGTTCTGCCTCGTCTTTACCGGGCCGGCGCCCAATGCCGGCGCCCGGGGCCGGGCGGCCAAGGAAGCGGCCGCCGCCCGGGAGACCGAGGCGGTCGCCTACTGGAACCCCGCGCCGGGCGTGCACCCGCTGAAGGCGGTGCCGGTGCTGCTGTTGACGGTGTTGTCGGCGGTGGCCGGGTTGCTGTCGGTGCCGGGCCTGACAGCGGTGCCTGAGGAGTTCCTGGGCCGGGTGCTGGGGCATTACGGGGCGGTCCCGGCGGCCGCCGCCGCGGTGGCGCCCGAGCAGGCCAAGACCTTGACCATCGCCGTGCTCTTGGGTGTGGCGGCGGTAGCCATGCTCCTGGGGGTGCGGCTGTACGGCCCCAGCCGGCGGGCAGCCGGGCGGCCCATGCCGCTGGAGGCGGCCTTGGCCCACGGGTTTTACTTCGACGACCTGTACCGGGCGGTGTTCGTGCGGCCCCTCCGGGGGCTGGCGGCCTACGTGGGCCAGGTCATCGACCCGCAGGTGGTGGACGGTGCCGTCAACGGCATCGCCCGGCTGGCGGGCACCTTGGCGGTGGGCCTGCGGCACCTGCACGGCGGCTACGTGCGCCGCTACGCCCTGGCGCTGATGGCGGGCACGGCCGTTATCGTGCTGTACTTTGTCCTGCTGTGAGCGGGGTAGAGCGGATGGAGGCCGGGTGAGCCGGCCCGGTCTTGGCGGGACCGAAATGGGGGAAGAGCCTTGCCCGACATCTCCGATGTGACGCAGGTGATGCCCCTCGCGGCTTTGGCCGCAGCGGCGTTGATGATCATCGTGGTGGACTTGGTGGTGCCGGCCCGCTTCGCGCGGTCGTGGGTGCTGGTGACGGCCATCGCGGGCCTGGCGGTGGTGGGCTGGTACCTGTGGGACCTGTGGCGAGGCGTGGCAGTGCTGCCCGCCTTCGCGGCCGGTGAGTTGCGGCCCTTTGGCGGGGCCGTGGTTCTGGACGGACTCAGCGTGGCCGCCGGCTGGCTGCTGTTGGCCACGGCTCTGGTGGCGGTCTTGCTGAGCGTGACCGAGCGGGCCCGGGACATGAGCGGGTACATTTCTTTGGTGTTGTTTGCGGCCCTGGGCATGATGGTGCTGGCCGCCGCGGCCGATATGATGGTGCTTTTTGTGGCCCTGGAAGTGCTCTCCTTGAGCCTCTATGCGCTGGTGGCCTTCCGGCGCCACGACCAGGCGGCCCGGGAAGGGGCCTTCAAGTACTTCCTTCTGGGCTCCGTGGCGGCCGCCTTGCTCCTGTACGGCTTTGCCCTCATCTACGGGGTGACGGGTGCTACCAAGTTCGCGGACGTCGCGGCCTTCGCCCGCGGCGGCGCCGTGGGGGCCATGTACCACGCGGGCTTTGCCCTGGTCGTCATCGGCTTCGCGTTCAAGCTGGCCTTGGCCCCCTTCCACACCTGGGCGCCCGACGCGTACCAGGGCGCGCCTACGCCGGTGACGGCCTTCATGGCCGTGGGCACCAAGGCGGCGGCCTTTGTGGCCTTGGCCCGGTTCCTGTGGGCGGCGGTGCCCGCGGACCCGGAACTGATGCGGGCCTACATGATCCCCATCGGTCTGCTGGCTGCGGTGAGCATGCTGGTGGGGAGCCTGGGCGCGGTCTTCCAGACCAACCTCAAGCGGCTCTTGGCCTACTCGGGTATCGCCCACGCGGGCTACCTGTTTATGCCCCTGCTGTCTTTGGAGCCCGAGGGGCTGGGCCAGTCGCTGTTCTACCTGTTCGCCTACTTGTGCATGGCGGGCGGGGCTTTCGCGGTGATGGCCTTCCGGGCCACGGAAGCCGGGGAGGCGGCGACGCCTGCCCAGGGCGCGGCCGGCCTGGGGAGCGAGGATCCGGATGAGCTGCCCGCGTGGCGCGGCTTTTACCGCCGGCGGCCGTGGCTTGCGCTGGCCATGGCCCTCTTCTTCCTGTCCATGGCCGGCATGCCGCCTACGGCCGGCTTTACGGGCAAGCTCATGCTCATCGGCGGCGGTCTGGCCGCGGGCGCGGGGTGGCTGCTCGCGGCCATGGTGGCCAGCACCGGCATTTCCGCCTACGTCTACTTGCGGGTGGTGGGCACCCTGTTCCGCGCCCCCGAAGGGGTGCCCGAGGCCGGGGCCGGCGACAGCGCAGCGGGCCCGGCGGCCGGATCCCAGGCGCCCGCAGGCGCTGTGGGCATCGTGCCGCCGGGGGCGGCGGAACTCGGCCCTGTGGCGGTGGCCTGGGACCGGATCGCGGTGGGCGCGGCGCTCCTGTTGACGGTGGCGGGCCTGTTGATCCTGGGGCTCTTTCCGGACCTGCTGCTGGACGGCCTGCGGGGGCTTTTGCCGCTGCGATGACCGGGCCTGTGTACCGGCTGATCCAGCTGGGGGCCGGCGCGGATCCCCGGCTCCTCGATCTGAGCCCGGTGGTGGCCGAGGCGGTGGCCCATTCGGTGGGCACCGGCGCGGCCCCGCCCACGGTGGTCCTCCGGCGGCAGCGGCCCTACGCGCTGCTGGGCCCCCGGGACCGGCGGCTGCCCCGGCTGGACGCCGGGCTGCGGCTGCTGAAGGCCGCGGGTTTGCCGGTCTATGAGCGCATCAGCGGCGGGAGCGCGGTGATCCTGGATGAACATTGCCTCAGCTTCGCGGTCGCGGTGCCGTGCCGGGACCGCACCCTCATCCTGCGCAACTTTGAAACGCTGACAGAAGGCGTGCGCCGGGGGCTTAGGCGGCTGGGCCTGGATGCCGTCTTTGGCGAAGCCCCCGGTTCCTTTTGCCCCGGCCCTTACGACCTGATGGTGGACGGGTTCAAGGTGGCCGGCGTCGCCCAAGCCTTGCGGGGCGGCTTTGCCCTGGTGTCGGGCATGGTGCTGGTCTCCCAAGACCCTGTGCCGGTGACGGACCTTTTGAACCGGTTTTACGCGGCCGCGGGCGGCGACGCGGCACTGGTGCCCCATCACGTCGCACCCTTGACCCGGCTTTTGGGGCGCCCCGTCTCCGTGGACGAGGTGGAAGCCGCCCTGCGGCAAGGCTTCGCCGAGCTGTACCCCCTCACACCCTCCTCCCTCACGCCGGCGGAAAGGGAACGGGCCGCAAACTTGGCCCGCGCCCGCCGGGTGGCCTAGACTCCACCGGCCGCAAACCCGCGCGGTCTTGGAGGACCCTTTCCGCCAGTGAAGAAGTGGAATAGTGGGAATTAATAATATCGAGCGAGGAGGGTGCGGGATGAGAATTGAAAGACGGTATTGGCTGGTGCTGGCCGTGGCCGCGTTGCTCCTGGCCGCGGTAGCGGCCCAGGCCCAGCAGCGGACAGTGACGGTCATGGGCACCTGGGGGGGCCAAGAGCTGGAGGCCTTCCGCAAGGTGCTGGAGCCCTTCGAAGCGGCCACGGGCATCCGGGTCGACTTCACCGGCACCCGGGACTTGGTCGCGTTGCTCACGACGCGCGTCCAGGCCGGCAATCCTCCGGACGTCGCGCTGTTGCCCAACCCCGGTTTCGTGGCGGAGATGGCCCGGGACGGGCATTTGGTGCCCCTCAACAACGTGTTGGACATGGATCGGATGCGGGCGGAATACGCCCAGACGTGGCTCGACTTGGGCAGCGTCGACGGCCAACTGTATGCCATCTTCTTGTCGGCGGACCTAAAGAGCCTGGTCTGGTACAGCCCCAAGGAGTTCGCGGCCCGGGGCTACGAGATCCCCGGCACCTGGGATGAGCTCATGGCGCTCACCCGGCGCATCGCGGCCGACGGCGGCAAAGCGTGGGCCATCGGTCTTGAGAGCGGTGCGGCCAGCGGCTGGCCCGGCACCGACTGGATTGAGGACATCCTGCTGCGCACCGCGGGACCGGAGGTGTACGACCAGTGGGTGAACCACGAGATCCCGTGGACCCACCCCGCGGTCAAGCAGGCCTTCGAAATCTTTGGCGAGATCGTCCGCAACAGCGACTACGTCTACGGCGGCACCACCTACGCGTTGGCCACCAACTTCGG
>Ga0079224_100003635_pt1 | contig 19555 bp, 15 predicted proteins | sample Stecom2015_FD_80414 | JGI IMG/M metagenome (GOLD analysis project Ga0079224, IMG submission 80414) | Agricultural soil microbial communities from Utah to study Nitrogen management - Steer compost 2015 | ecosystem: Environmental > Terrestrial > Soil > Agricultural land | place: USA: Utah... | reverse complement strand
GGGGGTCCCTGAGCTTGTCGAAGGGCTACCCATTTCTCCGCACTCCCCTCGACATTCTGAGCAACGTTAGCGCAAGGCCAACACCTGCCAACACTGTCGTCACCCACCAGTACGGCCTAACCCAATTAAAAAAGTACTCCAGCGATTGTGAAAGGGTATCCATTCAGACTTATTCAGGGGTATTCTATTCCTCCCTTCCTGTTCATCCCTCTATCCTTTTCATCCTTCCAATCCTCATCCTCTTAATCCTTTAATCCTACACATCCTGGTTCAGACACCCAGATAAAACTCCCGTATCGCGCTCCCTATCTCAACCACGCCACAAATACGATGATGTCGGATTACCATGTAAAAACACATCGGGTCACCAGAACCCGTTTCCACATAACTAATCGTAGTACCGAGCACTTCGATCGCCTTTCGCTGCATGCGATCTGATTCCATCAAAGAAGATGAGTGGGTCATAAAATTTTGAGTTTATGCGATGAAGTCTTCAAGGAAATCCTTGAAGTGTAATGTGATAATGAAGGTAGGAAGCGTGTGGATTAGGTAACTAGTCCAGGTGGAAAGTATTGGCTAATCCAGGACCAGGATGGATAGGATTAAGGATGCGTAGGATGAGGACTAAAGGATGCACTCCTTCAATATCTCCACTGCCATCTTCTGCTCTTTGAAGTTCAGCGATGCAAATCCCATCCGCATGGCGTTGTAGCGTACCTTATCCGTGTCGAATTCCGTTCCATCGCGAAGCAGCAGTCCCCTGGCGTAGGCCCTTTCAGCAATGCGGGTAGTATTTTTCTTGAATTGCACCCACACGGACATGCCGCCGTCGGGGATTTTGAATGAAACCTCATCACTGAGTTCCGACTGAAGTAGCTGGCAAAAATGATCGCGTCGTTCACGGTACAATTTCACTGTCTTTCGAATGTGGCTGCTCATCGTGCCATCACGGTAAAGTTCGGCAATGCCATTCTCCAGTAGACTATCGCCTTGCATATCGACGATCCTTCTCAGGTGAACAGCACTGGTGATGAATTTTGCAGGCGCCACCATGAAACCAAGTCGAACCGCAGGTGCCAGCGTCTTGGTCAGCGTACCGATGTAGATCACACTACCTGTCGTGTCAAGACTCGCCATCGGCATGATCGGCTTGCTGGCATAATGAAAATCGTAATCGTAATCATCCTCCAGAATGGCGAACCTGTATCGCACCGCAAGCTCCAGCAAACGGATTCTGCGTTCAGGTGAAAGTGTGACAGTAGTTGGATTGTGGTGATGAGAGATAACGTACACGAATTTGATTTTCTTTCTGCGACATAACCTTTCTATGACATCAACGTCCAGCCCTTCTTCATCCACAGGAACGTGATGAAGCTTTGCTCCCAGCTGCTCAAGGGTTCGATTCACAAAGATGTATCCTGGTTGTCCCACAACTACTACATCACGAGGTCGTATCAGCAGGTTTGCAGCGAGAAAAATTCCCATCTGTGCTCCATGCGTGATGAGGATGTTCGACGGTGTAACGGGCAAACCGCGGGTGTCGCTGAGAAACGCGGCCAGCGTTTCGCGAAGGAACTCCGTGCCCTGAGCATTGCCGTACATGAGGTACTTCTGTTGCGACTTCATCCTTGAAAATCGCCGCATGTTCCTTAGCAACTGCTCCATCGGCACGAGCCGCGGATCGGGAAATCCATCATTGATAACCAGCTTCGGCGCGGCACCCAAAAACCGCGTCGCCCTCGAAGGTAGATAGCGCTCATAAAAGGCGAACCGCGGTTCGTCTGGCAGCGCGGAGGGTCCCGACTTTTCGGCATACGACTTTGGCGACAAGAGCGGCAGCGCCTCGCTGACAAACGTTCCCTTTCTCGGTCGCACCTCAATCCATCCCTGCGCCTCAAGTTCCGAGTACGCCACCACCACGGTCATGCGATTGACATTCAGCAGCGCCGCCACCTCCCGCGTCCCCGGAAGCCTCAATCCCTTCCGCAATCGTCCCGCCCGTATGTTATGTATGAATGAGTTAGCGATCTGCAGATAGACAGGCATTTCGCTCTTGCTATCGATCACAATCAGTTCCTTCAGGAGCTTCATCTAACTGGATTATCAAGTTGTCATATTATGACATATGGGCACCATCCAGTGAAGTTACAAATTCTCTAATATTCTCCGTACCCATCTGGATTACCCGATAAAAGAAAACTGGACTAGGTCAGTCTTTTTCCAACAAAATACATTTACGCGAAAACCTTCAAACCACTAGTTACAATGGACAAAAGATTTCACATGGGTAAAGTGCAACCCGACGCCTATGCGGCCATGGATGCACTCGATCAGTACCTCGCCAAGACAGCAATCGACCAAAGAACGCAGGAATTGATCAGGGTAAGGGCATCGCAGATCAACGGCTGCGCTTACTGTGTAAACTACCATACGGAAGAGGCCATCAAACAAGGCGAGGCCTGGCAGCGACTACACCTGCTCAGCGCATGGAGAGAAGCCGGTGATATATTCTCCGACGAGGAGCGCCTTATGCTGAAGATGACAGAAGAGATCACCTTGATCCACAGGCAGGGTTTGACGGACGAAACGTACGAAGAGGCTATCGCAACGTTTGGCATTGAGAAGACGGCTCAGATAATAATGGTGATCGTGACGATCAATGCGTGGAACAGGATCGGTGTCGCACTAGCTATGAAACCTTCTCTCAGTGGGCAATGGGCAGTAAGCAGTGTGAATAATAGCTAAGACTCTCCTAAAATATCCCACTCCTCATTCAACCGCGCGATGGCCTCATGCGCGGTGAGGTCGAACTGGACAGGCACTACAGATACGTAGTTGTTAGCGATCGCCCACTCGTCGTTATCTTCACCCTTGTCGAAGTTCACAAAGTTGCCGGCCATCCAGAAGTACCTGCGGCCGTTGGGATCAAAGCGTTGATCGAAATCCTCTACCCACTTGGCGTTCGACTGGCGGCAGATACGAATGCCCTTAATGTTCTCGTGTCGCTTTGGCGGAAAGTTCACATTCAACGCCACGCCTTTCGGCAGTCCTCTCGCCAGTACCTGCCGTGTTATACTTTCAACGTAGGGTTCGACGTGTGAAAAATCAGCGTTGTGCGAATAATCACACAACGAAAATCCTATCGCCGGCGTCCCTTCGATGGCCCCTTCGATGGCGGCCGACATCGTACCTGAATACAGCACGCTGATGGACGTGTTACTGCCGTGGTTGATGCCACTCACGACAATATCGGGTTGACGCGACTCACCCTTCAGCACAAAATGGCGCGCAATCTTCACGCAATCCGCCGGCGTACCCGAACATTCAAACGCGCGTACGCCATCGAAGATGGTCGTCTCTTCCAGTCGCAAGGTCTCTCCTACGGTGATAGCGTGTCCCATGCCCGACTGCGGGCCATCAGGTGCTACCACTACCACATCCCCGATGCGCTTCATAATGTCAACAAGGGTTCGAATCCCCTTGGCCGTTATTCCATCGTCGTTGGAGACCAGGATCAAAGGTTTGCTCATGTCTTCTCGCTAATTGACCGAATTGCCGGACAGGGAATTGTAGTAGGCAACAATCTGGGCAAGATCGTATTTCTCTTCAAACCGGAGACGGTTTTCTTTCATGTATTTCTCCACCGTCTCGGCCTTGTTTCCCATCAGGGCCAACAGATCACTCCTGTTGCCTTCGAATTCTACAATTGCCCCATCTTCCTCAAGAAAAAAATACTTATGCACCAAAACCTGCCTTGAGAATGTGCCAAAATAATACGGCGAATTGTATGTTCGATACTCCAGCGCTTCGCGGGCCAGCAACGTCAGGTTACCTTCCTCCATCAGCTCAAAAAAAATTGATGTCCGATAGCCCGTGGTTGCATTGTACGGCAGCGCAAAAAAGCTGCGGTACTTGTTTACCGTCTTGTCAAATATCTCAAAGTAAAGAACCTTTCGTGGCGTGAACACTTCCGCAGGCCTATTGGGGCGATCAAACTGAACGAGGTCCTGCATCAGGTCATACTTTACCCTTCCCCTCAACGTATCGCCGCTCACGAGAACGATCTTGCCCTCATGCCACAGTTCGAACGGCCATTTCTGCGCGTTGACCGTCACGACCGTTGACAGGAAGATCGCCAACAAAAAATATCTCAATTTCATCGGTGTCCCAGAATGGTGTGTCCCAATTTGTCGCGTTTCGTAAGCAGATAACGTTCATTGTGAACGTTTGGTGATATTTCGATCGGCAAATTCTCGACGATTTCCAGGCCATAGCCCATCAATCCAACCCGCTTTTTCGGATTGTTTGTGATCAGCCTGATCTTCGATATGCCAAGATCGCGCAAAATTTGGGCTCCCACACCATAGTCGCGCTCATCCATGTCGAATCCAAGCTTTATGTTCGCCTCAACCGTGTCAAGGCCACCTTCCTGCAGCTTGTATGCCTTAAGCTTATTCATCAGCCCGATACCACGTCCCTCCTGCTTCATATACAGTACCACGCCCTTTCCGGCCTGGTCCACCATCTTCATTGCAGCATGAAGTTGCGGCCCGCAGTCGCAACGACAGCTACCGAAGATGTCACCGGTGACACACGATGAGTGAACCCTTACAAGCACAGGTTCATCTTTTTCCCATGACCCTTTCACAAGAGCCAGATGCACATCGCCACTGTTCGTTTGCTCATAGGCAACCAGCTTAAAGTGCCCGTACTCAGTGGGCATGTCGACCTCCACACCACGACTGATAAGCGATTCTTTAGTGATCCGATACTCGATAAGATCTTTAATGGACACAAGCTTTAATCCGAAACGCTTCGCCACCTTCACAAGATCCGGCAGTCGCGCCATCGAGCCATCTTCGTTCATGATCTCTACCAGGACACCGGCAGGTTTGAAGCCTGCAAGTCGCGCAAAGTCAATAGCAGCTTCCGTGTGACCCGCGCGTCTCAGTACACCGCCGCGTTTTGCTTTAAGAGGAAAGATGTGTCCAGGTTTGCCAAAATCTTCGGGTTTCGACTCGGGGTCGACCAACGCACGAATGGTTTTGAAACGATCCTGAGCAGAGACACCGGTAGTACACCCGTGTCCAAGTAGGTCTACCGATACCGTGAAAGGCGTACCGTGTACTGCAGTGTTTTGACCCACCATGAGGTCGAGGCCCAACTCTTCACAACGGTCTTCAATTAGTGGCGCGCAGATGAGGCCGCGCCCATGAGTGGCCATAAAATTGACGATTTCCGGGGTGACGCATTCCGCGGCGCAGATAAAATCCCCCTCATTTTCGCGATCCTCGTCGTCAACACAAATAATCACCTTACCGTTACGGATGTCCTCCAGGGCTTCCTCAATGGTGTTGAATTCTATCTTTTGATCCATTGTATTCTGTAACAACGCGTCCCCTGCCGCGTGCTAACTTACTGTTTATTAATATTTTCCGGAAACAATGCCCAATTCGCTCGCAAGATTCTGATCTGCATTCTTTAACCGCATTTGGACCTCGATTAGTTCATCCACGGCGGCGTGGTCGCCCCTGGCTTCGGCCTCCCTGATCTTCGCCATGTTTTCCTCAATCAGGTTCTGAACATAGCGGTATTTGAGGCGTAACATATTTTGCGGCGCGGCCCTGGGCAGACTCTCCTGTTCGTTTTCAAAGAAAATATGGTACTTGTCTCGCCAATGCGGACTTGCATAATACCGCTGCAAGGTCAGGTCGGTCACGAGTTTCTTAATCTCTTCCGAGCCGTTTACCATAAAATAATGTGAGTCGATCAGCTCACCCCGATTGCGCGCATTCCTGAATTCGGAGAAGATGTATCCGTAACCCGCATGTGTGAACTCAAGCTCTTCAAATTCAGCGATGAAGTAACTCAGCAAGTCGACATCCTCTTCAAGCTTGGTGTCAGCATAATTTAGCAGCTGCCGCACGATCTCCCGCTCCTGGAATTGAACCATTTCCACCGGAGTCAAGCCCTTCAACGGTGGCTCTGACTCCAGCGGTGGCAGCGGCTCACGCTCATCACGGGCAGCTTCCTGGCGCTTCTTCTGACGCTCACTGATGAGGACCTTGTTCAACTCGTGATAGAGCACCTGCTCTTCGATTTCAAAGAGCACAGCCGCCTGCCGTATGTATACCGATCGTTGGATAGGGTCCGGGATGACAGCAATGCTGGTCACCGTTTCCCTGATCGCTTCAGCGCGGCGTATCGGGTCGTTGGCAGCCTCTGACCGAAGCAGGGATATTTTAAACGAGATGAAGTCCTGCTCGTGATCTTTCAGATATTGTCGGAACGCGGTGCTTCCTACCTTTCTGGAATAGCTATCCGGGTCTTCACCTTCCGGAAGCAGCACAACGCGAAGGTTTAAACCTTCCTTGAGCACCATGTCGATACCGCGGATCGCCGCCCTGATGCCCGCCGCATCACCGTCGAACAGTACGGTAATGTCTTTTGTAAATCGGCTTACTAGTCGTATCTGCTCCTCCGTCAATGCCGTCCCCGACGAGGCGACAACATTCTCGATGTCGGCCTGCACCAATGATATCACGTCGGTATATCCTTCGACGAGATAACAGAACCCTTCGCGACGTATCGCCTGGCGTGCCTGGAACAGACCATAGAGCACCTGACTCTTATGATATATGACCGTCTCAGGTGAGTTGACATACTTGGGTTGGTCCTTTTGCTTCCCAAGGATGCGCGCGCCGAATCCAATGACCTTTCCTGATAGGTTGTGTATCGGGAAGATCACGCGGCCGCGGAAGCGATCGTATTGCTTTCCGCCTTCTTTCGTCACGATGAGGCCGGCCTTCTCCAGCATCTCGCGACTAAATCCTTTCGCGAGGGCTACGTTGCAGAAATGATCCCAGGCCTGCAGACTATAACCCAACTCAAACTTCCGGATCACCGGGTCGCTGAAACCCCGTTCGCGGAAGTAGCTGAGTCCGATAGATTGACCCTCTTCGTGATTGAAAAGCAAATCGACATACGTATCCCGGGCAAAGCCCATGAGGATGTAAAGGCTGTCACGCTCGTTGCCGGCATCTGACTGCACCGAGGCCGCCTCCTCGCGGATTTCTACACCATACTTTTTGGCGAGATAGCGGATCGCTTCAACATAGCTGAAGCCCTCGTGCTCCATAACAAAGGTGATAGCGTCACCCCCTTTGCCGCTACTGAAGTCCTTAAAAATGCCTTTGGAAGGAACTACATAGAATGACGGCGTCTTTTCGTTCGTGAACGGGCTCAGGGCCTTGTAGTTCTGGCCCGAGCGCTTAAGCGTGACGAAGTCGCCAATGACGTCAACCAGGTCTATTCGGCTTTTTACTTCATCAATGGTTTCTCGGGAGATCATTCCGGAAGGCTCATTCCGGGCAAAGATACGAAGGGAGTACCGGAGTGTTGAAGTGTTGGAGTGTTGAAGTTTGGTAAATCAAAATCTCAAATCATTAATCACAAATCACTAATCATCAATCAATTGCCTCCTATGTGCCTTATGTGCCTGTGCCCTGTGTGGTTCCAAAGCCATTTTGAATCACATAAATAACATAGGAAACGCATAGGGCACATAGGGATTTTTGATTTTACGATCGGCGATTAGCGATTTGTGGGTTAGGGAGAAACGAGTCTAAATTGCAAGCCCAAACAGCATAATGAATGCTTTAAGGACGATAATTGTTAGGATTAGTTAATCTCGTGATTCTGAATAAACTATCAACATGGATATAAACCTTTCGGAAAAGGACGTTTTGGGGGCGCTTTCGACGGTACTCGATCCGGACATTCGCCGCGACCTGGTCAGCCTCAACATGATTCGTGATATCCGGATACAGGGAAACACGATCAGCTTTACGGTCGTGCTTACAACGCCGGCATGTCCCCTGAAAGAGCAGATTCGTCAGGATTGTGTACGCGCTGTGAGAAAGGTGGCTGGTCCCAGCGCGAACGTGGATGTAAACATCACCTCCTCTGTTACTACGGTCCGCAACAACGCTCCGCTCCTCCCCGGCGTCAAGAACATCGTACCCATTGCCTCTGGCAAAGGCGGTGTTGGAAAGTCAACCGTCACCACCAACCTGGCGGTAGCACTGGCGCAAGCCGGCGCACGTGTGGGATTGATCGACGCCGACATATTCGGCCCTTCAATTCCTACGATGTTCAATTGTGAATTTGAGCAGCCAGGTGTTCGGAATATCAACGGCCGGAACATCATCGTCCCGATAGAGCAATACGGGGTGAAGCTCATTTCTATTGGCTTCCTCACACCACCTGACAGCGCCGTGATATGGCGCGGGCCCATGGCGAGCTCAGCGTTGAAACAATTCTTTGCCGAAGCCGATTGGGGGGAACTTGATTACCTGTTGATCGACCTCCCTCCCGGCACGAGTGACATCCATCTAACCTTGGTTCAGACCGTCCCTGTGACCGGTGCGGTAATCGTGACGACACCGCAGAAGGTTGCCGTTGCGGATGCAACCAAAGCCGTTGCCATGTTCCGCCAACCCCAGATCAATGTACCAGTCCTCGGTATCGTGGAAAACATGGCGTGGTTCACTCCTGAAGAGCTGCCGGACAACCGGTACTACATTTTCGGACGGGATGGCGGCAAGAACTTATCAGAAAAATACGGCGTTCCCTTGTTGGGCCAGATACCCCTCGTGCAAGGGGTGCGCGAGAGCGGCGACAGCGGACTGCCGGCTGTGCTGAAAGAAGGGCCATCGCAGACCGCATTTAAGGAACTGGCAGAGTCGCTTGCGCGGCAAATCGCAATACGAAATGCCCAGGCGCCTGTGCCCGCAGCGCCATAGTCCCGTGAAATTCAACCAGAAATGCTAACTTTGCGGGAACCAATGCTGCGTTGCCTTCATTATGACAACGTACGCTTGCAGAACAACAACGCATGATGAACGCAAACACAACTGCGGAAAACTTGTTGGAGCGCATTGAAGCGTCTCTGGATGGTATCCGTCCCTATCTGGAAGCTGACGGCGGGAACGTAAAGATTCTCGAAGTTACCCCCGACAACGTGGTCCGGCTGGAATTCGTAGGCACCTGCGGTAATTGCCCCATGTCAACAATGACGTTCAAAGCCGGTGTGGAAGAGGCCATCAAGAGAGCGGTACCTGAAGTGCGCTCGATAGAGGTCACCAATCTCACTCCGCTCGGCAACCCCATTTCGTAACCCTGCATTCCGGCGACAATCCACCTGTTTTGCTATCTTTGAGTAAACTGGAGGCACCCGGAAAGTTGTGAGCAAAGCAGATCAGGAGCAGCCAACATGTACCTTCGGTGCCCTACTTACGGCGCTCATCTTTTTCTTCCTGGCTTTTCAAACTAACGCACAGGAACGTTGCGCAACCGTTCCCTATACCAAACAGCTTCAGCAGCGCAACATCGTGCGCGAAGACCCTGCCCGATTTGAAGAATGGCTTCAGCGACGCATGTCGGAGCGCAGAATCCGTATGGATGCTCAGCGCAGACAAGCGACAACCTATCGCGTGCCCGTGGTCGTGCATGTTATTCACAACGGAGAGCCTGTAGGAACCGGTTCAAATATTTCAGACGAACAGATCCTCTCGCAGATCGCGGTGCTTAACCGCGACTTTCAACGTCTCAACGCGGACGCATCCAATACACCCGCGGCATTTCTTCCCGTTGCCGGAAGTCTCGACATTGAATTCGTCATGGCAAAACAGACACCGGAAGGCTTTCCCACCAATGGTATCGTACGCGTACAGGGAACCCGCACGGAATGGACGCTCAACGACAACTATGAACTGAAATCACTGAGCTACTGGCCCGCGGAAGATTATCTGAACATTTGGGTGACCACCCTCGCATCCTCATATGTAGGCTTTGCACAATTCCCTGTATCAGACCTTCCCGGACTCGAAAATTCATCAACGAACCGACTCACCGATGGCATTGTGATTCACTACGACGTGTTTGGCTCTGTGGAGGATGGCGACTTCGACCTGGACCCGCAATACAACCGAGGGAGGACCACTACCCATGAGATGGGACACTTCTTCGGCCTGCGCCATATCTGGGGTGACGACGAAGCACAATCCGACGCTTGCTCCGGCACCGATTACGTCGACGACACACCCAATCAATCATTCAGCACGAATGGATGCCCCACCGGCACGCGTGTTACCTGCGGCACTGAAAACATGTACATGAATTTCCTGGATTACACGAATGATGCATGTATGAACCTGTTCACGGTAGGACAAGTTGAACGTATGACGACTGTTCTCGAGAACAGTCCACGCCGCGCAAGTTTGCTTACCTCGCACGCGTTGCTGGATCCTGAACCAGTAGCCGACAACCTCGGGATCAAGAATATCATTTCACCCTCCCCTGCCGAATGTAATGCGTCTGTCACACCTGTGATTGAATTGCAGAACAATGGCACAAACGCGGTAACGTCTACCCGCATCCGCCTTGTGGTCGACGGTGTGCCTGTCGAAACAACAGATTTCAGCATTGATATCGATCCCCAGGAAACTACGACAGTATCGTTCTCACCACAGAGCATTTCGTCAGGTGCGAACCACTTTCTCTTTGAAATACTGTTGACAAACGGAGTGAGCGATGCGCGCGCTAACGACAACGTCCGGGAGATTGAAGTGATTGTACCTGAACTAATCGATGTGCCCTTCTCTGAGCCCTTTGCTACCATTCCTCCGGGATGGTCAATAAACAATCCCGACGGACAGGTTACATGGCAGCTGGCCAGCGCACCGTCGGCTAGCCCGACGAACACGGCCATGAAACTCAATTTCTACGAGTACGAAGACGGACGAGGCGAACTCGACCTTCTCACCTCGCCGGTATTTGACCTGAGCGATGTTCCTGTGGCCTACATCTCTTTTGACGTCGCACATGCGCAATTCCGCGGATCGACCGACCGCCTCAGAATTTACGTGCTTACCAACTGCGACGATGACCTTTTCAATGGAACGGTAGTATACGACAAGTCTGGCAGTGCGTTAGCAACAGTTCCCAGTTCTAACGCACCGTTTATTCCGTCGGGGTCGGGCGACTGGCGTACGGAAATTATCGACCTCTCGCCGTGGCTCGGCGAGACGAGCGTTCAACTAGTTTTCGCCGGAACGAACGACTGGGGTAACAATCTTTATATCGACAACATTTCTGTTGTCACAACGGCGGATGAGGACCTGGCGTTAAGGGACGTGATGCGTCCCGCACCGGTTCTTTGTGAGAATACTGTCGTCCCTCAGCTTATGATTCAAAACACGGGCACAGTTACTATTACAAGTTTCAACATCAACATGACCGTAAACGATGGTCCGCTGGTAATCATTCCCTATAACGAGAGCTTGCCACCGGGCGGTCAGACGCTGGTACAACTGCAGGATGTACAACTAAACGATGGCATGAACACCCTTTCCTTCGTGCTTTCCGATCCGAACGGTTTTGTGGACGTCGATCCGACTAACAACACCTTGAGCGTGGTTGCTTATGTTGACAGGGAGACCCGGCTTATACCCTTCAGGGAAGACTTTGAAGAAGGCCTTAATGGATGGTTGTCGCTCAGCCCCCAATCGGGTATGGGATGGGGCCTGATCTCAACCAATGCAGGTCAGTCCGTGGTGTTTAACGCATTCGACAACCCCGTTCAGGGCGACGAAGCCTGGCTTGTAAGTCCGATACTGGACTTTTCCGGAATGCCAACGGCAAGTCTATTCTTTGACGTGTCATATGCTTCAAATCAGGATCGCCAGGATCGGTTGAAGATCGTCGCAAGCACGGACTGCGGTGTTACTTATCCCTACGTGCTGTATGACGAGACGGCAGAAAGTTTGTCAGTTACATCGTCCGCTTCGGAATGGACACCTTCTGGGGAGGGTGATTGGATCCGAAAGTTCGTTTCGCTGACCCAGATAGCGGGTGTTCCGGAAGCACGTCTGGCGTTTGTGTTCACGAATGCCAACGGAAATAACCTGTACCTCGACAACATCGAGTTTTTTGCGTCTGATGACCCAAATCCCACGGAAATTGACGAACTGTTCCTGATCCACGGCACGTCTACCCCCGGATCGTTCTTCATTACATTCAACCTGGACGAACCCGGGCCGGTGGGGTATGAAGTCCTTGACGTAACGGGAAGGACCCTGGTGCAGGCTGAGATCAGGCAGGTGCTGAATCAAACCTTTGAGATACAAACCGGCCGTGCCGCAACGGGGATATATATCCTCAGGTTACGGATTGGTGGGAAGTACTACGCGTCGCGGGTGTTTGTGCAGGGCCCCTGAAGTACGATGGGCCACGACTTCAGTGTACAAAATCGATTTGAATAACAGAATAAATATCAACATCTTGCGGCCATTTCCGGGTACCACGTTGCGAAAGCAACAACCATTTTTTATGATGCACTTAGCTAACGAACTTTTTCATGCCAGTTAAGAAAACAGTTGCCATTCTTTATGGAGGACGCTCCGTTGAACACGGCGTCTCCGTGAACTCGGCGAAGAACGTTTACGAGTTCCTCGACAAGAGCAAATTCGAGCTGATGACCATCGGCATCAGCCGGAGTGGCCAGTGGTTTCTCACGATGGGTGTGCAACGGGAAATAGACCGCGGCAAGGCGCTGGGCCTGATCCTCGATCCGCACAATCCCGGTTTCACACTGCTTGCGAGTGGCGATCGCGTCAAGGTTGACATCGTGTTTCCCGTGCTCCACGGAACCGATGGAGAAGACGGCAGCATACAGGGTATGTTGAAGGCACTCGACATACCGATGGTTGGTACCGGTGTTCTCGGCTCGGCGATATCGATGAACAAGATCGTAGCGAAGCGCTTGTTGAAAGATGCCGGCGTGCCCGTGGCAAGGTTCATGACATTTAATTATCGGGATCGCGACAGCATAACGTACGAGGCCATTGTCGACAACCTCGGCACTCCGTTCATGGTGAAGGCCGCAAGCCTGGGCTCATCCGTCGGCGTGTCCAAGGTTAAGAAGAAGGAAGACCTGGAGCCGGCGCTGAAGGAAGCCTTTGCATATGATCGAGAAATCCTCATTGAAGAATACATACACGGTCGTGAAATTGAGTGTGCTATCCTGGGCAACTATCCCCCGGAAGCTTCCAATCCGGGCGAGATCATTATTAGCGACAAGTATGAATTCTACACCTTCGATGCAAAGTATGTCGACGGCAAGGCTGTGAAGATCGAGGTACCGGCTAAGCTGGATAAAGACACTATTGAGAAAATCCGCTCTTTATCTGTAAAAGCATTCGAAGTCTTACACGGAGAGGACTTCGCACGTGTCGACCTTTTTGTCACGAAGGATGGCGGTATTTATGTGAACGAGATCAACACCATCCCCGGCTTTACAAACTCATCGATGTATCCGATGATGTGGAGGGAGCGTGGACTGAAGTTTACTGACCTGATAACCCGGTTGATACAACTCGGGTTTGAAAGGCATCAGCAGAGTAAGGCCATCGAACGGGATTTCAAGAGCTCGTTGAAGTATTGAGCCATTTTCCCTGCATTCCTTACGCCTCCTTCTTATTTTGCCCATTTACACGTATAATTGAACGCCTGAATGGCGTTTTATGGCAATGTTCAAAAAATTCAGGGACTATTTGAACCATACCCTCGGGGGCGTGCTCATTCACATGCTGCTCGCCGGTGGCATATTGTTCACCCTGGCCATACTGTACTTTTACGTCTACCTGCCTTCTGTAACCAATCACAACGAAACGATCACGGTACCCAACATCGAGGGTATGAATTACGATCGGCTTGAGGAGTTTTTGGGTGAACGGAACCTTCGGTGGGAAGTGAGTGACTCATCATACTCAGACGAGTACCCTCCCCTCACCGTGTTAAAGCAATTTCCCAAGGCGGGTTCAAAAGTGAAGGTAAATCGCAAGATCTTCGTCTCGTTGAATCGGGTTAACCCCCCTACTGTTCCTATTCCCAACCTGGTCGATCGCTCGGTTACGAATGCCGAAGCCGTGTTACGCAGTAACGAATTAAAGCGTGGCAAGATCGAACTTACGTCGGGACCGTTCCTCAACGTTGTACAGGCCATGAAGTACGAGGGGCGAGAACTGAAAGAGGGTGATCGCGTACCGAAAGGAGCTACCATAGACCTCGTAGTGATGGACGGTGGCAATGCTACCCTGGAGGCGCCCACTTTCCTGGGCTACACTCTGGATGAAGCTAAGGTTTATATTCTGGGAATGAATCTCAACCTTGGTCGCGTAATTGTCGTCGGAGATACCACTAATGCCGAACCTGTCGTTCTTAAGCAGAAACCGCTACCCAGCGAGACAATCCGGGTGGGTGATATCGTGGATCTCTGGGTTGGAAAGGAAGGAACCGTAGTTCCTGATGACTTTAACGAGTGACCATAGCAACCGACTAACCCTCCATCCGGTGGCATGGCTCCTTTCACTCTGCCTCTTCACACTTCCCGTTATCGGCACATACGCGCAGTTGATAGAAGCGCCCCTTCCCGCTCCTGAAAATAAACGACCCGACGCCAACGCGCGCACGCATAGCACTGGTCCCTTAAGATTGCCTTTCTGGGATGACTTCTCAACCGTAGCCCCGGGATATCCCGACACGCTATGGATTCACAGCAACTCAGTATACATCTCAAATGGAATAGGTTTGAATCCCCCCAGCATCAACGTCGCCACGTTCGACGGTCTCGATTCGCTTGGCGTACCCTATGATCCGAACGAGACCAGCACCGTGGGATTCACGGACAAATTGGTATCGCGTCCCTTGCTCATGACTGAAGTACCGGTCAACGAAAGGGAGACCGTTTACCTGAGCTTCTTCTACCAATGGAGGGGTTACGGCGAACCTCCAGACAATAGCGACTTCCTTCGCGTGGAGTTTCGTGATGACCAGGGCAATTGGGTGGATGTGTTCACGGTCCACGGCAACGAGGTACCTGACTTTGAAAACTTTAACGCGGTAGTGTTGCCCGTTCATGAAGAGCGTTGGTACCACGACAACTTCCAGTTTCGTTTCCGCGCTTACGGCAGAATGTCCGGCCCTTTCGACACCTGGATCGTCGACTATGTACTGCTTAACAAAGGCAGAGACGATTCAGCGCCATCCTTTCCTGATCGCGCAGCCGCATCTCCCATGTCGAGACTTTTCGGTCGATACTACGCTGTCCCCCTAAGCCACTTTTTCCTCGACACCAGTTTGGATACGGTGACGTTTGACGTGCAGAATTTGCGTGGTTCTGATTTCGGCGGTGCGTCAATAAACTACCGCGTCAACGCAAAGTTTTATCATTACTTCGGTGAAGATCCGCCCGTGGTGTATGGGAAAAATCTCATTAAGTCACGAGGCGTAAAAGGTACAAGCGGCGTTATGCTTCCGTACGAGCGCGTAACCGTACGACTTGATACGTTGCCCGATCCGAGCGATCCGTTGCAGTTCGACCCCACAGCCGATGCGATCGACGTACAACTCAAACTTAAAGTGATCAGCAGCGATAGTATTGATGCCGAACGTCCCGCTTTTCTGCCACTCGATTTTCGGGTCAACGATACAACGTCGACATGGTATTCTCTCAGAGACTACTACGCATACGATGATGGCGTGGCGGAATATTCCGTAGGACTCACGCAGGCTGGCAACAGGCTCGCGTATCAGTTTGTGATGAGATCCGACACGGCTACCCTGGCCGGCGTGCTGATATATTTTCCTTATCTGGGTGGATCGAACAGTCAGAGTCTCGACTTGTATATCTACGGCGACAATGACGGCGAGCCCACGCAAAATCCAATCTACAGCATGCTGGGAAGGACCATTACGAAGAATACCAAGAATGAGTTCATGTACCTTCCCCTTCAGCCACCGCTCTTCATTGATGACTCTGTTTTTTACATTGGGTATCGTGAACCCGTCGTTTCCGGTGTGAAGATCGGCCTCGACAAAAGCAATGACACGGGCGACAGGATATTTGTGCTCACCGGCGGCACCTGGCAAAAGAACACCGATGTGCAGGGGAGTCTCATGATCCGGCCCGTATTCGGAGGAAAGGCTGACCCTGTTACCGGAGTTCCGGGCGAAGAACACGGGCGCGATCTCTACCCCAACCCGAATGACGGAAGTTTCTATCTCCCCGGCAGTGTCGATCGCGTAGATATTATTGATGTCACCGGTCGTTATGTCCCCTGCACACTCGAACCCGCAGGCGATGAGACCCGCGTGATTTTGTCTTCACCGTCGCCAGGCATGTATCTGGTCAAGTGGCTTGATGCCAGCAAAGTCCAGCAACGGAAAGTGTTGGTACGTTAAGGTGTAGGGAGAGAAAGGTCGCGAATAGCGATCGGAACCGGGCTGAACGAAACAATAAAGATCAAAAGACAAATCCATCCGAGCACAATCCTGACCGGATCAAGGGGCACTTCAATTTCCGTCGGCGGATGGTAGATACCGATCAAGCGTCCAACAAGCAAGCCGAACACGAGCCATCCTGAAAATCCCTTCAGATTAGGAAACAGCCACGCCAGTACGAGAAGCACCGCCACCATCACGACAGCATACATGAGCGTGTCGGTGGAATTCAATCCCAATCCTTTCAGGCAGAAATAATAAAACAATACGCCAAGCGGAACGATTTTCCAGAGCTCATCGCGATCCTGCGGAAGACTAACGAAACCGAGGCCTGAGTACATGAGAAGACCGACAAAGAAAGTAACTGCGATGATTCGGTGCCCGCGTCGTCCGAAAAGGCCGTAGATCACGTGTCCCCCGTCCAGCTGCCCTATCGGCAGCAGGTTAAGACTTGTAAAGAAGAGTGCAATGAACCCGGCAAACAAAATAGGATAATGCATAAGTTCCCGAGGATTCGGAGCGTAGCCGGGTTCTGCCACATACTCTTCAAAGAAGATGAAAAGCAAATTGGTACCAAACACCAGGTCAAGCCCTCCGTTGTGTTCACGAATGTATTCGTCAGTGTAAACGTATTTAGGGTAGTCGAGTCCATATTGCTCATATTCGGGATGAAACGTGTAGATATGTTCCGGCGGCGGCAATGTGCGGAAGCCATAGATCAGAATCGCGACAGCAACGATGAACCCGGCCAGTGGTCCGGCGAGGCCAATGTCAAAATGCTGAATGTTGGAATATACCCTGTCGCGAATTCTTATGATAGCACCAAGAGTTCCTATGGTAAGCAGCGGAGGAATAGGGATGAAATACGGCAACGAGGTTCTGACCTTGTGTGCAACAGCCGTGAAGTAATGACCAAACTCATGCACGGTAAGGATGGCGAGGAACGGGACTGAAAACTGGAGGCCAAGTAAGAAGTCGGACCACGTGTAGTTGTAATTCAATGTCAAACGAGCATTCTCATCCAGACGGAATATCGATCGCGCATAGGCCCATTCTGATCCCGCCAGTGTCGTCGTAACAAACGTCAGAGCAAAAAGGGATATATGGAGAAAGATTGTGCGCTTCGAAGTCTTCATTCCCAACCGATCAGTCCCTGAACAGCTGCTACGCTTTGGTTGCAGCCAAACTTAACCCTAGTTGTCGAGATTTCCCAACGATGGGAAACGTGAGATCTCACGGTACATTGCTTCGCCTTGCGAGCTCGAGCGCTGCTGTAGTGGTGTAGTATTTGGCGATCATGTTAGGCACCTCCCACTCGGGCATACTCTTGCGCTCCAGGTAATCGAGAAATCGCTCCATTACCCGTGCAAAATGTGCCTCATGACCTTCTTTGTAGTGATCGGGAATTACCACTTCCCAACCACCTGACACTTTCTTCAAAGTAACACCCGGAAAGGTAGTCTGCACCTTTTTCAGATTGTTGTTAAGTATGTCTTCGTAGCCGGGCACCTCACCCACCGGTTCGATATACAGCGTTGGTTTGTAGTCCTGTTCGGCACCCTGCCGAATGATCAGGTTTGGGCGCGTACCTCGCATAATCGAATAGTGGGTATCTCCTGTTCCTTCCGGCGCCTTGTAATTCCAGATCACGGAAACGCGCGCATGCACGCCGCGAATCTGGTAGTTGATCTCGCCGTTGCAATACACCCTCAATATTGTATCGTTGACAACATTTTTGCTGAGATAGTCCGGGAAAGCATCCAGACCCGTAATTGCGCTGAATTCGCTAAGCGTCATATCCGTGGGCCAGCGGCGCGCGCTGTTGACGCTGATGTCGTGCATGTAGTTCAGCACCTGATCCGGAAAACACTCCCATTGAATGAGGTCTACGAGGTGCGTGGTGACGTCGACAATGCCTTCACCCTGCTGGGTGACATCCATGAACCAGGGCGGACGGGTGAGGATGTTGCCTGATACATATTTATAAAAATGGTGAACGCTCTCCTTCGTGACCGCGGGTTGCTCGGGAGTTCCCTTCTCCAGTTCTCCGAATACCTCTTTGAGGAGGGAGAATTCGCGCTGCAGGATCGTTGTGATCTCCGAGCGCTCCGTCATGATGTCGTACAATAACAAATTCTTTTGCCTGGCCACCTCAAACGCCTCCGTAAGGAGCTGGAAGTCTTTATAGTCGATGACCATGGGCTTGTCGGCCAATACATTCAATCCGGCTTCAAGCGCCTTCATAATGTATTCTGTTTTCTTCTGGTTGTTTCCGGAAAGGACAACGACATTGCCCGGCTTTTCCTCGATCATCCGTTCAAAGAAGTCGGGACCTGTGTACACCACTTCCTTCCACGCGGTGGGCGACTCTTCGCGGGTGTTGAATCCCTCAATACGATTCAAATGGAGCTGCACGTCCGGTCCCTCCGGAGCATAAACATGCACTACCGAGTCGACATTAGGATACATCGACTTCTGAACCAGCGCAGCGTGAAAGTGTCCAGGGTCAAGGGTGATGAGCCGAACCGAAGAACGCGTCGACTCCGATGCTGGCCTATCTGTGCACGACAATGTCATGATCGAGAGAAGAATAAAAAGGAGATGTGTTGATGTGTTGACGTGAAGCAGACCTGCGGTCGCTTCACGGTAGTGTTGATGTGCTGATGTTGATGAAGTCTCGCTCATAGCGTCGTGCAAACATTGACGTGCCAATTTACGATTAGTTTTGTAACCCGGCTTCGACTGCGCTCAGCCACCGGGCTTCGACTGCGCTCAGCCATCAGGCTTCGACTGCGTTCGGGCTACGGCGAGGTCCCGTTACTGCCCAGTGCCCACTGCCTACTTCAAAACCCACGGTTCCCTCTGCGGTCTGGCCAGCATCGCAGTCGCCTCTGCATCATTATTCTTAAACTGCTCCTTTCTCGGATCCCAATAGATTTTCCGGTCCAGCTTCATGGCAATGTGATGGAGCAGGCATGCGGTGCAGGAGCGGTGTGCTTCTTCAACGGGCGCGATGGTGGGCTTGTTGTCGCGGATGGCTTCCAGCCAGTTGGCGTGGTGATCCGTGCTCACCATGTGGTGGAACTCATCGGGACCGATCTGCGACTTGATGATTTTCGGATCACTGGCATCCAGCGGCTTCGTGCCATCAGCATTCGGCACCGGATCGCTTGCTGTGGCCTGATAATTTCCGCGGGTCACAAATATCCATCCT